>Ga0209143_1000982_pt1 | contig 13494 bp, 10 predicted proteins | sample FaiFalFF_MnMetaG_3_FD_184739 | JGI IMG/M metagenome (GOLD analysis project Ga0209143, IMG submission 184739) | Freshwater microbial communities from Yellowstone National Park, Wyoming, USA - Fairy Falls B (FF_Mn_B) MetaG (SPAdes) (version 3) | ecosystem: Environmental > Aquatic > Freshwater >...
AAGAGCTAAGTCCTTTAGAGAGCGTTTGAAGAAGGGTAAAGCTTACACAAGAAAACCAAAGGTTAGAAGGGTCACGATAGTGTACTCTGACAACCAAGATTGGAGGATTGAGAGTGGAAGTTTGAAGATTAGAACTCATAGAGGGTGGGTTGAGCTTAAGTACGGTAACAACAAGCAGTTACACAGATACATGTACGGAGGGTGGATTCCTGCAAGTGAGCTTAAGTTGAAAACAGATGGGGGTAGGAGGGTGTTGGCATACATAACGTTCGTTAAGGTATACGCCATACTCTACGATAAGAAGAATGTTATAGCGATTGATGGTAACGAGAACAACATTACGATAGCTGTATTCAAGAACGGTGTTTTAGTTGAGGTTATAAGGATTGAGACAGGTCTTGGTAAAATAGTCATAGCATACGCTGTTAGAAGGAAGAGGATTTCAAAGGGTAAATCAACTAAGACAAGAGAAGTTAAAAAGAAGCTTAGAAAGCTCAGAGAGGGGGATAGGAAGAAGGATATACTATACAAGGTTGCAAGATTCATAGAAGAGCTTGCAAAGGAGAACAACGCTGTAGTAGTAATAGGTGATATTGATGGTGATGATAAGGAGAAGATGTCTGAGGGTAAGGGTAGAAAGCTTAGACACAGAATACACCAATGGAGTATTGCCACGTTGATAAAACTGCTAGAAGATAGACCAGTACATGTTGTAAGAGTATCCGAGAGGGGTTCCTCAAGCGTAGATCCTTTCACAAAGAAGAGGATTAATGGGTACAGCCCCCTGGTGATCCGCACTGCGGTGAGGGGGGCTAATGGTAGATATAAGGTTGTAAAGGTTGTCCTAAGGGTTGCGTATGTTGATGGTAGGGTTGTTGAGAGGGATGTCGTTGGAGCTATAAACATAGGCCTTAAATATCTCTACTCAGATGGGAGCCCCATGGCGTTGGGCTCGACTGGGGCCCATGAGGTGTGGGTGAAGCTAGTGATCCCACATCAAGGCCCAACCCCGCTAACGGGATTACAAATATTTACAGATACCATCAAGTACCGTTAGCGGGGAAACGCGCGTACCTGTTCAGAGGGCTTAAAACAAGTTAACACGTTATGATACCTCCCCACCCTTTAAAGGCGGGGTTTCGAACCTCTGGATCAAGTGTGTTACTCCCTCTAGTGGGAGATTATAGTTTCTAACAGCATCCCATCCAGACTTGGGGATATGCCGTGTTCTGAGCGGGTTCCCCGGCCTGTAATCCCTAAGCCCTCGACTCTAGCTAGACCCCACAGCTACCCCCGGTGGTGTACGGGGGTCTGAAGTTGTGTGAGCTCTTGAAAGGCGGGGTTTGGTAAACCCCAATGTTGGGGGTTTGGATGGTTTTAAGCTTCTCAGCTAACTTTTCTACCCTAGGTTTGCTTGGTTTGAGCTCTGGTAGGGTTAAGGTTGAGGGTTGGATTAGATCTCATGGGCTTAACTGGAGAGTTCTGGAGGTTCCATCTAGTACTAGGACTGTTGATGACGCTGCTAGGGCTCTTGGTGTTAGTAGGGATGCTATTGTTAAAACTCTTGTAGTTATCTGTAGAGATTCAGTCTTAGCTGTCATAGTACCTGGGGATAGGAGGCTTGATATTTCTAAGCTTAGGGGTGTAGCTAGGGATTGTAGGCTTGCTAAACCAGGTGAGGTTGAAGCTTTAACAGGGTACTCTGTAGGCGGTGTTCCACCTATAGCTCTCCCTGAGGGTGTTAAGGTTATAGTGGATAGAAGCCTCTTGGATAGAGGTGTAGTCTATGGTGGTGGAGGTGGCGAGAACCTGTTGTTAGAGTTTTCACCTAGGGATTTGGTATCGCTAGGTTTTGCTGTGGTTCTCGATGTTTCAAAGTAGTAGCATCAATTCCCACTAATAACCTATTATCTTGGTTTACACATAATTTATAAATATCTACCACTATCAAATCTACGTGGGTGGCGTATATGAGTATACATATAGACCCCTACGAGGAGGCTAAGAAACAGCTTAGGGCTACGATTGAGATACTAGGTTTAAGCGAGGACGTCTACGAGGCTTTAGCTGTTCCAGAGAGGGTTGTACAGGTTAAGATCCCCGTTAGGATGGATGATGGTAGTGTTAAGGTGTTTATTGGGTGGAGGAGTCAGCATAATAGTGCTCTAGGCCCCTACAAAGGTGGTGTTAGGTACCACCCTAATGTCACCATGAACGAGGTTATAGCTCTTAGTATGTGGATGACCTGGAAGTGTAGTCTTGCAGGGCTACCCTATGGTGGTGGAAAGGGTGGTGTTAGGGTTGATCCTAAAAGGCTTAGTTTTAGAGAGCTTGAGAGGCTTAGTAGGGGTTACTTTGCTGCGATAGCTGATTTTGTAGGAGAGGACCTAGATATACCAGCCCCCGATGTTTATACGGATTCACAGGTTATGGCTTGGTACTTAGATGAGTACTATAGGGTGAAGAGGGGCCAGTACTTTGGGGTTGTAACGGGAAAACCATTCGATCTAGGTGGTTTAATTGCGAGAATATACTCGACGGGGTTAGGAGTCGCTATTACGGCTAGAGAGCTGGCTAAGAAGATCCTAGGCGGGGTTGAGGGTGCTAGTGTAGCTGTACAGGGTTTCGGCAATGTAGGATACTATGCAGCTAAGTTCTTGGAGGAGATGGGTGCTAGTGTCGTAGCTGTTAGTGATAGTAAGGGTGGGATATTTAAAGCTAGTGGTTTGAACGTAGAGGAGGTCAAAGCTGTTAAGGATAAGACTGGTTCGGTAATAAACTATGATAAGGCCGACAGGAGGGTGTCTAACGAGGAGCTCCTCGAGTTAAAAGTGGACATCCTAGTACCCTCAGCTCTGGAAAATGTGATAACAGAGTATAATGCTAGAAACATTAAGGCTAAGCTGGTAGTAGAGGGGGCTAACGGGCCTACAACAACTGAGGCTGAGAGAATGTTAACGGAGATGGGCGTCATAGTAGCTCCAGATATACTAGCTAATGCTGGAGGCGTCATAATGAGCCATATAGAGTGGGTTAACAATAGGATGGGCGGGTGGGTTACAGAGGAGGAGGCTAGGAGGAAGCTAGAGGAGAGGATGATGAACTCCATACAGACAACGTGGAACTTCTGGGAGTCTAAGCTGGATAAGAATAGACATAATCTTAGGGTTGCAGCCTACGCTGTATCAGTTGATAGAGTTGTTAGAGCTATGAAGCTACGAGGTTGGATATAATAGTACTACGTTGTAGTTAACATCGTCCCCTCAACTTTCTCCCCACGTAAAACCCTTATTAGAACCCTAGGATCGCTTCCATCAACGAATAAAACTCTTACCTTACTCCTCTCAGCTACCTTTAAAGCAACGTTATCGAATAACTCGTATGTACCGGCAAGCTGAGGATACCTCCTTATCACCCCCTCCAACTCCTCATAGCTCACTCTATCAAGCCTCCTACTACCCTCAAAACCAGGTGGTGGTACATAGACACCATTAACCCCAGCTAGCATATTGATAACAATATCAGCCCTAAGAGCTTCAGCTAAAGCTACGGCAACAGCATTAGTACTCTGACCGGGCTGAAGCCCTCCGAGGACGGGTATCAAGCCTCTCAAGGCCACCTCAACAGCCTCCTCTATACCCTCTATAGGCCTTGGTGGAGAATATGGCATTAGAGCTAGTGCTAAGGCTAAGGCGTTAACCCTTGAGACAGCAATCCCAATAATATCTAGGAAAGCCTCTGAAACCCCGATATCTCGAAGCACTTCAATGTAGCCCCTAGCCGTGGGGCCACCTCCACACACTATAGCTAGATTAGCAAAGCTCCTAGCCTCTAGGATAGAATCCCTAAGAATCCTATAGTAATCAGATCTAGGAGGACTTAGAAGCCTACCACTAATCTTAACAACAACATACCCCATGACGCCATCCCCTATTAAATCTAGAGTAGACTAAAAATATAATCTACATTTAACATCGTTCTAATGCAACGGCCGAGCCGCGAGCCCTCCTCGCCCTTAAAGGGAGGTTTTGCCAGACTTTAATATCATGTTCTAGAAAGTAAGTCCTCATCCGATAACGTAATGTTGAACTCAGGGTGATAGCATGCCCTCAGCTATAGTAACTTCCTCTATCCTAACCTAAAAGTCTCTTCTACCATCTAAAGACCTTTCAACCATTTCAACTTCGACTTTACTATCTCAAAGTATCCTTAAAGCTCCTCATTACCTATGCTTTGAAAGGCCCTCTCATAGATTAAGACATATATGTTTCACAGTATAGCTATACACTGTGGGTAGGGAACTACGTTGAAGATCCTAATAGGAGTTCCAGTGACGGAGAGGGGTGTTAGAAGGCTTTCAAGGAGTTTACCTGAGTTAGCTAGGAGGTATGGTAGTATAGCCTTACCACTACCTCAAAGTCTATGTATGAGGGTCGTTACGAGCTCCGTTGAAGCTATGGACTACGCTCTCAAGCTAATGAATCCATCTAACTTCAGAGTATGGAGTAGCCTCCTTCTTGCATTGAAGGATCTAGTTCTAAGCAACCCAGATGTCGATGTCGGATGTTACGCTCCCGAGGATACATATGCTACATCGGAGGCTAGGGGCTACGCTATAGCAACTTTAACCGTTAAAGCAAGGGCGTTCGGGATAGTTAAGCCTGAGGAGTGGCTTAAGGTATACAAAGGACAACCAACCAAGGCTGTCATTGAAAGGATAGCAGGATACAACGCTATAGTAGCTGATGGATATAGCTGGGTGGTAAGGCTTAGGAAGGAGGTTAAACCAAGGAAGGTTCTAGTTGTAGATACAATGGCGCCAACACCTCTGGACGTACTAGAGTTGATGGCCTTAGGATATCTTGACACTTCAATGGCTAGGGAGGTTGTAGACTATGCTATAAAGTATGTAGAGTATATAGTAACATCGTTTACGCTAACACAAGCATACAATAGGCTCTTAGAGGATAATGGCTATCTTGAACTGCTAAGAAGACTTAAGCTTAAGATATTCAAGGTTAGGAGGGTTGTGGAGGAAGTTGAATCACCTACTCCAGATCCATTCTAGGACTTTACTCTTAAGGTGATCAGTTGAACAATGAGTATCTCCTCCCACGTCCTCGGAGTTTAATATACTCTACCATGAATAGTGCCTGCTAGCTAGTATCCGAAGAGCTGGTATGATATGTCGTAGTGTGCTGTTAACGGTGTTGTTGTCTGAACGAATATGTAGCCTCCTCTGTATATGTGGCTTAACACTACCATCAGCCTATCCGGGAGTCTCGGTAATACCTCTTTAACCTCCCGTGGTACGTCGAGCCTCTCTGTGTGTTGGGGTTCGGTTCTAAGTATTATCTTTGTATTGGCTAGCTGAACTATTATATCGTGGAGGTCTTTAGGGCTATGTGTGCTAAATACAAGCCCCACCCCTCTAGCTCTCCCTATCCTAGCTATACGTGATATCATTGATGCCACCTGTCTACTAGCCTCCTGCTCCTCCTTAGCACCTCTCTCCTGGGGGAAGAATTGGTGGGCTTCATCTATTACCACCACGATACTTCTTCCAAGCACTCTCCTAGACCATTGCATGTGCTTCCACTCTATTAGAGCTTGGAGCATCCTATAGGCTGCCATGCGGGGGCCTTCAAGCCCTTCTAAGCCTTTATCCATAGGCCATTTCAGGTCCAGGACTATAGGTGCTTTTAAAGCTTCAGCCTCCGATACTATATCCTCCCATCTAGGCTCCTGCATCAGGGTTACCCTACTGGTAGGCCATCCCGTCATTACAGCTATATCCACTATCTCCGTGTCTAGAAGTGACAATAGCCTCCTATAAAGCGATTTATAGGTCTCTCTATGAGGGTTTGAGAGCTCTAGAACTTCAAGACACTCCTCCACTAAATCCTCTAAGGTCATATCAAAGCCTTCAAACTTAACCGATCTCATTAAACTCTCATCGCTAACACCCTTAGATATAACCCTTGGTATGACTATCTCCCTGGTGGATTCGAATAACTCATCCCTATCCCCGCTCCTAACACCATCATTGTAAGCCTGTAGGGCTCCTAGCATGGCTTGGAGTGGTGGGTAGATGTTTAGCTTAGCCCTCCTCCTAAACCCTCTCCTAATCCTTTCTAAGAGAGCTCTTGCAGCCTCAGTTAAACCGGGCATTAGCGATGATACCTTATCGGAATCTAGAAGTGTAGTGTTTATAACATAGGGTACTAGGACTAGCGGGCCCCACGGTGCTTGAACCTTACACATAACACTTCTTCCATCCCTAGCTAGGCAGGTTAAATCCCTTAGCTTAGCCCCTACAAGAGGTTCTATGCTCTCCTCATAGTACATCCTAGCAACATGTCTTGCGATCTCTAGTACAGACACCTTATCAACACTAAATCCGTCATAAACGCTTTCGACAACCCTTAGTGGTAGAGGTGTTACCACTACCAGAGCTCTCGGAGGCTTGACATCCTTATAGGCTGTTAAAGCTACAGGGTCTAGAGGGTGTTTACTAGGATCTAGAGGTAGTTGTATGAAATCCTGGTTCATATCAACAGCTACAACTACTGGAGTGCTCTGAGCCCAGTCTGAGTACATGGACGCTACCATGTTCTTAATCAAGGTAGTTTTGCCACTACCAGTAGTACCAGTTATCAGTATATGTTGTAGGAGGGCTCTATAAGGCAACCTTACAGTTAAAGCTCCATTCTTCACGAGCCCAGAGGGTGTTGCTAGGGAGCCTATAATAGGGCCCCTCTCATCCCTTAAACCTAACAGCTTCGATAGCACCTCGGGCTTCGGATCTATCACAGGGCTCTGAGGCTCTAGCCCTATAGTTGCTGGTACAGGTTCATCTCCGCCCTCTGGGTCGAGTTCTAGTAAAACCTTAGCTTTAACTTTAGTTGTCGTTAGAAGCCCTGAGGGCTCTGGTTTAAACTCGTAGCTTGAGAGAGGAGGCTCTATCCCTATGGCTGCCAGCTCATCCCTCCTCTCCACAGCAACTACCCTTACTAGTACAAGTTTACCGCTTTTAGGCTCTACGATAGCAACATACTCCCCAATCCTCTGGGTAGCTTTACCCCTCTCGGAATAATATACTTCTGGTTCGACCTCGAACTCCACAAACCCTTCCTCGCTAACCTCAACCCTAGAGTATCTCGAAATTCTACCTATAATATCCCCATATTTCGACGCCCTAGAGTATGCTTGTTCTAGAAGCCTTGACACGATATCAAGAGGCCCCCTCTCCTTAACCCCTGCGGCTACTCTCTCCACGAGATCTCAGCCTCTCTTAGACTCCAGTAGCTTAGAGGAGCTCCAACACTAATAATGTTCATTAGAAGGGCTTTCTTAAAAGCATAGGATAGAAACGATGATCTTAGATCGCTAAGCCTTATTGATAGAGGTTCGAGAGCCCCTCTCCCCACGCTATCACCACCTATAACAGAGTCTGGCTCCAATCCCATTCTCTGAAGGATATCTAGGGTTCTGAGAGTATACTCTAACCTATAGACTCTAACTAGGGGAGGTGATAGCTGGTACTTACCTGGAGGGATTACAATGTATTGAACCACCTTCTCTAAAACCCCGATCCCAGGTAGTTGCGGTGTCCTAACCATTATCCTAGGTGTAACATATATCCTACCGGGCACCCTATCGTTTAATGATGCCATAAACTTCAATACCACACTCCTATCACCCTCCACGATATCTCCTCTGATATCTTCAAGCCCCCATGTTCTAGAGAGTATAGTGCTCTTCTCAACCCTCTTAACAACACCTATAACAGGAACCCCCCTAGACTCTAAACCCCTTACAGCTTTAACTCTACCTTCTAAGAGTTTAACCCACACATCCCTAATCCACTGCGGTGCCTCCCTTGTAAGAGCTTTAGCTACAACGTAGAGAGGGCCGTCAACCATAACCACAGGGTTTACACGGGCATCCAGGAGCTCCCCTAAAACCTCTAAAACCCAGTTTTCAAGGCTAACCCTCATCTCATCGCACGCCTCACCAACACTATAGCTTATATCGAAGGGCCTACCAGACGGGTTAGCTGTTGATACAAGCGGGTCCTCAAAGCTGAACTGGCTTCCAGCATTTGATAGTATATAGAAGACTGGGTGTAAACCACCATTATATCGTAGGGGGCTTAAGCTGGGCCACTCAAACCTAATAGACCCCAAAGAGCTTAGAGCAGCAACAGCGCCAACAACAACATCAGCTACAGGGGTCTCAACATGCCTAGAACTAGAGTCAACGCCAACAGGGGTAAATGAAACCCCATCACGATAAGGCCTCCTAGCAATCAAAAACCTAGAAGAGTACTCCATAAGAGAAGCGGAGAACTCACCTGAATCCTCAACAGGTTCTCTAACCCAGATAACATCATCGAGTCTAAGAACACTCTTCGAGATAGAGGTGAAGCTCGCTGAACTAGCCCTTCTAATAGCCTCAACAAGCCTAGATAGGGAGGTCATAACAATGTTACTGACAACCTCCACAATCTCAACCCCAACACTATACAGGCACACACCAAATATCATTGATTACGGTATTACCTTATAAACCTCTCCCCTAGCTATAATAGATTTAAATCTAATGGATTTGAGATGGAAATTGTAAATGAACAATCTATGAACGGCTTCTAGAGTAACCCTTAGAGAGGAAAGACAGGAGATGCAGGGCAAGATTCCCCTGTTAACTGGGGGGTTAACATTGATGCTGGTTGTCTAAAACACCATTGACTCTAAGAATATCTCTTCTAGTAGTTTTCTCGTTACAGGGACTGGAGAGTGTACTAGGAGTCTTTGCTGTTTTAGTGAACCCTCTACTAACGCTGGTATATCGCTCTCCCTATACCCCACATCTTTAAGTCCTCTTGGCACTGTTTTAAGATCCTCCATTAAGCTTACAAATGCCTCGTACGCTGCTTCACCAACCTTTCTCGGATGCTTCGATTCTGGGGTTACCCCTAGGAGCTCCGTTATCTTAGCTACCCTCTCCGGCACCACTGATGCGATCTTCTTGAATGTAGCTGGAGCTGTTAATGCTACTGATATACCGTGTGGTACGAGTGCGTGATCCACCTTATAATCTGGTGGTATGTAGTCTTTAACCATACCAGCTATTGGGTATGCATTAGCATGTGGTATATGCACTCCTGCATGCCCGAAGCTAGCGCTCGCAAGCTCGCATGCCAGCATCATGTAATACCTAGCTTCCATATCATATCCGTTATAATAGGCTCTCCTAAGGTACTTGCCTACAAGCTCTATGGCCTTCTCACTGAAAACATCCGTGATAGGGTTAGCTCCCTGGTATACCGGTCTCTCAGCCGGGCTTTGGTACCTAGGTCTGGCATAGTAGGGTTTTGTCGTGTAGGCTTCCGCCGCATGGGTTAGAACATCGAGTCCTGTAGATGCTGTAACGGTAGGAGGCATTGTAACTGTTAGTAGGGGGTCTACGATGCCTAACGTTGGCTTTAAATAGTGATGTGAGATCCCAGTTTTAACCCTTTCACCTTTGATATCGAGGACTGCTACACCTGTATTCTCACTACCACTACCCGCTGTAGTGGGGACAGCTATTAGTGGTTTAAGTGGGCCCGGTACAGGTTTACCAAGCCCTATAGGTCTATTAACATACTCCATTATGTTAGCAGGGTACATTGTCAACAGGTTTACAACCTTAGCGTGATCTATAACACTACCACCGCCAACAGCCACAATCCCATCGAAAACCCTACCCCTAGCCCACTCTGCAGCCTTAACCATAGATACGTCCGTAGGCTCAACCTCAATATCATCGTAGACCTCAACCTCAACACCTTCACCCTCAAGGTTATCTATAACCTTCTTAGCAACTCCCATCTCCATTAAATTCCTATCAGTTATAAGTAGAACCCTCCTAAGACCAAGCTTTGAAGCTTCAAAACCGACCTCGTTACTAGCACCAATTCCAAACTTCAAGGTTACAGATGCTAGGGTGAAAACCCCCTCGTTAACATATGTGTAGAAGACCAACCAAGGACACCTCAAGGTGTAAGGTTAAACCCAGGGGTTAAAAATAGCCTTACATACTTTTTACATAGTAAATTTTAAATAGCGTACACCTAAACTTATATAGTAGACTCCTAGAGGTGGGTTGTATGCCTCAGGAAACCGGGGTTAAGAGGGTGTACCTACTGGATTATGGTGTTCTAGCTGGGGAGCCTGGATGGTTCATACCTAACCCTCTACTCTACGTTGAGATGGGGGATGTTAGGAGGATTGCCGAGAAGCATAAGTGGGTTGAGATACCAGTTACCGGGGCTTTGGTTGAGCATAGGGATGGCTATGTTTTATTTGATACAGGAAGCCACCCTGAGGCCTCTAAGGTCTGGACTCAAGCTACATGGCAGGTCTTCCCCATGGTTAAATTCTCCGACGAGAATAGGGTTGAGAACCAGCTTAAACTAGCTGGCTTGAAGCCTGAGGATGTAACCTTCATAGTCTTATCCCACATGCACCTAGACCATCTAGGGCAGGCCTATGTGTTTAAGGACGCTAAGACACCGCTTATAGTTCATAAGAAGGAGATACAGAATGCACTCTACTTCTACTGGCTTAACAGGATCGGGGCATACCAGCCAGTAGACCTGGAAGCCCTTAAAGGCTCTAACTGGTACCCTGTAGATGTAACCCACTTCGAGCTACTACCAGGAGTGGAGATAATATGGGTTGGAGCCCACACACCGGGGAGCATAATGCTAAGAGTTACAACCAACGAGGGTAACAGCTACATATTCACAGGGGACTTCACACACCTACCCCAAGAGCTTGAGGTGGAGAACAAGGGATGGCTACTAGCAGATCTAGACGAGTACATATCGGGGATGAAACTCCTAAAACTAATGCTAAGGAGGCCTAGGACAAACGTTGTGATAAGCCACGACCCAGACCTGTGGAGCAAATACCCCAAGGCCCCCAAGTTCCTAGTATAAAGTTACACCCCCTCCCCTTCCCTCTTTTGAACTTAACTGTAAGGTAATACACGGGTGCTACACTGCTAACACCCTTCTACTCTATGGCGGAATATACTTCAGCCTAGGGTTGGGGGTTGGAGAGGTTCATAGTTGATGTTACGCTTCTCGTTGCTACAGCTAAGCTTTCGGAAGCGGTTTTAGGCAGGGTTGGTGTCCCCTCAGTTGTTAGCTATATCCTTGCTGGGTTTCTCCTAGGGCCTTCTATGCTGGGTCTTATATCCTATGGTGAGGAGCTTCGTGTTATGAGTGGTATTGCTCTATTCTTCCTCGCTCTCTACGCTGGCCTTGAGGTTTCTTATGGTGAGTTTCTTAGGTCTAGTTTGAGGTCTACATCTCTATCCCTTATATCATTCTTCCTAACCTTTGCTTCAGCCATGGTTGTATGTTACCTCCTAGGCTTGGGTTTTAATGAGTCTATCGTTGTTAGCCTTGTTCTAAGTGTTACAGCTCTTCCTGTTGCAGCTACTATCCTATTAGAACTCGGGGTTCTCAATACAAGGGTTGGTGCTCTAGTGATGGGTGCTGCTGTAGCTACAGACGTCCTGGTTGTATTCCTCCTAGGGCTCCTTGTAGGTATCGCTGTAACGGGGTCTCCTAGTCTAAACTCTCTGACTAAGACTCTGGCCGGGATTACTCTATTAATCCTAGCGGTGGTCGCAACCCACATGATCATATCCAGGTTTACATCGCTAGGTCATGAATGGTTTTCAAGGATATCACAGCTATTTAGATTACAAGAGGCTGGATTGGCTATGCTCATGCTATCCGCTCTAGCTCTCGGAGCTCTAAGCGAGATTCTAGGTCTACACTTCATAGTGGGGGTGTTCCTGGTAGGGCTTCTAGTTGATGAGAGTTGGTTGGGTGAGAGGTCGTATAGGAGGGCTTTAGAGCCGATTAGAGGGGTTACCTTAAGCCTACTATTACCACTTTTCGCTTCAACGATAGGTGTTATAGCCTCAATGGAGGGTTTAGCTGGGGTGCTCAATGCAGATACCCTAAAACTCGTTATAGCATTCACACTCGTAGCTGTGGTTGTGAGGTTCACAGCAGGCTATATTGGTGCTAGAGCCGTAGGGTTATCACATGTTGAAAGCAGGCTCGTGGGGATAGCGTTAACACTTAAAGGTGCAATGGACAAGGTTGTACTCCTAGCAGCATACCAGACGGGACTTATAACACCACAACTCCTACTAACGCTAATGACATCACTTATAATAGCGACAACCATAGCACCAACAATGTTAAAAGTAACACTAGACATAACAGTTAAAGAGCGGATAGCAACAGCAATGAAGATCGTTAACTGATGGACACTCAACCCCCACCCTCAAGCTTCCCCTCCTCCTCAAGCTTCTTTCTCAAAGCCCACCCAACCATGATCGAAGCGTATATGTGCAGCTTCCAAGCCTCAATCCTATCACCATACTCATCGGTAACCTTCCTAGCAAGCCTCCTAAGCTCAAGAGCCTCCTCTAAGGTCAGCTCATCCTTCTCCAGGTACCTCCTAATCTTCTCCCACTCCTCCCTGGTCAAAGGATTCATTGTAGACAGCCTTGTAAACCTCTCAATCTCACCTTTAAGCATTGAAGCCTCCAAGGGCCTCAGAAGCCCTTTAACTGAGAGGTATTCTATGAAGAACTCCTGGTAAGCTCTACTAGCTTCAGCCAACCTATTAATCCTCGAATCAATATATGCTTTGACTTCCTCGAACCTCCTATTTACCTCCTCGAACCTCTTATTGACTTCCTCGAACCTCTTATCTATACTCTTGAACCTCTCGTCTATTCTTTCAAACCTCTCGTCTATTCTAGCGAACCTCTCATCTATCGAGGCAAACTTACCTCCGAGCCAGTACGCTAGTGTTATCAGGCTCAGTAGAACTGGTACTAGTGTCCCTATAATCGTTATCAAGACTTGAGTTAAATCAACCACTTGGAGTACACCCATCCTAGGTAAGATGTAGGGGTTAAGCCTAATAAATCGTTATAATCCAGGATATGAGATGATGCTCTGCGGGTATCAAGGGTTTAATGCATACCACTTCATAACCCCCTTCTCCTCATGGTAATCTGCTAGGCCTAGCTCTCTTAGGTGGATTAGGTGTGCTATCGCCTCCCCTATAGTGAAGAACCTCTCCACCGGGGGGTATTGATCCCAGCTCTCATACCTAACCCTCCATTTGACACTTCTAGCCACCTCGTACCCAGTCCTAGGCCTCCCCCTGATGAGGCCTAGTATTTCATTCAACCTATCCTCGTGGAATCTCACTAGCTCTAATGCTCTCACAGCAGGATCCCTTATCGGGCTTCTATGCCCTGGATATGCGGTCTTCAACTTCATGGACGCCAACCTCCTGAGGCTTGAAAGGTGCTCTCCTAGGGGGTCCTGGGATTCCCTGTGAGCTACAACATGGGGTGTTATACCATCTATCAAGGTGTCACCCACAAAAGCTACCCCCTCATAAT
>Ga0209143_1000983_pt1 | contig 13492 bp, 14 predicted proteins | sample FaiFalFF_MnMetaG_3_FD_184739 | JGI IMG/M metagenome (GOLD analysis project Ga0209143, IMG submission 184739) | Freshwater microbial communities from Yellowstone National Park, Wyoming, USA - Fairy Falls B (FF_Mn_B) MetaG (SPAdes) (version 3) | ecosystem: Environmental > Aquatic > Freshwater >...
CCTAACAGAGGGAGACGACTTCGATGTAGGGGCTCTGGAGAACAGGCTTGCCAAGGCCAGGCCAAACGGGGCTATAGCAATCTTCGTAGGCAGGGTTAAGGGGGTTAGTGGTGGTGAGAGGGTTCTAGGCCTATACTACGACCATGCAGAGGAGCTCCTAGAAGCAACCCTAAGGAGGATTGCCGAGGAGGAGGTGGCTAAGTGGGGTTTAGCAGGTGTAGCAGTATACCACTACGTCGGCTGGAGGAACGTGGGGGAGAAGACCATCATAGTAGCGGTTGTAGGAGACTCTAGGAAGGCTGTGTACCCAGCGTTAGAGGAGGTTGTTGAGAGGGTTAAGAGGGAGGCCCCCATATGGAAGGTTGAGTATAGGGAGTCGGGAGCCTACTACATACTAGGTGATAGAATAGTTAAGTCCTTGTTCTCAACGCCCTCGATGCGGCAACCCTCTCAGCCATCCTCCTAGCTTTATCCAAAGCCTCATCAACGCTCTCAGCCGCAACATTGAACACTATGTTCGTCCTCTTATATAAAACCCTAAACCTCCTCCTCCCATGCTGTACGTACTCCTCCACTACCTCAAAATCCCCTCTCACCCAGGCCCCCCACCACTCTATTAACGCCTGGAACATATATTATTTTATCTCCCTTGAATCATTCAACCTAACAGGTATAGATTTATATCTCGCCTCCCAGACTGTAGACCATCTTCCTCTTAGAGTAGTCAGGTTTTCTAACAATAACACCCTCCCTAATCATACTAGCTAAAACCCTCCTAAGAACCCTTAGATCGCCACTCCACCTCAACTCGGCTATGAGCTCCTCGAAGCTAAGGCTACCACGCCTGGATAAAGCATCGAGGATCCTAGATCTTAAATCATCCTCGCTCACACTAAACCCCTCCAGGGTGTAGAAGCTGTTACAATTCTTATGTTCTTTGATTTCACTTCATCCACATTACTAGCGGAAATCTTTGAAATCTTTATTAGGATTTGCTTGAGGTCTCTTAGAGACCGAATTTTGATTTTGGAGTTGGATAGCTCTATTGTAGAGAATCTACCAAGTGGAGCTGTTAGAATTATGGTTTTAAGGAAGAAGGATAGGAGGATTAGACATGGAATATACTAGATTGGATTGAAGGGTGTGATAGAAACGATAAACTAGGGGTGCCGGTAATGCTAGTAAACCCGGAGCACACATCAACAAAATGCCCGATACACGAAGAGGGGGTAATAAACTATGTTGATGATAGGAGAGAGGTGGCATAGGGATGTTGTAGCAGTATTGAATATAAGAGCTAGAGCCCTAGAAGCCCTCAAAGCCCCATATGAGGGCGATGCCTAGAGGGGCTTTGAGGGATTAGCTGCTAGGCCCGCCCGCCACCATTGAACCCATGGGGATATCATTATCCCTATGGGGGAGGTGGAGGTCCCTCGACGACTGCGGGGATACCATAACGTCCCTGTGGAAACAAAAGAACATCAATGGCAATCGAGGGACAAGTGGTCTACCTAAGAACAACTTATAAGCCCTAGGAGTGAGATTCTAGTACTGGTGTACAGGTTGTCTATAGCAGCGAAGCTCCTAGAAGAGCTTAGGGCCGATGAAAACCTTAGAAGGGAGCTTGCAATGCAGCTACTACCAGAGATCGTAGCAAGTAGGGAGGCGAGGATAGCGGTTGCGAGAGCAGTGCTTAGAGAGGTTGCAACAAAAGGGGATTTAAGGGAGTTGGAGGCTAGATTGAAAGGTGATATAGCTAGGGTGGAGTCAAGGATAGAGAGGGTGGAGGCAGCCCTAGTCGAGGTTCAAGCTAGGCTTTCGAAGCTAGAGGGGGCCTATGCTGAGCTCTCCAAGAGAGTTGATGAGATCAACGCTAGCCTCTCTAAGCGTATAGAGGATGTTAATAGTAACCTCTCCAAGAGAATAGACGATGTCTACAAAAGCTTATCTACAAGGATTGAGGACCTTAATAGTAACCTCTCCAAGAGAATAGACGATGTAAATAAGAGGATGGACGATCTTAACAAAAGCTTATCTACAAGGATTGACGGCCTGGATAAGAGGATAGACTCCCTGGAGAACTCCCTGGATAAGAGGATAGATGCCTTGGATAAAAGGATAGATGCTCTAGATAAGAGAATGGATTTCATATCGAAGACAACCCTAGCTTTAACAATAGCCGTGCTGGCAGCACTAATAGTGAACGTAGTAGTGGCTATACTATTAAGGTGAGTGCTTCAAGGAGACCTCCTTTACACCGTAAACTTGTTACAGCTGGTGTTGGGTTAGCTACACTCCACCATCTCCCCCTCACATGTACTTTCCCGGTTCTACGGTGTTGAGGGTTTGGCTTCGAGTGTTAAGATTAAGCTGGGTCTCGACCGTGTTGTCAGCGTTCTAGCTGGTACTGGTAAGAGGTATGTTACCGTTAGGGATCTGAGCTTACTACTAGGTGTCTCCACTAAGACCGCTGGTAGGCTTATGTCAAGACTTGAGGATGAAGGTTTTGTTAGAAGGTACTCTAACAAAGCTTTCAAGCTCATGGTGACACCTAGGAGGTTTGACTCCGAAGAGCTCTAACCCCTCGTCTTCAGGAGTTCTCTCAACACATCCCTGTACATTGGTGTTTGCCACGAGTAGTCCCTCCCAACACCTAGCTCTAGGCTCTCCTCGGGCCTCCCTCCCAAGCTCGTCATCATGGGGGTTATCAGGTTGTTCTCGACGAGTATGCTCTCAAGGGTTACCATTCGTGGATCCCCGGCCTCAGATATACTATCGGGATCCTCCAGAGCCATTTCCAGGAGCTCCTCCAACCCCTCCGCTCCAACCCTGAATACTATGTGCTTCAACCTCTCCCTATAGTGGTGTACCAGGGATCCCAGGCTCCAGTTATGGATGTTAGCTAGCTCTACTAGCTTACCGGGATTGCCTCCGAGGGTTCTCCATACGATTTCATAGTCTAGGCTTTCTGGTGGGCTTAGATGGTTGTAGAGCTCCCTGAAGGCCCTCCAGTCCAGGTTCCACATCATTTTTATGGTAGCATGCCTGTGCCTTAGAACCCTGTTTAAGCTAACACCCTCGGATGTCGTGACTATTACGTTAAAAGCCTTAGGGCTGTAGTTCTCTATAACACTCCACTGGAGGCTGTGAAGCCACTTAACGTACCATTCAACCCTGTCAACCCCAAGGGCCTGAACTACATCGTCTACCACCATGACAATATTACCCCTCAGCCTAGCCCTCCCCACAATCCTCTCTAGTACGGATGAGAGCCTTGTGGCGAGAACACCCCCTAAACTAAGCCCTGTAAACCTATCAACAATGGATGCTACGATGCTGGAGAGCTCTTGTAAAGGTTCTGAGAGGAGTAGTGCGTTCTCAACACTCTCTCCTTCAAGAGCGTTAATGTAGACTGCTATTGAGTCTCCTCCAAGGTACCCCTTCAACTTCAAGGTGAACTCCTTTAAAAGCCTGGTTTTCCCGGAGCCTTCGGGGCCGTAGATGTATAGTGGTGTCACTCTACTCCTAGAGCACCACTCTCTAAGGGCTTCAAGCTCCCTCTCTCTATCAACGAACCTTGCTGGGAGGAGCATCTCGACCCCCTCTAGGGTATCGTCTTCTAGGGGTTTAAAGGTTGGGCTTTACCACCTCTTCGAGCTCCTAGGAGCTTCCACCTGTAATGCTTAAAAGTCTTTATCATGCTTTACCATTATTGGGTGTGTTGTTTGAGGGTTGTCTTCTATCTTCTGCTAGGGCTACTTGTGGTCTCGTCAAGCCTAGGCTTCGCTGTTGCTGGTGAGGTTCGCTATTCTAGGGTTTTCCTCTTCGATATCGATGGTGATGGTGTCCTGGAGGTTGTAAGTGATATTGGTTTTGTTAGTGGTGGAGCTCTAGCATCCTTCCCCAGGGTTTTCGAGGTGTATAGGTTCTACTGTGATAGTGGTTTATGGTGCCTCATGCTGTTCGATAGGGGTTTTGGTACCGCTAGGGTTTACGTTCCTGGTAGGCTTCTAAGCGAGTTCTACGTTGATGGTGGTATTAGTGTTTCAAACCACCCCTATAACATGCTATCCGTAGGCTCTAAGGCTTACTGGGGTGGCTTGTGGTTTAGAGCCTCATTAAACGCTACAAGCTTGAAGGCCTTCCTCTACGATGGAGGGGTTGCTCTAGCCTACATCGATAGGGTTTTAGGCTATGTTTTTGTAGAATCCCCAGGCCGCCTACCCCCCATTAGGGTTACCTCATTCAATGGTAGTATTGCTGGTGTTGGTGTTCTAGGTGAATCCATACTACTACTCCTAAGCTCCCCAACAGGCTCTGCCCTGGTCGAGTGGAGCCCCCGGGGGGTGTTTAGGGTTAAAGTCTACAATGTAACCTTAGGTGATGCCATAGCGTTTACCGACGGGGTTTTCATAGCTAATGGCGGGGGTGGAGTCTACATCGTAGGCTTTGACCGCATAGCACTACTACTCGGGGGCTACAAGGCTGTTAAGGTTGGTCTTGGCGGTGAGATCCTAGTGGTGGGCCGTGATAGGATTATTGTTGCCGTAGCCCACCCCTCGGGCCTAAGGGTGCTTAGGGAGCTCCCCGTAACGGGTGTCGTGGACCTGGATTACGGTGGTGACATGCTAGCGTACACAGATGGTCTTAGCGTTAACATTATAAGATACAGGCTTGAGAGCCCGGTAGAGCTATCAATACCACCTAACGCTATAGCCGGTGAGCCCGTCGTTGTATCGATTGCGGGTGACTTCAGGGTAGCCTATGTGAGCTTACCGGGTCTAGGTGTAGTCAAGCTTACCCCTGAGAGTCCAAGGTATACGTGGAGGCCCCCTGTGCCCGGTGTGTACACGGTGACAGCGCTTGTCGAAACAGGGGGCTCCCAAGTCACCCTATCAAAGACTGTAGCGGTAGCCCCTAGGCCTGTTGTGCTGAGCATAAGAGTTGATAGCCCCGCTGTGAGGCCCTACTCTAGCGTGAACATAGTCTTAGAGCTAAGGGATGGGAGGACGGGTGCGAGCTTGAGGGATGTGCTTGGAGAGTGTAGTGTAACGGTATCCGGTAGAACCTACCCAGCAAGACCGTGGGCTCCGGTAACGGTGCCAGCTATACCAGTAGGCCTTGAGGTCCCAGTAGCAGCACGGTGCACACTACCACAACCCTATAGTGAGGCTGGAGCCTCCACAACGCTAAGGGTGAACGAGACGTATGTTAGTGTGGAAGCATTATACCTTGGAGCTGGTGTCCTGAGGTTCCATGCATACAACATGTACACAGGCGAGCCTGTGGATGGGGAGCTCAGGGTTACAGTTGGTGGGAACACTACAGTTGTAAGAGTTGGAGGGGAGGTCAGGATACCGAGGCCGGGGCTGTGGGAGGTTAGATGGGAGCTAGTCTCTGGAGGTGTAGTGTTATCCAGTGGGGTGAGCAGTGTAGCCTACTATGAGAGGCTTGAGGTTGCACCCCTGACAACAGCTCTGGCTGTAGCAGATAGGCTTATAACCGTTACCACCACCAAGATTGAGGTTGAGAGGGTGCCGCAGACTATACCAGTTGAGGTGACCAGGGTGGATCCGGTGGTAGCACTGCTATCATTCATAGCAGGCCTAGCCCTAGCAGGGGTACCCCTCGTAATCATATTGATTAGGAGGGTTGGAGGGGGTGAGTGAGAGGTGGGCATAGAACACCCAATACTAGGCCTCATGACCTTCACTTTGATAGCAGCTATGGTTGTATCAGCAATAGTACTCCTAGGCATGGTCGGTATGAACGTACACGACTACATATTGAAAACACCGGTAACAGAGGGCTACGCAACATGCTTCTCTTTTGATAGCGGGGCTGGAAGGTACAAGTATAATGTTAGCATAGCAGTAGCTAATAGCGGTAGAGTCGACCTGAGGCTGGAGAAGCTATACGTGGCAACAGAGAGGGGCTTAGTCGAGCTAAGAGTGGCAAGCCAATACACGGTGATAAGAGGGGTTACAGTAGGGGATGAAGATAGTGCAGTGGTGGACTTCGAAGTAATACTACTTGGGTTCACAAGGGATACAGAGCTATGGGCTGGACAGAGGGGTCTGATCAGGATCAACATGGTATCAGATAAACAGCTTTACATGACAGGAGGGCAGTACTCTGTAACAGCATACCTAACAACAATAGGCTTCGAGGCATTCGCGGTGAGAGAAGCACGATTCAAGGTAGGGGAGGTAGAGGAGTGCCCCGCAGTACCGCTACCCCCGCCAACAGTGCCAGGCGACATAATACTGGTGTCGAGAGCAGCACTATACTGGGACACCTTTGATACAAATCCTATAATAAATGATAGAATGACGCTTGTTCAAGAACAAGGAGCACAGTGTAGTGCTGACCACCAGGTTAGCAGGCATGGTAGGAGTGGGCTTGTCTGGATAGAGTCGAGGGCTAGGTTTAAGGAGTGCGCTCTTCTAGTTCAGGGAGTAACTCTACCCAACGACAGGCCAATATTTGTAGCCTTCACAGCTCTAATAGAAAATTATGGGACCAACGATCAACCAGGCCGCTTCGGAGCGATACTATCGTGGGATAGTAGCTTAACCCGCTACTATACCGGGGGTTTCGATAAGGTAAATCCATTACCATCAAGCGGTAATATCTTTGTTAGAGTCAGAACCCCAGCTACCACCGCTACCAGCTCAGGAGTGTACGGGGTTAACTGGAATACATGGTATGATGGGGTGCTAGCTTTAACCTACAGGCTCTCCAATATTCCTAGCACCCTGGAATTCTATGCTGATGGAATCTACACAAGTAGGTCTCTAGCTACCCATGAGTGGCTTACCCCCAACTTTGTAGGTCTTAGCATTTACAAGTTAACCGATCCGAAGCATATGAGAGCTTACTTCGATAGCATGTTGGTAACTGTAGGTGCGAGGCCTTGGATTGTTAGAGTCGAGAGTCTCCAGCCTGGGTGGAGTGTTGTCCTAAAGGATAGCTCTGGTATGATTATAGATAGCGGGGTTGCCGGTCTAGGCGGTGTTGTCGAGTTGAACGTTTGGGGTGTCTGGATTATCAAGAATGGTGTTATAGAGTTGTACGATAGCTCGGGCAACCCACTGCTTCCCCCTAAGAGTTTCTCTGAGATTCTTGGTGGTGATGTTTACAGGGTTACCGGGTGAGACCGAGAAGCTGGAAGGCTACCAGTCCTAGTACTCCGGTTATCGATAGCACTAGGTATATTAGGGTTACTCTTGCCGATGTCGCTATTGTCCCTGTTTTCGCCTTCTCTACTAGGGCTCCTGTTACAACCCCTGCTACCATCATTGATGTTAGTACCGCGTACATCATTAGCGGGTCTTCTGCTATGATGAACTGTTGTAGTATCCCTGGTACCGCTGCCCCTGTTGGTGTTTTTATCTCCGCTGCTATCCCCGATAGTATCCTTATCATTACGGCTGAGAAGAGTGATACAGCTGCTATGACCGCTGCTAGTGTTAGCTCAACACCCCTCATTGTTGACTGGTGCCTCCTCAAAGTCTCCTTTAGGTGTTCGTATACCGTTGCTATCTCTGAGAACACCTGTAGTGGAGCTCCTATCCTAAGAGCGTAGATAAGGGTCTCCATCATTGAGGCGTATAGCATGTTTGGAGCCTCTCTTACAATCCTAACCCTAACCCTGTCGTCGATAACAGCCCTCTCAACATCGTCTATGAGCTTTCTAACCCTCCTATCACCACCAGCAACCCTCCTCATGAGGCTTACCAGGTTCTCCCCTGTTACCGCTGCTAGCTCTGTTGAGTCGACAATAACCCTTAAGAGCCTCTCGTAAGCTGAAACCCTGGCCATGTATGCTTGTGCTAGTGCAACTGCTGGTACTAGGCTTGCTAGCACTATGGAGTACGCTATCAAGGGGTTGAAGGGTTTACCTGTGTATATCAGGTATAGGCTGGCCGCTATCAAGCCTAGTATTACTAGGGCTGATAGTGTGTAGAAGGTTTTAAGGGCTCCAGGAGGGTTTAGCATGAAGCCTGTTGGGTACATGGATTGTATGAGTGTATACGTTACCAGGAATACTGGGGCTGCTGTTGCTATCGACACTAGTACAATGGATGATGGTGGTATCCTGAGGGCGGGCCCTATGGTTACAGCTAGGACTGGTATGAGGAATAGTGTTATGAGGGCTATGCCAATTGCTATGTACATGTAGCCTGTAAGCCTCTCAAGCCTACTCCTTAGTAGCTCGAAGTACTGTGTTGAAACCCTCTCAACAACACCTGCTGGGGATCCAGCGTAGGAGCCTGCAAGGGCTATCCTCTTAATAACATCTCTAACCTCAAGCGAGGGGTGATCCTCGGCCATGAAGCCTATAGCTGTTAGTAGTGATACACCGCGCTCCCTGGCAATAGACTCCCTATGCTTAACCTCCTCAGCCCACCACCTCAAAGCCTGAGACGACTCGACTAGCTTAAACATATCGTAGAGTGTGAGGTGGGTCTTGGAGAACACGCGGAGGATAGCTAGGAGGAATGGGAGCTCTACAAGGGCTCCAGTGGCTCTGAAAGATGATATGAGCTTGGGGGAGAGGAGTGCTACGAAGGATAGTGTGAGGAGCCCCGCTATAAGTGTTATGAGTGATAGGGCTAGGAGGAGTCTAACTAAAGCCGTGTGAACCCCTGGGGTGAATAGTGTTACGTATAGGAGTACTAGGAGGGAGAAGGATAGCATTACAGTTGATATGAAGCCTAGGGTTACAACCCTAGAGTAGATGGGGGGCATGGTGTAGCCAGCTCTACGAAACTCCCTTGACATGAACTCGTGCATCCAACCCTCTAGTATGCCCGAGAAAGTTGCTATCACACTACCGACGACAACGAGGGCTGCTATGAGTATAAGGGGCATTACAGGGCTAACATCTCCCGGTAGTATGAAGCCTGAGAGGAGGGAGAAGGCGAGTGTGAATAGCACCACTACCATAGTGTAGATGCGCATCTGAGACCGCCCCCTCTAGAGTCTTGCCTTGAAGCCTCTCTCCTCAAGCTTTGAGTATAGTGTTTGTGGTACTATGCTGTAGGGTATGCTACTTGTATCACCATACCTTTTTAGAAGCTCAACCATAGACTCTCCTAGCACCTCAACCATGGCTCCCAGCTCCTCCCTTAAATCCTCTATTCTTAGACCGTAGCCTTTAGCAATTCTAGCTATGAAGTTTAGGTTGAATGGGTCGAAGACCCTGTCGATCTCGTTCTTCGCAGGGTTGTATGTGTATACTAGCTGGACCTTACCGTCATCGTGTGCGTAAAGCTTTGTAACCCTTCTAAGCCCTACTCCAGCTTCTGTTGGTAGTGGCTCCATTTTAATGAAAACGTTTAGATACTTAAGGGCTTGCTCTGGAACCTCTATTGGTGGGCTTCTAAGCCTCAATAGTGCAGCTTCAACAGTTGAAGCGTGGAATGATGTTAGACCACCGTGACCCAATAGTATCGCCTGGGCCCAGTCTCTCGCCTCTTCTCCTCTAACCTCACCTACTATAATGTAGTCTACGCTCATCCTAACAGCTATTTTTAGTAGTGAGAACACTGATATCCTATCCTGCGGGTTGTCTACATCCTCCCTTGTTATAGTTCTAATCCAGTACCTTGATGGTGCTGCTAGCTCGGGTGCATCCTCTATTGTGAATACCCTTGAGTCAGGTGGTATCATTGATAGTATTGCGTTTATAGTTGTTGTCTTCCCTGTGAATAGCTCGCCTATAACCATTATTGGCACCCTGTACTTAACCATAAGCCATAGGAATGCAGCCTCCTCAAGGCTGAATGTCCCGAGATCTACTAGCTTGAATACAGACCATGGGTTTAAAGGCTGCCTCCTAATGTCTAGTGCTATGTACCTCCTAGCGTTTATATCCGACTTGTATACCACCGAGAACCTCGACTGGAACCTAGGCTCCATGAATGATGGTATTGGTCTACGCTCTGAGACACTCTTACCTGAGAGGCTTGAAGCCCTCAGTATTACCTCTGAGAGCTGTTCATCGCTTAAGACTATGTTGGTCTTAAGCCTACCAAACTCCTTATGAACTATCGATACTGGGATGCCTGAGATTGCGAATACATCTACAACATTCTCGTCCAGGAGGAGAGCATCTAGGACGCCGTAGCCGTTAACACTCCTATCGAGTACATGCTCCACCCTAGGGTCTAGCTTCTGCCTCTCACCTCCAGCAGCGTACCTCCTTAGAATCTTCACGAGCTGATCCTCCCCCATAACCTCTGCTACCACATCGTATACAATGTACTCCCCCGAGCTTGTAATACAAACCCTGTATGAATCCCTCACAGTATAGCTTCTAACACACTCAACACCAGCAACAGGCTTCAAAAGCTCAACCTTTAAAACCTCCAACCCACACCAAACCCCTCATACAATGTTTTACCGTGGAAAAGCTTTAAACCCTAGAGGCTCTGGAAAGGTTGGTGGGAGTAGGGTCTAGTGGTGGAGTCAAGGCTACTAGTAGGCGTTACGGGGCTTGCCGCAGGGCTAGTAGGCCTAGCCTTAGCCCTAGCAACATATGCAACCCTAAGGCCAAGCCTCGACCTAGTAGCACTACTAACACCACCATCACTAGCAATCCTTGTGATAGCATACGATGTAGCGAGGAGGCTAAAAGTAGATATAACACCGTTGGCGGCAGCACCACTAGCATACACACTACACCACATAGCAATAGTGTACCTAAGAGAGGTAGAGGCTGTGGAGAGCCTAGCATACTCAATAACACTAGGATCTGCAACAACAATGCTGTTTCTATCACTAGCATTTATAACGAGGAGAACAAGGTAACACACAGCTATAATAAGAACGTATAGGAGAACACATAACAGGCTAACGCTAATCGTAAAGCTTTTAAACCAGACCAGAACAAGTAAAGTGGTGAAGCAAGGTGGAGGGTTTGAAGGCTAGGAGAGGAGATCTAAGCGGACCAGTACTAGCAATACTAATAACCCTAGTACTACTAGCAATAGGAGCAGCGATAATAGCCTACTTCGTACTACTAGGAGCAGCACCACAACAAGCAGTAATAGCGGTAGTAGGACAACCAACAATAGTGAAAGCGGGGGCCAACGACTTCATAGCCAACGTAACTATAAAGAACGTGGGGTCAGCAAACATAACTCTCCAAACGACCGATATAAAGCTCAACATAACAGGAACCACAGTTACTGCCAATTACGTATCGAAAACCAGCTTACCTCCTGGAGCTACAGCTACCATAGGCTTCCAAGTTAGTAATAAGTGGTCTGCAGTAGCAGGTAGGGAGACTGTAAGTGGAGCTCTAATATTAAGGGAAGCTGGGACTATGGAGGTAGTGTTCAGGGTAATCAGGCCCTCCTAAACCGGCCTAGGAAACCAGTTCATCTAAATCTTTTTTCTCCTCTCTTCTCCCCCTTAACCTAGGGGTACCTGTATTGGTTGTTGAGTGGCATCTCTCCGTTGGTAATGTTAATGTTGATTTAAGCTTAATCCTGGATGGCTACCCTGTTGCTGGTGTTAATGTTGTTGCTAGAGATTTATGGTTTGGTGTTGGTGGTGCTGCTGTTAACTACGCATCCTGTATTGTAAGGCTTGGTGGTAGGGCTAGTGTTGTATCCCTCGTTAGCCCCCATGCTGTTAAACTCGGTGTCCTAGATTGGCTTTCAAGGCTGGGTGTTGACTCTAGCTATGTTAGGGTTGTCGATGGTGAGCCCAGTGTAGCCGTTATACTAATGGTTCCAAGCGAGTCCCTTAGAACTATAGTATCGTACCGTGGTGTATCAAGGATGCTAAGCCCCGACATGATACCAGGTGTGGGGGATCACGTTCACTTCGCAAGCGTAAACCCCAGGTTGGTGGCGGAAGCCGGTACGAGACTAGGGTCTAGGAGTTCAAGCTACGATCCTGGAGGTGAAGCCTACAGGGACCCAGCTGGGGTTAGGGAGGCTCTAGCATACATCAACAGGATCTTCGTGAACGAGAGGGAGCTAGAAGTACTGGTAGGAGCGGGAGACCCGCTAGAAGCTAGGAGGCTACTAGAAGGTAAAACTGAGATCGTGGTGGTGAAGAGGGGGCCCCGGGGGGCCGTAGCAGTAGCAAGGGATGAGGTTGTAGAGGTTAAAGCTCCGAAGGTCGAGAAGCTCGTAGACGTAACAGGAACAGGGGATGCGTTCAACGCAGCATTCAACGTATACTACCAGAGGACAGGAGACCTGGGGGAGGCATTGAAACACGCTGTAGCAGCAGGAGCACTAAAAGCAACGATAAGAGGTAGCAGTAGCATGCCATCGAGAGAGGAGGTGGAAAAGCTAGCATCACAGCTAAACGTAGTTAGAGTTCAAACATAACCCCTTAAGGTAACCCCATGTTGTAATGGAGGTTACCTTAAACCATCGGAGCAGCCCTATAGTTAAGATTACAAGCTCTTAGAGCTCGTAGATTCTCAGGTCGTGAAATCCAAGTTAGACTCATAGGTTAAAGTAACCCCTGCGATTGCGTAGCTTGAGCCTAGATTAGCCTAGGGCAGGCTCCACCTCTAACAGCTCTCGGGGGAGCTCAAGGACTTGAATAGGTGGGAGCTCCAACTGCAGTGAGTTAAACGCTACAACATGGGGGTTGCCGTCTATCTGCACTCTCTAGCGAGCTCTCTAAGCTAGTAGTTAACACCATGTAATACCTAGCATTAGTTGCGCAACCCCACAATCTCTAACCATGCGGAGAGCACTTAATGCAAGGGCTTAGCGTGCATTTAGAGAGTTCTAAGAGGTTAGAAGCTCTGAGCTCCCGCTGGTAGCTCTAAGTAACCCCTCGTGAAAGTAATTAGGATCGCTTAAGCAATAGCAAGAGCTCCATCGATAATAGCTTTAAAGCTGCCTGTGATCCCAAGCCCCTAAGATTGGAAGTTGCTAGAGTACTGCTAGGAGCTCCAGTTCTAGTAATGCTAGCCCTAGGGAAAAGCTACACTTGAGAGCTCCTAGCAATCCCCTAAGTAACCTTCATAGCTGCAATCGAGGTCATTAACTGGGGGGTTACTTAGAGTGATGAAGGAGGAATCTCCATGGAGGTAATGAGATTCTATACATAGATATTAGGTTTCTCTACTAAAGGTTGTATGTAGGGGTTGTGGTTGTCTATTGATTATGGTAGGTTGCTAGAGGATATTAGGAGGGTTGTTAGGGAGGTTGTGGAGGAGGCTAGGAGGGAGGATGTAGCTAGGATTGGTGAAGCTCTATCTAAAATTACACTGGTCTTAGAGGGTATGTTGGGGGAGCTTCGTGAACACCGTAGGATTTTAGAGGAGCATAGTAAGATTTTGGAGAAGCACACTAAGATCCTGGAGGAGCACACTAGGATTTTAGAGGAGCATAGTAAGATTCTAAGGGAGCATACCAAGATTTTAGAGGAGCATAGTGCTATGTTGAAGGAACACGGTGTTACATTGAAGGATCATAGTAGGATGCTGGGAGAGCTTAAGGTAATGGTT
>Ga0209143_1000984_pt1 | contig 13488 bp, 6 predicted proteins | sample FaiFalFF_MnMetaG_3_FD_184739 | JGI IMG/M metagenome (GOLD analysis project Ga0209143, IMG submission 184739) | Freshwater microbial communities from Yellowstone National Park, Wyoming, USA - Fairy Falls B (FF_Mn_B) MetaG (SPAdes) (version 3) | ecosystem: Environmental > Aquatic > Freshwater >...
ATAAGACTGATTACCTTGAAGAACTAAGAATAGAGAGTGCTAGGATGAACCTAAAGCATGGAGATAGGCTAAGCCAAGAAGATCTTAGATACCAGTTATTAAAGATAGTTAAGGAGAGACCTATTGAAAGGTTAGAAGGTATAGTAACAGAACTAGCAAGAGCATTTGGTTATGATGCAAGTTACATAAGCAGACTCATAGGTGAAGAGGTTAGGAGGAGGAAGGTAACAAGAGATGCCCAGATACTAAGGCTGCATCTTCTAGGCTGGAAGCAAGATGAGATAGCAGAGGTATTTGGTGTTAACCAAAGTACAGTATCAAGGATTATGCAAAACTTGACTAGTCAAATTTTGCATATACAAGAGCAGTTCTATGATAAGCATAAACCAGTTGAGGAGATAGCAGAGTTCTATGGTTTGGATATAACTACAGCATGGGCTATAATATTACAAGGCAAGAGCGATCTGGAAAGGTTCTCCATCTTTGGTAAGAGTGAGTATCAAGATGATGCACCAATGCTTTACAACGTATGGAACTTTGCTAAGAATGACCCTAGGCTAGGCTACTATGATTATGCTGGTAGGATACCAGGGCAGATAGTTATGAATCTATTATACTACTACACAGAGCAAGGTGAGTTGGTTGTTGATCCTATGGCTGGTTCTGGTACAACAGTAGATGCTTGCTTAATAATGAATAGAAGGTGTAGAGCTTATGATATTACACCAACAAGGAAGGATATAAAACAATGGGACTTAAACAAAAGCAAAGGTTTACCATATGAAGCAATGAACTGTGATCTAATAATACTAGATCCACCTTACTGGGACTTGCTGAAAGGACTATATGCAAAGGAGAGCGTATCCTCATTAGACCTTAATGGATGGTTAGAGTTCATGCAGAAGGTAAGCATAAACTGCTATAATGCATTGAAGAAAGGAGGTGAAGTAGCATTGATTATAGGCATGAAGGATGATACTACTGACACCAATAGATTCTATGATTTACCATACTACTGCATGAAGCTCTTTGAGTCTGCTGGCTTCAAGGAGGTACAGAGGATAAGCATACCATTAACAACGCAAGTTAAATCACATCATGATGTAGAGTATGCCAAGAGGAACAGAATAATGCTCAATATCAATAGAGACTTGATAGTGTACAGGAAGTAGCAATAGTAGCAGTAATAGTAACAATCGTTATTCCAACCATTATTATTTCTTTCATTTCCTTCTTTTATTACTTTATTTACTAGTGAATACTAAAGAGAAAAGAGATGTTATTATAGAGTATGCTAAGAAGCAGATGCTGGTAGATATATCAACCTTAGGCTTTCCTTTGGTGAAGACATCAGATAGGTTCAGAACCAACTATAATCTGCATGATGATGCATTACAATACGTATTATCAGTATACTCAAAGCATGGCTATACGCTAACACCTATAGGTGTTGATTTAAGGAATAAGAAGGTTATGGTACTGAATGCATTACCAGATTATATGGCTGAAAGATATGATGGCAGTGATAATAATACCACCTTCTGCTTTGACCTTAAAGCAAAGTCAGATATAAAGTACTTTGGTTATGTTAACAAGAGAGATGCAGTAAGCTATAGAAGGCTAGCAGATGAATGTAGTGTTAAGGTATATGTGATATTCGTTAATATTTGCAAAGAGAACAATATGATAAGAATAATAAGGAAGATAGGATATTCTAACATCTTAGACAAGCCTATTAGGAAGGAGAGGATGTGGGATGGTAATATAGTATGGGTATATGAATGGTATAAAGGATTACCAGAACTACATTATTAATTACTCATGTACGAGTTCTGGTACTTTGGTTTCACACCAGCCCATTGGTATGACTATATTTAAGTTTTTCCAGAAACTTTATATATACATAATTATCTATCTCTTATGATGAGATTATATGGTATAAAATTTATACTCTCTAATCCTAAATCATATGAATTAGGTCTAACATTGATCGTAAAATACCACAATATCTCATCCTCGATCTATAATTATCTCAGGTATAAGTATAGTGATTATAATGACGCAAGATATAGTTAATGAGATACTAAATAAACCAAATAAACTCTCTAAAGACCAAGAAGAGGCAGTCTTATCAGATGCAAGGTATACTAGAATAATTGCCGGTGCTGGTGCTGGTAAGACAGAGACCTTAACTAGAAGAATTGCATATCTTATTTTAGTAAAGAATGTAGAACCTTCTTCTATAGTTGCTTTTACTTTTACTGAACGGGCTGCTCAATCCATGAAAAGCAGAATCTATCAGAGAGTAAAGGATCTTGATAATAATAAATTAGGAAGTTTAGGTGAGATGTATATTGGGACAATACATGCATATGCAAAACGTATACTTGATGATCTCTTTAATTTTGGGATTTATACGGTTTTAGATGAGAATAAAGAGATAGCATTCTTAATGAGGCATGGTTGGGATATTGGGATAAATGAGTATGAGAGGAATTATTCTGAAGCTTGTAGAACTTTTCTTAGGACAGTTAATATGGTTTATGGTGAGATGCTTGATAGGAGAAAGCTTGAGCAGAACGCACCAGATTTTTACGAGAAACTTATGCACTATGAGTATCTATTAGAAGAGAATAGACTTCTAACGTTTGGTCGTATGATATATCTTGCAGTCCAAAAACTTATGGAAAAGCCAGGTGCTGTTAATATAAACTATCTTATTGTTGATGAATATCAAGATATTAACAGAGCGCAAGAAGAGCTGATACGTTTAATTGGTAAGAATGGAAGTATATTCGTAGTAGGTGATCCTAGACAATGCATTTATCAATGGCGTGGTTCAAACGAAAGGTTCTTTCTCAATTTCAGCAACATATTTGAAGGAGCTAAGACTATTAATATCAAAGAAAACCGTAGGAGTGGTAAAAGGATAGTAATGAACGCTAACAGGTTTGCTGAGACATTCCAGAATGCTAGTTATGAACCTATGGTGGCAACACGTGAAGATGATGGTTTCATAGGTTTGATTGAACATGAGACTATAGAAGATGAGGCTTGTTGGATAGCAGATCAGATACAATACTTGGTTAATGAGAGAGGCTTGAGGTATAATGATATAGGTATACTTACTCGTAGTGTACGTTATTCAGCAGACTCGTTAGTAGATGTACTTAAGGAACGTAGGATACCTTATATAGTTGGTGGTAAGATTGGTCTGTTTAAGAGGGATGAGGCACAAGCATTAGGGCGCATCTTTGCATGGCTCTCTAACAATGGATTCTGGCTAGATGATTCTAATTGGGATGGGAGAGTAACTGGCGATGATCTACTTTATACAGCACTAGACTATTGGAGATCAGTTTATAGATATAACATTGATAGCAACTTAGAGGATAGGCTGAGAGAAATAAGGAATAGAGTACTTACTACTAATTCATATAACAATCTTACAGAGATATTCCAAGACATACTTATAGTACTAGGGTTCAAGAATCTTAACCATAATGATCCTTACGATGCTGCAATAATGGCTAATCTAGGAAGATTTAACGTCTTATTAACTGATTACGAAACTGCCAATAGAATAGGTGGTAGGAAACCCAATTGGGAAGTAGACTTGAAAGGGTTATGCTGGTTCATAAACAACTATGCTAGTTGGGCTTATGAGGAGCAACCTATAGATGATATTAGAGGTATAGACGCAGTACAGATCATGACAGTACACCAAGCAAAAGGATTAGAATGGCCTATTGTATTTATATTCTCCATGAACAATAAACGCTTCCCTTCGAGCATGATAGGAAGAGAGCTTAATTGGTGTGGTATACCACGTAACCTGTTTGATGCAAGAAGGTATGAAGGCAATCTTGATGATGAAAGAAGGTTGTTTTACGTCGCTCTTACTCGTGCTAAAGACGCACTTATAATAAGTTATTACAAGAAACAGAATAAGAGAGGTGTTAAGAGAAGTACCTTCATAGATGATTTAGATCTAAGGTTAGTTACACAACTTAATAAAGGTTATATGCCTACATTTCCCATATCTCAAGCAGAGATCGTTGATAGCATGATAACCTTTTCAGCAAGTGAGATTACCTCATTTCTTGTATGTCCTTACATGTACTTATTGAAGAATGTTTATGGTTACCAGCCTGGGTTAACTGAAGCATTAGGTTATGGTAAAGGGATTCATCATTGCCTAAAGAGGGCAGTTGAGCTCCTTAAGAACGATAATGAATTAGGACCTATTACCGCAGTTGCTAAGGCTATAGACGAAGAGTTCTTCATGCCTTTTGTCTCAGGTGATGAATTTGAAGATTTTAAAAGAAGTGCACGTAAATGTCTTATAAATTATGCCAAGAGTAACGGTAATGATCTTAGAGAGAGTAGTGATGTAGAGTATAGGATTGAGTTTCCTGTTCATAACGCAACCATCGCTGGTAGAGTAGATGTATTAAGGGGTGAAGAGATTAGAGATTATAAGACAGCTGAATATGATAATAATAGTTATATGAATCAAGAGATAGATACTCAGATAAGGGTGTATGTAATGGGGTTAAAGAGCATGGGCAGAGTAGTTAATAAGGCATCTGTAGCATTCCTAAATAGTAAAGGGACTGAAATTAAGTACGTAGATATTAGTGAACCTTATATAAAGGGAACAATGCAAGATGTTGAGAATGGTATAAATAGGATACGTGCTAAGAAATTCACTGCAAATAGCGGAGAACATTGTAATAATTGTAATGTTAAGAGTATATGTAGGTGGAGGGTCTATTAGAATGGTTAGTAATAGCAATAACAACAATAATAACAATGATAATAACGATAATCGTATTAAAGTAAAGAGACTCTTACACGAGATATTTCAATTTAATGCACAAGATCTAGATTTTGGGATATATCGTATCTTAAATCTTAAACGTAAGGAGATAGAGAGGTTCATTGAGAAAGATCTGATAGATGCAGTTGAAAGAGAATTTAAAGAGTACTCTAAGGCTAATACTGAAGAATTAAAGAAGGAGGTTGAGAAACTTTATGAAGAAATAAAACGTGATTTTGGTAGTGATACATTTGATTCAGAAGGGAAGGCTGTTAAGTATAGGGATACACCTAAAGTACGAGAATATGAACAGAAGAGGGAAGAGCTTAATAATGCGAGTATATCTAAGATGCAGATGAATGAAGTTTTTAACCATATATACGAGTTCTTTTCTAGGTATTATGAGGATGGTGATTTTATATCTAAACGAAGGTATGGAGGTAGGGATAAGTACTATATCCCTTACAATGGAGAGGAAGTAACTCTATTATGGGCTACTAAAGATCAGTACTATGTGAAAACTACCGAGTACTTTAGGAATTACAGTTTTAACATTCATGATTATAAGGTTAACCTTCTATTAAAGAGTGCTGAGATGGAAATCAATGATAATAAGAGTGAAGAGGATAAATATTTTGTATTATGTAACCAAGATTTTGTTAATATTGATAAAGAGAATAGAGTAATTAATATCTATTTTGAGTGGAGAAGACTTACAGAGGATGAGAAGAGAAGATTTGATAGTACTCAAAAGAAGAATATACAGAGTATGCTTGTAACAGATGCCATTAATAGAATTTATTCTGAGATTAAAGATGATAATATAAAGAATATGTTTAGTCAAAAGGCAAGTAATGAGGAAGAAGAGAGAACTTTACTTGAAAAGCATCTAAATAATTATGTTAAAAGGAATACTACTGACTACTTTATTCATAAGAATCTGAAAAAATTCTTGGAAATGGAGTTAGAGTTTTACATAAAGAACGAGGTATTAGATGTAGATGAACTAGAGAATATGGATGAGAAGAGTATACGTATTACTAAGGCAAAGGTAAAGGCTATTCGTAATATATGTAATAAGATCATTGATTTCTTAGCCCAGATAGAGGATTTCCAGAAGATGCTCTTTGAGAAGAAGAAGTTCGTTATAATGACTGAGTATGTTATAACTTTAGATAAAATCAAAGAATATGCAGGAGAAGAGTTCCTTGAGAGTATTGTAGATGAGATATTAAAGAATAAAGAGCAATTAAATGAATGGAAAGAACTTCTAGAGGTACAAGTTAATAGTAAGAATGATCTAATAGAGAGTACAAGGTTAGATGGGAGGAAGTGGAAGAAGCTCCCGTTAGATACAAGATATTTTGGGATTAACTTCAAGATTAAGTTGCTTGATGCTATAAGTAAGAGAAAGAATCTAGATGAGATACTTGATGGTATCCTAATAAATAGTGAGAACTATCAGGCTTTGAATCTACTTCTTAACAAGTTTAAAGGAAGAATTCAAACAATTTATATTGATCCTCCGTTCAATACTGGATCAAATGAGTTCCTTTACAAGAACAACTACCTTGATTCATCTTGGATGTCTATGATGTATGATCGTTTAAGACTAGGAAGAGAATTCTTAAGATCTGAAGGTAGTATCTTTGTTAGAATAGATTACCATGGTAACCATTATGTAAGAATGTTAATGGGCGAGATATTTGGGAAGGAGAATTTTAGGAATGAGATAATTGTATCGAGAACAAAAACAGCCCTATATATTGTAACACCTAAGAATGCTTCTAAAAATTTAAGCCCAAGTTATGATAATATTTATTGGTATTCTAAAAATCCGAATATTTCATTCCCTAAGATAGCTGAAGGAGTAATAGAATTAAAAAGGGATGCATATTGGAAAGACTCAAAGAGCTTCTATAATAGACCTAAGAATCGTTATGAATTATATGGGATTACACCAGAAGAAGGTAGCAATTGGATGTGGGAGAAAGAAGAAATGATAACAGCAATAGAAAATTACAATAAATTTCTTAATGAATATAAGATTGAATTAGAAAAGATTAAAAAATGTGTTGAAGAAATAAGAAATATTCTTGGTAAAACTATAGCTGAACAATTTAAAGAAGAGAGAATAAATAACTTATTAGAAAAATATTGGAATGAAAAAGGAAGAAAGTTACGATTTGTAAAAAAAGGGGATAATACATTTTATTATTGGGTAGAACCCATACAGCATGTCTCAATAACTGATTGGACATCTATTGAGGGCTATGCGAGAAGTTGGTCTTTTCCTACAGAAAACTCTGAAATTCTCTTAAAGCGTGTCATAGAACTCGCTTCCAACGAAGGGGATTTAGTTATGGACTACTTCTTGGGTTCTGGTACTACAACAGCAGTAGCTCATAAGCTTAAAAGAAAATGGATTGGTGTTGAGATGGGGGAATACGCCTGGACAGTTGCTTTACGAAGGATGAAAGAGGTCTTATTTTACGATAAAACAGGTATCTCGAAAGAACAAGATGTTAAAGAAAAGTATAATGAGAATAATGCTGGTGGTTTCTTCAAATACCATTATCTTGAACAATATGAAGATACATTAAATAACATAACATTCATAGAACAAGGAACCATCCAAGAAACGTTAGATGCATTTGGTGATTATATATTAAGAAATGTATTTGAGTTTGAAACCAGAAACAGTCCAGCAAGACTTAATGTAGAGCAGTTTAAAACACCTTTCGATTATAAAATATGGGCAACAGTTAAAGGTGAGAAGAAACTTGTTACTGTAGATCTCATTGAAACATTCAACTATTTGCTTGGCATAACCGTACAAAAATATTATCTATTCAAAGATAGAGATAAAGAGCAAGAGCGTGAATATCATTGTATATATGGTAAACTTGGTGATGAGAATATCCTTATCATATGGCGTAATATGAATAACATAGATTACAGGAGGGATAGGGAATTCATAATTAATAATATAATAAATAGTAATGGATTAAAGCCTGACCGTATATTCATAAATGGTGATAGTGTTGTAGAAGGGGCAGAATCCATAGAACCAGAATTTAAGAGACTTATGGGAGCATAATCATGACGGGATCAAGAAGAACACAATCAAACAGACAGTCAAGCAGATTCAGACTCGAAGATCATCTCATCTTAGCAAGATTCATAGCAAGCAAACTTGGCATAAATAAACTATCAGAGATCAGAGAATTCAAAGATGTACGGGAGGGATTCGATTCTGATGGTAGAAGCTATATGTTCCATGCAATACTAACACGTCCTAGTAATACTATATCAGAAGATAAGCTTAAAGAATACGATGATAATATAAGGAGGTACTTCGAGAATTGGAAGAGGAGAAGGAAATCAAACATTACATTAAAATACTACCAGTATCTTGCACTTCTTTTCACAGAAATATTTCTGGATAAATACTTTACTAGTCCTTCACGCTTCTTAAATGAGATAAATGAATGGGTACTTACAGAAGCAAATAATCGAGGCTCAAACATAACTGAAGATGATGTCTTTGGTAGTATAAACAAGATAGCCTATTGGATGGCAACAGGGTCAGGCAAGACTATGATTATGAACATAAACTACTGGCAGTTAATGCATTACAACAAAGGACAACATAAGATAGACTATGAAAACATTATACTCATAACACCATCTGATGAGATGTCAGATCAGCACCTTAGAGAACTAAAAACAAGCGGTATTCCAGCCATATTGTTCCAAGGCAATACATCTGGTTATTTTGTAGCAGAGGATAAAGATACCATTAAAGTAATAAGTATACATAAGCTCAAACTACCTGAGGATAAGAAAGGCGAAGGTGTAACCATAGATGTATCAAGTCTAGGAAGTAGGAATCTAGTCTTTGTAGATGAGGGTCATAAAGGGCAGACAAGCGAAGATAAGAAGTGGAAGCAGATACGTGATTATCTTGTCGAGGATAAAGGTTTTACATTCGAGTATAGTGCAACATTTGGGCAAGTCATATCTGGTCAAGATGATGCATATAAAGAGTATTCTAAAGCTATACTATTTGATTACTCCTATAAGTATTTCTTTAGCGATGGTTATGGTAAAGACTTCCGTATACTGAATGTAAAGAAATTTGAAGACAAAGATGTAAGAATTATACAACTTGCTAACCTAATATCATTCTATGAGCAATTACTACTTTATGAGGAATATCCAAATATAATAAAAGAATACAACATAGAAAAGCCTCTATGGATATTCGTTGGTAGTAGAGTTAATGAATCTGAATCAGATGTGTTAGAGGTAGTAAGATTCTTGAACTGGTTCTTAACTGAAGATGGGAACACGATTAAATCATATATGCAGAAGATACTCGATGGGAATACAGGTATAATGGATCAAGAGGGTAAGGATGTATTTGCCCCAAGATATCCAGAGGTTAACTTCCCTTACTTAAGGGGATTAATAAAGAATGGAAGTACATCTAAAGAGATTGTTAACAATATATATGATGGTATTCTAAAAAGAGTCTTTCATACATCAAGCAATGCATCAAGGCGGTTACATCTTATAAACCTTAAAAAGGCAGAAGGTGAAATAGGGCTTAAAGTAGGATCCTCAGATAAGTACTTTGGTGTTATTAATATAGGGAATAAAGATGAGTTTATCAAGTTAGTAGAAAGAGAAAATCAGAATAATATACGCATAGAAAACGATGTGAATGAAATGTCATTATTTAGCCAGATAAATGAGCCAAGTACATCACTTAACATACTTATAGGAGCCAAGAAATTCCTAGAAGGCTGGGATTCATGGAGAGTATCCAGTATGTGTTTATTAAACATAGGTAAGCGTGAAGGACCACAGATTATCCAGTTATTTGGACGGGGTGTGAGATTAAAAGGGAAAGGCTATTGCTTAAAGCGAAGCCGTTTTGTTGAAGGTACACCTCCAAAAGAACTAGAACCATTAGAGACATTAAACATATATGGTATAAAAGCTAATTACTTGGAGATCTTCAGAGAGGTAATCGAGAAGGAAGATGTTCAGAGACAAGAGATAACACTTAAAACACAAATAATTTGTCCTTTCCCCCAAGATCTAAAGATCCTAAAGCCAAAAGAAGAGAAATCGTTTACTGAAGAGATATTCATTCTTAAACCAAGAGATGATATTGAAGCAAAGGTAGATTTACTTCCTCGTGTAAGTGTAATTGATGCTAAAGAAGAACAGATATTAAATACACCAAGATCAGATATTCAACCTAAACGCATAGATAATAAACTACTAGATATATTAGATTGGGATGAGATATTATTAGAGATATTACAATATAAAAAGGAGAAAGGCTATCATAATTTCATTGTTATGAAAAAGAACCTAAAGGAGATAATATATCAACATAAATACCAACTCTTCTGTACGGATACTTATCTTCAAAATACTAACGAGCCGTTTTCAGAAACCTATAAGCGTATAAGAGACCTTGTTATAATAATTCTCAAGAAATACTTTGAAAGATTTTACATAACTGAAAGGAATGCATGGGAGAAAAAGAGATATGGGATAGATACATTACATGAAGATGATGATAACATACTAAAGGAATATAAACTGACAATAACAGATAATAATCTAGTTAATCAGATTAATAATCTTATAGAGAGTAGACAAATATATAGGAGTAGAAATACTATCCTTGCTAATGCGTACTTTAACAACCACTTATATCAACCATTACTTACCCAGGAGAATGATAAGATAACAATTACTCCAACAGGATTAAACAAAAATGAAAAGAAATTTGTTGAGGATCTAAATGATTACCTTAAAAATAAAGAGGAGTTAAAGTGTTACCAGTTCTATCTGTTAAGAAATCTAACACGTAGTAAAGGCGTAGGTTTCTTTGAGACTAATACGTTCTACCCAGATTTTATACTATGGATGATTAAGGATGATCAACAAAAGATAATCTTCATAGATCCAAAAGGGCTAATGTATATAGACTCTCTAGACCATCCGAAACTAAATCTTCATAAATATCTTAAGGAGATAGAAAAAGAACTGAATAATAAAGTTAAACTTGACGCTTTTATAATCTCAACCACTCCATACGAGCAAATAAAAAATAGGTATGGTAATATAGATAGGAATACGCTAGAGGAAGAGAATCACATATTGTTTCAATATGAGAGTAAAGGGAAACCAAACCCAAACTATATATGTCGAATGTTTGAACTAATTTCTATTGATGCTTAGACTTAATTATATAGTAGGAATATACTAACATTTGATACACATAGAAAGATTAAGTATACACTCTCGAATGATATAATAATGCTATCTAATCTGTATCTATAATATACATTATATAATGATGAAGTATGAAGGTGTGAAGAAGATAGAGACTATACATACAGTAGAAAGGATTACTACTAGAGTTGAAGATATAGCAAAGACTATTGCTGATATACTATCTTCATTAACTAAGAGCAATATAGACATAGACAGTGTGTATGAGATGCTTTATCTAGCATGCATATACTGTAAGGATAGAAAGATGGATAGTATAACATACATTAACTTACAGCATTTAAAAGAGAATAAAGAACTAGCAAGTACTGTTCATGATATGTTAAAGACAATACAGAGTTCATTCTATTTCATATATGTTTCTTATAGTATGAACAATAATGATGGTATGGCATGCATAAGGCATAAGTATTATATTGTTGATGTGATTAAGAATAGAAAAGAACAGTTAACTATAAGAGTAACAGAACTGAATAAGTTTGAAGGAACGAGTGTAGGAAGAATACTAAAGAGATAGCATATCACACACGCCTTCTACCTATTTTTATATAATTATAATTTTAGTACGAATATACTGAACGAATGTTTAATAACTTATCTTTAATTAATAAAAGTTATGTAAGCAAACATATATTATCTTAAGGGCTTAGTGAAGCGTATGCAATATGCTAGATAACAGTATTAACCTAACCGAGTGTAAGATTAATAAGGTTAACAATAAGAAATTAAATACCAAGATACCCCCTATAACTCATTTAGACCCCATAGACATATAAGCTCATTTATAGCAATATGCAATTAGATGCAAATTATCGTAACATAATCGCATTATAGATAGTTAAATTAAAATATAAGTCTGTGATATAAAAATTATAAATAGTGAGCGAAGATGAGATTATATCTTGATATAGAAACCTATAGACCGAAGAAAGATGATGTTTTTATAGACGAGAAGATAATTGCTATAGGTATAATAGAAGATTGGACATCATATATTGAGTGTTCAAGTGTAAATGATGAAAGAAAAACAAACACATTTTACTTTAAGGAATGGGAATATGGTGATGAAAAGAATATTATTTGTGAATTCTATAAATACTTAAACAAATTAAAAGATTCCCAATATAAGAAAAATCGATTTTTGGAGGTTATCGGATTTAACATACTTAGGTTTGATATTCCATTATTAATACAAAAAGGATTCAAATATGGTGTTGATGGAATAGAGAATTTGAATAAATTATGGCATGGAACTTTTGTAAAAGATTACTTCCAAATATGTCTTCCTTTAAATAATATGATGTTTAAGAATCTAAAGTTAACACTACTAACTGATAAATTAAAGAATATAGGGGTTGATATTCCTGAACCATATGGTTTAAGTGAGAATATAGCAGAATTATATAAAAACAATAGATATGATGAAATAATTAAACATCTAGAAACAGATCTCAGCATTATTCGTATAGTAGATTTGAACTCTAAAAAACTCTTGAAAAGTTTCTAAAAATGTTATTTTGCTCTAAAATGAGTAACCTTAATAAGTTAATGAGGGTAGCTGTTAGTATTAACGATCATTTAATTTAACTACCGCCCATTGATAATATGAATTTACTTATCTAATGTTACCAGAACCTAAGCCTTAACAGTTATATTTATATTAAGACTCCTAAAGAGAGGTTTAGTAACCTATTATAGGTTATGCTTGTAAAGACTAAAGTAATAGTAAAGCTATGAGTATACTATTAGTATATAGAGGTTTGGGATATGAGGCTCCTCATAATAATTCTCAAAGAAGATTAACCGGAAGGATTAAACCATAAAGCAAGAAATTGCATAACCAAAAAGTAACATATTAGTAAATTTCAATGCCTTATAGAATGAATTAGTGCAAAGCAGATAAATGATTTACAACATACTATGTTTAGAACTTTCTACTATTTTGATTAGCCCTTCTATTAGATCTTGCATCTTTCCTGCTACATTTTTAATACCATCTATGCCATTAAAGTAAATTATCTTGGAGAAATTGGCACTTGTTCCTCTTCTCACTTGTAGACCTAAGGTCTGTCCTAAATTATAGACCTTGTCATATAATGAAGCGTCAAATACCCAGACGTCATGATAACTGTTAGGATTGCTGTTTATTGATACTGCGATCTTTCTTTCTATGTTCCAGATATTTAGCCCTATAGCACCAGGCATTATTTTTATTTGTACATTATCATACTTCTTCTCTTCCATCTTCTTAAATACATCTATAATCTGAAGTATCTCAGCCTCTAATCCATTATCCTTGTATATCTTAATTAGTTCATCAAATGTTATTGGTATCCTTCTAGTTT
>Ga0209143_1000986_pt1 | contig 13470 bp, 7 predicted proteins | sample FaiFalFF_MnMetaG_3_FD_184739 | JGI IMG/M metagenome (GOLD analysis project Ga0209143, IMG submission 184739) | Freshwater microbial communities from Yellowstone National Park, Wyoming, USA - Fairy Falls B (FF_Mn_B) MetaG (SPAdes) (version 3) | ecosystem: Environmental > Aquatic > Freshwater >...
GCAATTTGCCTAAATCCTTCGCTAGGTAAGTGATGAACTTCATCAAATATAATAAATAAGAATTTGTTACCTATAAGCTCAGCATTAATATAAGCAGAATCATAAGTAATGATTGTTACATATCCTATTTCTTTTGAACCTCCACCAAAGAGTCCTATGTTTGTTCTAAAATGCTCCTTTATTCTTGAATACCATTGTTCCATTAATTCCAATGTAGGAACAACGATTAAAGTTGGAACTTTTAAATAAGCCATTATGGCTAAAGCTATATAGGTTTTTCCAGCTCCTGTTGGAACAACAATTATTCCTCTTCTTTCTTTATCCCATGCTTCAATTGCCTCATATTGATAATCCCTTAAAGAAACATGCTTAATTACTTCGAAATTTCCTTGAGGAAGGTCAAAGACTTTAGCATCATATTTAATGTTATTCTTTTTTAAAAATTCTTCTAGCTCAAAAAACTTTGAAGCATAGCATCTATAGCAATCTATTCTTGGATCATAGTGAACAAAATCAGGGAAATTTAATTTAATATCACCTTTGATTATGATTGTTCCGCCAGCATATTTTAATTCTAACATTAATTTAAAAAATATAATAAAATAAATATAAAAAATTGTATTAAAATTGAAGAAAAATTTGCAATTTACAATTATTTTCATTTGTTCCTCCTTATTAACTCAAATAGTAAGCCTTAAAATTCTAATGTAAACCGCTTTAAAATAACTAATTTAAAGGAAAAATAATTAACTTTGCCAAAAACTGCTACTAAATATTTTAAAAAATTCCGTACAGTTAAATTTAAATATTTGAAAATTGTTTTTTTTTTGTGAGAGGTAAAATATTTGTTTTGGGAGCAATGCTTGCATTTTTAATATATAACAGCGGAATTATTTATGCCCAACCTCCTGAGGTCTATCCTGGATACGGTAAAAGATACGATCCTTTGATTGGAGGAATTCAGATTGAAATAGCAACATTCAGCAATGTTTCTGCGGGTAAATGCTCATTAGCTTTTCCTGTTCAAATTATAGATGGTGGTAGAAGAGTAAATGGTTTTATTACAGCAGGTCATTGTATAAATATAGCTAAAGGAGAAAATTTCGTACATCAACCTGTAATAGGTCAGTTTTGGTATACTTTCATAGGAATGGGTACTAGAAGTACTTATCCGCATGGGGGAGGAACTTCAGATGCTGATGCTGCATTAATAAGACTTGAAATATGTGAAAGATTTGGCTGTTTTCCAACAAGAGGAATTACACCATATATATTTGAAAATGGTGAATATTATCCTCCTGGACAGTCTCCCGATTCTGATAATAAAGTAATAATTACCGAATATGTTAACCCATCACACGATTATATAGGATGGATTACTTGCAAATCAGGAAGAAGAACAGGGCTAACATATGGATATTTAACAAAAATTAATGATGTAGCGACACTTGAAGACGGTAAAGTTATAATTTCTCCTGTCCTAAAAATAGAAAGATGTTATAGAAGTCAGCAATGCTATCGAGGTGAATGGTTTGCATGGTTTGGGGACAGCGGAGGATCTGTATATTTCCGTCTACCGTATGGAAGTGGGCATTACCAAGCTCGTGTGATAGGTCTAGTAACAGGTTCTTTAGATCCTTGGACGTATTTTTGGGCAACATGGGCTACAAAGGTATGTAATAGATGGTCCGATGTAACATGTTTACGTGGTTAAAATGAACAAAATACTAACTTTATTTTTACTTTTAATAATTTCAACAATTTTAATTCAACCTAACAACATAAAAGCAAATTCTAATGATGATATAACATATGAAGTAGTTAAAAGAAATCCTGATTTAGTAATTACAGGATGTAATGAAACTTATGTATATTGGAAATTTAAAATAAGGAAATTTGATCCACCTATTGAAATTAGACCTTATGTAAATGAATCTGAATATCTTGATGAAATGTATAGCACATATTATTACGAAACAATATTTATAAAATATAGACTAGCTGCGAAATATGATCTGAAATCCATTTATTGGGCTCATTATGTAGATTATATGTATGAAATAGAACAAAAAGAATTTGAACCATTAAAACAACGATTATTTACTGAAAAAGGAGATTTAGGAATAGTTCATTTGGGCGTAGATAAGCTTCATATGCCAATAGTTGTCTGGGTATTTATGTATAAAATAACGGATGAAAAGGTAAATACTGTTCTGGAATATATAAAACCCTTTGTTAAAAAATATAATGCATTGGTATTCTTTATTGAAGACATTGAGGCAAAAAGTCTTGAAGAAAAACAACGTGAAGCTTTGGATAAGTTTTATTCTGGTGGATCTACAACAGCTGGATGGGGAGAAGGATTTAAAAAATATTTAGAATTGGTAAAGGAGTATTATAACATTTCAATAAAGGCTAAGAGCGTTGTACATGGAAGAGGCGAGGCTACATTATTCATTCCTGAAAATGCTACTTTCAATGAAGAATTTGTAAGAAAAGCTGTTTCTATATTAAGAGAATATGCGGGATGCGAAGTTCCTTTAGTAGTAAATTTTGAAGAGTATGGAGAGTTTGTTCTCCTTAATTCTCAGCAAAAACAATCAGGAACCTCACAAATATTTGTATCACCGTCTCCTTCAAAAACTTTTTCTTTAATTGAATTATTAATTCTATTTGTAATAATTCCAATAACAATATTTGCTTCTTTAGCAATACTTTCAAGAAAGAAGGATAAAAAGAAATAAATTTTTTTATTTTATTTTTCATATTAAAATATCATAAAATTTTAAGGGATACCTTATTTAACAATGATAAATAACATTATAAATTTTAAAGTCTATAATATATTATGGCACAAACTATAGAAAATCTTAATTTATATCTATCGAAACCATGGTTAAAATTTTACGCAGATTATACTCCTAAGGAAGAAATAGAAATTCCAAATAAGCCTTTATTTTCTATTCTTGATGAATCGGCAGAGAAATATCCTAATAGAACAGCTATAATATTTTTAGGTAAAGAAATTTCCTATAAGAAATTAAAGGAAGATGTTGATAGATTTGCAAACGCTTTGCAAAGTTTGGGAGTAAAAAAAGGCGATGTTGTTTCTTTGTTATTACCGAATACTCCCCATTTTGTGGTCTCTTATTATGCTATATTAAAAATAGGTGCAATAGTTAGCCCGATAAGTCCATTGTATAAGCCTCCTGAAATAGAACATCAGTTAAAGGATTCAGGTGCAGAAACAATAATAATTTTAGATTTACTTTATAAAAATTTTGAAGAAATAAAGGATAAAACAAAAGTTAAAAGAGTAATAGTAGCAGATATAAGAGATTATCTAAGCGGTATAAAGAAATTGCTTTATCCTTTAAAAATGAAGCCTCCTAAAATAGAGTTTAAAGAAGGAATTTACAAGTTTATAGAATTGTTAAAATATTCTCCTGATTATAAAAAAGTTGAAATAAATCCGAAAGAGGATCCTGCAGCTTATATGTATACAGGAGGAACAACAGGATTGCCCAAAGCAGCTAAATTATCTCATTATAACATTCTTTCAAATTTATACCAAATTGATACATGGATCAAAAAACAGGAAGAACCGCATAGAGTTCTTGCAATACTTCCATTTTTCCATATTTATGGCCAAACTGTTTGCTTAAATTTTGGGATTTACAGAGGATCAACTTTAATTTTGATGCCAAGACCTGACATTAAAGCTCTATTTGAAAATGTTAGTAAATATAAAGTAGATGTTTTACCAGGTGTTCCTACTTTATATATTCAAATTATAAATTCTCCTTTAGTTAAAAAGTATGATATAAAAAGCATAAGATACTGTATAAGCGGAGCAGCAGCTTTACCTGTGGAAGTTCTTAAAAAGTTTGAAAGCTTAACAGGGGGAAAGCTTAGAGAAGGATATGGCTTAACTGAAGCAAGTCCTGTTACACATTGTAATCCTTTAGAAGGAACATATAAAGAAGGAAGCATAGGTATTCCAGTACCCAATACCTTAGCAGCTATTGCCCATCCTGAAGAAAATATATTTCTTGGTATAGATGAAATAGGTGAGCTTGTAGTTTCAGGACCTCAAGTAATGATGGGTTATCATAATAGACCTGAAGAAAATGAAAAAATATTCTTTGAATATAATGGAATAAGATGGCTAAGAACAGGAGATATGGCTAAAATGGATAAAGATGGATATTTTTACATTGTTGATAGAAAAAAGGAAATTATTAAGTATAAAGGTTATTCAGTATATCCAAGGGAAATAGAAGAATTATTATATGCCCATGAAGCAATAAAAGAAGCAGCAGTATTAGGAATACCTGATCCTGAAGTTGGAGAGAAAATCAAAGCATACATAGTTTTAAAGGATGAATACAAAGGAAAATTAAAGGAAGAAGATATAATTAACTATCTTAAGGATAAACTTGCTCCTTATAAATTACCAAAGATCGTTGAGTTTAAAGATAATTTGCCAAAATCATTGGTGGGCAAAATATTAAAAAGAGTTTTGCTTGAAGAAGAATTAAAGAAGAAAGCTTAAATTTTTGAAATTTTAAATTTATTTTGATGATGAAACCCACGATTTCGGAAAAATGAAGAACGGCAAGGGCGGTCTGATTATTTATTTTTATATTCTTTAAAAATTAAATATAAAAGATAAATAGATTTACAATTTTCTTCAATATATTGTATTAATTTTTCATCTAAATATTTTATATAATTTTTCCAATTTAATACTTTTAATTGCGAAATTTTTTGTGAAGCTTTAGTTATTTCCATTGATATATCAAAAATAGAAATTTTTCTTTCTATATTGGCTATTTTTTCTATTTCTTCTAAAGGTGCAATTTCTAAATTTAATAAATTTTTTGCATCTTCTTTTACTTCAATAATTTTATTTTCTTCTTTTAAAGATTTAATAAAATATAAAATAGATTTTATGTTTAAGTCCTTTAATAATTTTTCAGTTGAAGCGAAATCATACAAAATAAAATCAAATTTTTCATCAATTATTTGACTTAAATATTTAACTACTTCGCTTACATCTTCAATTAAGCCAAATTCACAATGAAGTTTAAAAGTTTTAACATTTTCACCATCATATATTCCAAAAAGAATGATTCCTTTATCTTCATTTAAAGGTAAAAATAAAGATTCAAGGGAAGCTATTTTTAAAGCTCTTGATGGCTTAGGTATAGCTATTTCCTTTCCTTTAAATTTTGTTATAATTTTTTCAGAAAGAAGCATGTATTCTAGTACTTTCAATGCATATCTTTTAGCCAAATCCCAATTTAAGTTATAGCTTAAAAAATCTGCATAGGAATATTCATCCAAAGCTTCAAATAAAATTTCATCTAAGCTATCTGAAATGTATTCGTTAACGATCTTTTTTAAATTTAATGGATCTAAACTTACTATTAATCCAGCACTATCTGGTTCATGCAAGGAGAAAAACTTCTTTTCGCCATATTTACCTACATCATATAATATCGTTTCAAAAGGTATTTGCAATTTCCTTCTAAGAACCAACATTAAATATGCTAAGCCTATTCTTATAAGTGTAGTATCTTCTGAAGGATCTAGTTCGTATGTAGCTCCATAAGTATAATCTGAATATTTACCATAAGTAGCTGTAGGTACTTCGATAACTTTATGATCAAAATAAACTATTGTTTTGCTATCTATAACTTTTATTTTAGGTTTAAAGCTTTTAATTCTCCAATAAACACGATTAGGAACCTTAAGATATTTACCGAATCCTTTTCTTGGAGGATCAACAACACACAAAACTTCTGAAGATAATTTTCCTGTTATAAAATCAAGATAGAGATTTGGCTCCTCATTCCATCTAAACTTTGTTTCTTCATATTCTTCTAAAACAGGAGCAAGTTCTTCTCTTTTTAACAAATTTAAAAAAGAAATTCTTTCTTCTTCTACAGCTGTAACAACCCTTCCTCTTGTACCTCCTATTTTATGCGAAACTACTATACCTTCAGAAGAATAATCAAAGCATCCAGGCTGGAATTTCTCTACAAGATCTGCATGGGATATCTCTTCTAAATAATATTTGTTTCCGTTCTCATCTAACATTATTCTGTTTATTCCATATGGAGGAGCAAATTCGTAGAAGTTGAGCTTTCTATAAACTTCCTTGCCTCTTTCAGTTAATTCTCCTTTGCTTACCAATCCCAATTTTAACAATAATTCCCTTTCTTCTTCTTTTAATTGATCTCTAAGAAATGGAGAAACAAATTTGGTAATTGCTTCGAATAATATTCTATATTGATTGTTTACATTAATTATTATTTTTTCTATTGGTAAGCTTAACCAAGAATCCAACGCTTCTTTACCCCTTGAGAGTAAATGTCTATCCCATCTACCTGAAGGAATAATTATGGATTCAGAAAAAGGAATTTCTTCTCTTCTTCCCTTTCTTCCTTCCTTTTGATAAAACTCTCTTAAGCTTTCAGGCAAACCTATATGTACTATTCTTGCTATTGTTCCAATATCTATTCCTTGCGATAAAGTTCTTGGTGATACCAATACTTTTATTCTTCCTTTTCTAGCTCCTTCTTCTATGGCAATTCTTAATTCCTTTGAAATCAAATGATGATGCGAAGCAACTCTTGTTTGAAGATCTTTAGGTAAACTATGGATCAATCTTTTAGCTACTTCTTCAGCTTTATTTATTCCTTTTGTAAAAACTAAAGTAACATAATCATCATCTATATATTCCATTAAAATTTCATTTATATCAAAATCTATCCTTATATCAATATCATTAGCCCTTGCTACTTCAATTACTTTGAAATAATTGTTTTTGAATTTATCAAAATCATTTAAAGCTTCAATTACATCCTTTCCAGCATTCTTTATTATTTTATCTTTGTTTTTTCTTAACTTTTCCCATATGCTTTTCAAATCTTTGCCTAAAATTACATATGTTCTATTTTCAACTTTGAAAGGTTTTCCTGTAATTATTGCTGTTTCCCTTTTGTTCAATTCAGTATAAAATTTTGCCAGATCTTCAGGATTCTCTATCATAGCAGTTAAAGTAGCTATTTGGAAATTCCTTTCATTAAATGCTTTAATTAAATCCAATAAACCAAGAATAAGAGCAATTTCCCTTGGAGAATAAAAATCAATTTCATCTATTACTATAAGATCTGCATATTTTATTAAGTTATGTAGCAATGATTTTCCCTTTTTAGCTATGTTTTTTACTTCAAACATTAAAAAAGCAGGATTTGTTACTAATATATCTTGACTTGAAAGAATCTCAATAAGTCTAGCCCGATTGTATTCTTTTAAAAATTCACTTTTCTTAAAAGCATCTATTGCTAAACATTTTAAATTAAGCTTTTCAGAATAGGCTTCTATTCTTTTAATTTGATCATTAGCTAAAGCTAAAGTAGGATATATTACCAAAGTTTTAACTCTTTTACTTAAGGCATAAATTAACCAAGCTTCAGTTTTCCCTGAACCTGTTCCAGATTTTAAAATTAAGTTTTTACCTTTTAATAGCTCATTATATGCTTCATATTGATGCTTATACAAATAACTTTTGCCTATTTCTAAATCTTTTAATTCTGGAACTATATCACAGAATCTTAATTTAACAGTTTCAGGTTTTATTCCTTCTTCTTTGAAATAATAATAGTCATAACCTTTTTCATTTAAAATACTTGCTGTATCTTTCACAAATAAATTAAGAAAATTATGCTTTTATATTTAATTAATGAGAACGATTATTCGTTAAAAATCTTTTAATCAAATTAAAATCTTTAGAAATAAATGTTTTATTCTGAATTAATCATGTAATGAAAATAATTGTCTTTCTCTTGTTATTAATTATAACAATAACTTTAATAAATCCAATTAATGTAAAAGCTTCAGCAGAGGTAAAATATGAAATAATTAAGAGAAATCCTGATTTGGTAATTACAGGATGCAATGAAACGTATGTTTATTGGGAATTTAATTATAGAAAATTTGACCCTCCTGTACCTGTAAGATATCCTGGCTATAATGAAACTATTTATATAGATAAAATACATGGTGATTATGATTCAGAAAAGATCTTTATATATGCTATGTTAGCAGCAAAGCATGCTTTAAAATATAGTAATTGGCATCATTATTACGCATCTCTTGCAGAAGCCAGAAAGGAATTATATCCTTTAAAAGATAAATTGTTTGCTGAAAAGGGAGACCTGGGAATAGGAGTTTTAGGTATCATGGATGATTATATACCTATTGTAATTGTTGTAACAATGTATAAAATAACAGATGAGAAAGTAATCACAGTACTTGAATATATAAAACCAGTTGTTAAAAAATATAATGCAGTAGTATTTTTTATTGAAGATTATAGACCAGATAAACTTTATGAAAAACAAAGCGAAGCTCTAGATAAATTTTATGTGAAAAAATTACCTAATGGTTCTATAACGTGGGGAGATGGATTTAAGGAATATCTCAAGTTAGTGAAAGAATATTATAATATTAATATGTATATAACAGGCTGGGGATACGCTCCTGGTATAGCTGATTTGCCTATTCCTATCAATGCTACTTTTAATAAAGAATTTGTAGAAAAAGCTGTTTCTATTTTAAGAAAATATGCTGGTTGTGAAGTTCCTTTAGTCGCTAATTTCAGAAAAGCATTTAATATTACACCACTGGGACCGCTATATGAAAATAATGTCAGCCCAATAATTTCAGAAAATGTTAATCCAAAGAATCCATCAGATACATTATATGGTTCTAAAGCTGAATCTCCATCATTGCTATATTTAATAACTTTATTTGTAATAATTCCAATAGCAATTTTATTACCTATAATCTTAATTTTAAGAAAAGTAAATAATAAGAGAAAGAGATAATTTTTAATTCATTTAAATTTTTTATAATATTTTTTTATTAAAATAAATTAAAAATAAACAAAAATTTTAATAATTTTTCGTTATCTATTAATAAATCTTTATTTTCATGCGCTGAAAGAAAAATTTTGTAAGATAAGCTAGATTAGGATATTTCGTACTTTGAGATAAAAATTATAAAGTTTATATATAGTTAAATTTAAATATTCGAAAATTGTTTTTTTTATGAGAGGCAAAATAATTATTTTGGTGGCAATGCTAGCATTTCTAATATACGGTAGTACTATGATTTATATCCAAGCCCAATATCCTGGATATGATCAACCATATGATCCTTTAATTGGAGGAATACAGATCCAAATATCAACATCCGCTGGAGTATATGTAACCGGTTGTTCATTAGCTTTTCCTGTTCAATTTAGAGAAGGTACACAAACTAAAAATGGCTTTATTACGGCAGGCCATTGTGTAAAAATAGAAGAAGGAAAACATCACGTACATCAACCTAGAATAGGTAGTAATTTTTGGGATTATTATATAGGATATGCGATCAGAAATGCCTATCCACATGGTGGAGGAAATACAGATTTGGATGGTGCAATAATAAAGCTTGAAATATGCGAATGGTTTGGTTGTTATCCATCAAGATCAATAGCAGGTTTCATATTTGAAAATAGCGATTATCTGCCATTTTATTTACGAGATAGTAATAAGAAAGTAGGAATTACAGGATATATTATTCCAACAAAAGAAATGGAAAGAAATACAACTATAGTTTATAAATCAGGAAAAACAACAGGAGTAACTTATGGAAAGATAATAAGGATTGATTATAGGTGGGAAGGCCCAACAACTGTTGAGCCAACAATATTAATAACCAGATGCCCAGATCTATGTTACTATGACGGTGATATAGCTCGCGGCGGAGATAGCGGTGGAGTTGTGTATATTCGGCATTTAATTCTTTGGATAGAGTTTAGAATGTATCACTATGGAGCTAAGGTTCTCGGAATAGCTAATGGTGCCAGCTCCACACTTTTAATTGCATCTTGGGCTGTAAAAGTAAGAGATAAATGGCCCGAGTTAAATATATCTTATGTAACATGTGGTTCTCTTTCATCATGTTTGTGAGAAAATGATGAAACCAATTGCTTTTCTTTTGGTTTTAACGATAACAATAACTTTAATAAATCCATTTAATGTAAAAGCAAACTCTAATGATGATATAGTATATGAAATAGTTAAAAGAAATCCTGATTCAGTAATTACAGGATGCAATGAAACATATGTTTATTGGCAATCTAATTATAGAATATTTAATCCTCCTATAGCAATTAGAGGTGCTGGATATAATGAATCTAAATATATAGATAAAATACCTGGAGATTATGATACAGAGACGAACTTTATTTATGATATGTTAGCTGCCAAATATGATTTGAAATATTCCAACTGGGATTATTATTATGACTACCTTGCTGAAGTAAGAAAGGAATTTTATCCTATAAAAGAGAAGCTGTTTACTGAGAAAGGAGACTTAGGAATAGGAACATTTGGAATTATGAATAATTATATACCAATTGTAGTCGTTGTAACGATGTATAAAATAACAAATGAGAAGGTAAATACAGTACTTGAATATATAAGACCTTTTGTTAAAAAATATAATACGATAGTGTTTTTTGAAGAAGATTATAGACCAGCTAGCATTTATGAACAACAACGTGAAGCTTTAATTAAGTTTTACCGTAAAGAAACGATCAATGGATCACTTATATGGAGAGATGGATTCATGGAATATTTAAATTTAGTAGAAGAATATTATAACTTTAAAATAAATATACAAGGCTGGGGATATTCTCCTGGTATAGCTGATCTACCTATTCCACCTAATGCTACCTTCAATAAAGAATTTGTTGAAAAAGCTGTTTCTATTTTAAGAAAATATGCTGGATGTGACGTTCCTTTAGTAGCTAATTTCCTAGATTATAGAGAACGTGATATAAGACCTCTTACAGAACCATTTGAACAAGAATATTCACAATCTCAATTTATCCAAAATAATTCTAAAACCTTGAAATATAATGAACTCTCGTATCCGTCTCTTCCATATTTAATAATATTATTCGTAGTAATTCCAATAGCAATATTACTACCAATAATTTTACTTTCAAGAAAAGCAAATAATAAGAAAAAGAAAAAATTTTAATTAATTAATTTTTTATAATTATTTAAAATTTTATCTTAAAATTTTTAAAAAATATACATTTTAAATGAGTTACAATTCTAAAACAGTTGTACTATTCTTAATAAAATAAGTTTTGGCAAAATAAAACTGGATTCACATTCTTAACAAGAAAATAATCTCAACAAGAATAAATTTTTATTTGCTACTCTTTTTATTTTTTTATGAAAATCTTTATAGTCAGCCATACACATTGGGATCTTGAATGGTATTTAAGCTTCGAAGAATATAGACATAAGCTTTTAATAATGATGGAAAAGTTAATAGATACTTTAAAAAATGAAAATTACAAAGCCTTTCATTTAGATGCCCAAATTGCTCTTTTAGATTCATTCTTTGAATTAAGGAAAAATAAAGAAATTAAAAAACTAATAAAAAAAGGAAAGTTGATTATAGGACCATTTTATGTTCAGCCCGATGAACTGCTTGCAAGCGGAGAAGGTTTAATAAGGAATCTTTTAATTGGAATTGAAGAAAGCAAGAAATTTGGAAAATACATGAAAGTAGGCTATTTAGTAGATACTTTTGGTCACATTCCTGCTTTACCTAGAATTTTGAGAGGATTTGGAATAAAATATTTTATATTTGCAAGAGGCTTCGGAGATGAAGCAGATTCTTCTTTGGAATTTATATGGGAATCTCCAGATTCAAGCCAAGTTATATGCTACTATTTACCCCTTGGTTATTGCAACTTGCATGGCTTAGGCTACGAGCAAAGTCCTTATACATTTTACAATTTCGAAATAGAAAACGTATGGAAAACAAGAATAATGAATATATATTATGAGGAGCCAAATGTTAATTTTGAGAAAGCTTATGAAAGAGCCAAAAGTGTTATTGAGAAATTGAAAAAATTTACAAAAAATGATTTTCTGCTTTTGATGAACGGATGCGACCATTTAATAGCCCAGTCAAAGCTACCTGAAATTATTGATTATTTTAATAAAAAAGGAGAATATGAGTTTATCCATTGTAAATTAGAAGACTTCTTCAAATATCTTGAGAAAAACTCCAAAAGTTTTAGCAAGATCAAAGGAGAATTGAGAGGAAGCAAATATATTCCAATATTAAGCGGAGTCTATTCAAATAGAGTTTATCTAAAGCAACTAAATTTCAAAGCCTTAACTTTAATGTCTATTTTAGAAAGTTTATCATCAATATATTATTTATTTAAAAAAGAAAAAATTAACGAAATTAAATATTTATGGAAATTATTAATTTTAAATCATTTTCATGATAGCATATATGGATCAGGTGTAGACGCTGTCCATAAGGAAAATGAAGTAAGATTTTTAAAGGTAATAGAATTAGCTACGTCTTTAATTTACGATTTAATGTACAAAATAATTCAAGAAAGTAAGTTGGAAGAAAAGAATTCAATTATTGTTTTTAATCCATTGCCATTCAAAAGGAAGGCCTTTGTTGAAGTTTGGCTAAACAATTTTGATGTCAATGATGTATTACTTTTCAAAAATAGAAGAATTGTTCCTATAATATTGGAAAAAGAAGGAGATAAAACTAAGGTTGGATTTTTTGCAGAATTTTCTCCTTTATCCTTTGAAAATATTTATATTTTAAAATCTAAGAAAAGACAAAAAAGTAGTAATATAAAAATAGGAAATGATTTTGTTGAAAATTATTATTACATAATAAAATATCAAAATAATATTGTAAACATAATAGATAAAATTAACAATTTAAATTACAAAATAAGTTTAATAGATGAAATAGATCTAGGAGATGAATATAACTATGAAATAAAAGGAATAGCTTTTGATAGCAGCAATACCGCATCTTATATTTCAACAATGGCAAACAATTTCTACGCTGAATTAATTCAAAGAATAAATCTGGAATTAAAGGAAGAAAATGAAAATCCTAGAAGTGAAATAATAAAGAATCCCTGTGAAATAAGATATAGAATATATGAAGATTCCAATAAAATAGAAATTAGAATAAATCTTGCAAATAGATCAAAGGATCATAGATTAAGATTAAAAATTGAAACATCTTTTGAAATTGAAAAAGAAAATTCTGAAACACCTTTTTACGTTATAGAAAGAAAGAGTTTTAATAAAGTTAAAAGAGAAGATTGGATAGAGGATCCTGAACCAACAAAACCCTTCTTTTCCTTTGTAGATTTCATAGGAAAAAATGAAGGAATATTTGTTATAACAAAAGGTTTACATGAATATGAAGTGGATGAAAACAGAAAAGCCGTTTATATTACTTTGTTAAGAGCTGTAAGATATCTATCAAGGGAAAGGCTTTCCATTAGAAGATGCGCAGCAGGACCAATAATTGAACTTAAAGATTCTCAATGCTTAA
>Ga0209143_1000992_pt1 | contig 13427 bp, 18 predicted proteins | sample FaiFalFF_MnMetaG_3_FD_184739 | JGI IMG/M metagenome (GOLD analysis project Ga0209143, IMG submission 184739) | Freshwater microbial communities from Yellowstone National Park, Wyoming, USA - Fairy Falls B (FF_Mn_B) MetaG (SPAdes) (version 3) | ecosystem: Environmental > Aquatic > Freshwater >...
TACAAACCAATTAACTCGTCGAGAACAGAGTATTGGAGGCTATATGATGGTAGGCTTCATCGGGCTGTCACTAGGCTGGCGATGACATACTACAAGAATAGACCGAACGGGAGACAATGTTGGGAGCTGGTGAAAAAGATCAGGCAACTAGTGGTGACTGCTCAGGCACCGGGATAGGCCCCCGGCAGCGAGGGGAAAAACCCCAGAGCTATACACACCGGGGGCTCACGGCTTATAATCGCCGGAGAAATTCTCCGGCGGGCTAGAGGCTTTTAATCCCGGTGTCTGGGGTTCCTAGGCTCGCTGCCGAGGGCATATAGACAAACCAACCCCCTCCCCCACCCTGTTTCCTCCTCTTCCACTCAAAACTAATATCTTCCTAACCACCTGTTAGCTACCTATCGGCCTATGTAAATGAGGGCTTCCGTCGTAGCGACCCATTCTAAGCATGTCTCGACACGAGGGCCTGAGGTTGAAGATTTCCGACTAATTTTTTAAGCCGTGGATATGTTCCTAGCCTCCGTGGAGGACCGTGTCTTTGAGGCCGTCTCGCCGGTCGACGGCCGCTACAGGCCGGTTGTGAGGGAGCTCTCGCGCTTCTTCTCCGAACTGGGGCTCGCGAGGTATAGGCTCTTGGTGGAGGCCACGTACCTCAAGAAGCTCTTGGGCAGGACTAGGCCCCATCTAGCCCCAGAGGCGTCTAGGGCTCTCGACGAGATAGTCTCCTCCTTTAACGAGGAGTCGATGGTCACCGTGAAGGAACTGGAGCGCGAGACGGGCCACGACATCGAGGCGCTTGTTCGCTTCCTGAGGTCGGCACTCGAGAGGCGTGGACTCGTGGACGCCGCGCCGCTGGTGCACATAGGACTCACCTCGGAGGACGTGAACAACCTCGCCTACTCGCTGGCCCTTAGGGACTGCCTATCCGGGGTCCTGCTCCCCAGCCTCTCCCGCCTCGCGCTCAGGATCGCTGAGCTAGCCTACGCCGAGAGGGAGACCATCATGCTTGCGAGGACCCACGGCCAGCCCGCCGTTCCCACGACCCTCGGCAAGGAGCTCGCCGTCCACGCCCACAGACTCTCCAGGTCCCTCGAGAGGCTCGGGTCGCAAAGGCTTCCGGGGAAGGCCTCGGGCGCGGTCGGGACTTACGCGGGGCTCGTCGAGGTCTTTGGGCCTGGGGCGCTGGAGGCGTCGGAGGAGCTTGTCAGCGAGCTCGGCCTAAGCTTCTGGCCCGCAACGAAGCAGGTCCTACCTCACGACGATGTCTCGCGGCTGCTACAGGAGCTGTCTCTCCTCTCGATGATCCTTGTCGATCTCTGCAGGGACTTCTGGCTCCTCTCGATGCTGGGCTATGTCTATCCGCGGCCGCGCGGCGTCGGCTCCTCCACCATGCCCCAGAAGAGCAACCCGGTGGAGCTGGAGAACGCTGAGGGGAACCTCGAGCTCGCCGCCAACACGCTCTCCTTCATGGCTCTCCGCCTAGCCGTCTCCCGCCTCCAGAGGGACCTATCCGACTCGACCATCCGGAGGAACTATGGAGTCGCCCTTGCCCACCTGCTCCTAGGCGTCAGGAACATCGACGCCTTCCTCGACCGCATGGCCATAGACAGGGAGGCCATGAGGAGGGACCTCGAGAAGCATCCCGAAGCCCTCTCCGAGGCGGTCCAGATAAGGGCGAGGCTCCGCGGCGTAGACATCCTGGAGGAGCTCCGGTCCATAAGCCCCCACGACCCATCCTACCAAGATAGGGTCCGTGCGCTGCTAGAGTCGAGGGGCCTCCATGCCGCCGAGATCGTTCCCCGTGCCCCCGAGGAGTATATCGGACTCGCCCCGAGAATTGCGGAGCTCGTCTACAGGCTCGTGAGGGAGGGCGCTGCGAAAAGGTTTAATGCTGTTGGAAGGGTCTAGGGGGCGCCATGCCGCGTACAGTCGTATTCACGGAGAGGGCTCCGAGGCCTGTGGGGCCCTACTCGCAGGCCGTGAAGGCTGGTGGATGGGTCTTCGTCGCGGGCCAGGTGGCCATAGACCCCGCCACTGGGAAGCTGGTCGAGGGGGACATAAGGGCGCAGGCCAGGAGGACCCTCATGAACGTCAAGGAGATCCTGGAGGCGGCGGGGGCGAGCCTACGTGACGTGGTGAAGGTGAACGTCTACCTCGCGAGACAGGAGGACTTCCAAGCCATGAACGAGGTCTACCGCGAGTTCTTCACCGAGAACCCTCCGGCCAGGACCACCGTGGTCGTCAAGATGGTGAGCGACGCAATACTCATAGAGGTTGACGCCGTCGCCTACGTAGGCTGAGGCATCTTTATTACCCGGTCCGGATAGACTCTACCCGCCAAGGCGACATGGGTGGTCTAGTTCCAGCTCGGCATAGCTGTTAAGCCTAGCTCCCTCGGAGGAAGCCGATCCGGGAAGCTTGAGGGACTCCTGAAGGCCGCCGAGCTCGCGAGGAGCGCCGGCATAGATTTTCTCGTGGTTGATTCGGAACGGAGCGAGGACGACCTCCCGCCCCTCGACATCGAGAGGGCCGCCTGCATCGCCGACAAGGCGGGGGGGCCGGCAATAGTCCCGACTGTCCCGGTGAGGAGGAGAGACTCGCCTAGGCTCCTCGAAGAGTATCTACGGTCCCTGGGGAGCCGGGAGATGGCCGGCCTATGCATCGTGGCCGGAAACCCCGCCTATCTGAGTAGCGGCGAGGCCTCGGAGAGGCCTGGGAAGAGCCTCTGGAGGGCCTGTAGGCTTGCAGTGGAGGCCATGGACAAGCGGCCGGTGCTTCTAGGGACCGAGGGCGTCGAGGGCGTCTCCACGAGGATCTGCGCCGCGCTAGGCGTGACGCCATTTCTCCTCCTAGACTTGGGAGCAGAGGATGAGGCCGAAGCATTCTCCGCAGCGGCCCGCAGGTCCGTGGCGGTCTACGCACCCTTCTATATCGGCGACGGCCTACCCGAGCCCGCCATATCCGTCCTAATCTCCTACGCCTCGCGGCGGAGGAGGCTTAGGTCGTCTGTTAGCGGCGTCCTAGGGGTTGGGGAGGCCCTGAGGGTCTCGCTGGTGGGTGATGTTGGGCGGGTCGCGGAGAGGGTCGCGGTCCTCGCCTCGCGGGGGGTCGGCATACTAGTCGGCTACCCGGCTGTCCTCACGTGGGAGCAGGTCAAACAGTTTGCGCGGCTCGCTCTGTGAAGACTTATGTGGCTGGTCCTCCGCGGCTCTTGAGGGGGTGAGAGCAGTGCCCCGCTGCCAGCTCTGTGGGCGAAAGACTGAAAAATTGGTGATGGTGAAGGGCAAGAGGGTGTGCGATAAGTGTCAGTCGAAGGTCGCGTAGAGGCTGAGGCGCTGAGGCTCGGCTTCATAGGCTGCGGAATGATCGCTAAGACCCACGCGAGGGCCCTGACCCGGATGCAGGGCGTAGAGGTCGCGGCCCTCTCCGACACAAACCCCCAAGCAATAAGGGGGCTGAAGGAGGCGGTCCCCCAGCTCGCATCCGCCCGCGAATACAGCGACTACGTCGAGATGCTTGACCGCGAACAGCTTGATGGGGTCCTGATCCTCACGCCCCACAGCCTCCACCTCGAGCAGATCAAGGCCGCCCTCAAGAGAAAGCTCAACATCCTCGTGGAGAAGCCAATGGTCACCTCGCCGGCCGAGGCGCGGGAGGTCCTGAGGTCCTTGGAGGGTTCTGGGCTGGTGCTCTGCGTAGGCTACCAGAGGAGGACGGACGGCCTCTTCAGATATGTGAAGGATACCGCGTCGGACGCTGGGCTCGGAGCTCCGCGCTACATCGAGCACCAGCTCTCCCAGGACTGGACGGGACTCTCCCGGGGCTCCTGGAGGATGGATCCGAGGCTCTCGGGCGGAGGCTTCCTCATGGACTCGGGGAGCCACATAGTGGACATGGTGCTCTGGCTGATGGGTGGCTTGCCGCGGCGCGTCTACGCCGTGGTGAGGAGGGACGGGTTTGGAGTCGAGGTTGTCTCCTCCGTGGTCGCAGAGTCAGACGGCTGCGTCGCCAGCATCTCCCTGATGGGTGATGCCCCATTCTGGTCCGAGAGGCTTCGAGTCTACTGTCCCGGAGGCGTGGTGTGCTACCTCGACGAGAACCAGTCGAGGAGAGTCTGGGCCGTGGATAGGAGCAACCGCGTCATGGACGCCTCCCAGTCCCTCCCCTCCTCCTCAACCCCGGCGGAGAACTTCGTCAGGGCTGTCAGGGGCCTCGAGCCACCCGCGGCCGGAGCGAGAGAGGGCCTGATGGTTGCTGAGTTCACGGAGGCCTGCTACAGGTCCGCCGAGGCGGGAGAGCCTGTCCTGCTAGGCGACTATCCTGGTCCCTAGGGTCGGCCTGCCGAGGAGGGCGTCGAGGACCCTGGAGGGGTGGAGGCCGTTCACTATCATGACCTCGACACCCGCCTCCGCGGCCCTCAGGGCCTCCTCAATCTTGGCCAGCATCCCGCCCGTGACATCGCCCACGTCCCTGAACCTGACCGAGGCGAGCCTCCTCCTATCAAGCTCCTCCAAAAGCCTCCCAGCCTCACCAACCTCCTCGTAGACGCCGTCCACGTCGGTCGCGAAGACTAGCCTCTCCGCCCCGAGTCGCAGGGCCAGGTAGACCGAGATCGTGTCTCCCGAGAGGACCGTGAACCCTAGCTCCCTGTCGAAGACTACGTCGCCTGGGAGGACTGGCGTGAGGCCGGTGTCGAGGGCCGCCAGGATCGTATCAAGCTCGGCCGAGACTATTTTTCCCCGCCGCGTCTGGAAGACCGTGTAGGAGGGTATCCCGACGCACCTGAGCCCCGCCTCGGCGAGGATCTCCGTGACGGTCTGGTTAAGCCTCCGCGTCTCGATAGCAGTCTTCACAAAGCTCTCAAGCCCAGCCGGCGAGGCCCTGCCGAGCGCGGCTCTATAAGACTTGGCGACCTCGTGGACCCTCGCTCCGCCTCCGTGGACAATTATCAGCGGCCACTCGGCGAGGCCGTAGAGTGCGGCTCCAACCCTCCTCAGGGCCTCCTCCCTCACGCCGCCTCCACCCCTCTTCTCCGTCACGAGGGATCCGCCCAGCTTCAGCACCAAGGCCCTCGCCAGACCCCCTCACCCCCAACTCGCGGATGAGTCGGCCTCGAGACATGATAAAGCTAGCTCGCGGGCCGCGATTTTTATTGTGGTGATTATCGCGGTTTTTAAAATTGTCTATATTAGTTTATGTCTCGTATCTTTGGATATCCGTATAGTGTTGTTTGTCCGTTTCCCCTGAATATTACCTCGTTTCCCCACAAGTCCAACTGTATTGGTATGTTTCCGTGTTCTAGTCCCAGTATGTGTTTTAGTTTAGACCTCTCTCTAAGGCTTCTATGCTTGATGGAGTGTAATATATTCATATTCTTTCTTGGTAGTTATTAGAGTCTTATATGTCCTTGGGTGGTGGTCCGTTATTTTCGGCCCGGTGTCTGAATGTTTATGTTATGTAACGTCTCTAGCGTCGTTCTGTATGGTGGTTGGGTGAGGGCGGGACCGAAACGCCGGGGCACAAGGGTAGTGGCCGGTTATGCGTCGAGTCCGGTGGGAGGATTGTTGCCGACAGCAAGGGGAAAACCCCCAGAGCTCTATACACCGGGGGCTGCGATTTTTTAATCGCCGGAGAATATCCTCCGGCGGGCTCAGGGCAATTAATCCCGGTGTCTGGGGTTCCTAGACTCGCTACCGAGGCCTACAGACTAACCAACCCTTCCCCCACTCTTTCCTCTCTTTCCACATCGATCTCTATCTCTATATTCAAAAGCGTAGGTCGCTTCCCTAGATTCCCTGACCACGATCACCAAGCCTCACCACCTATACAGGGCTGATGGGGGCCTGGCCGAGCCCCTCTCTCTCGTCGAGGCCGAGCATTATGTTCATGCATTGGACGGCCTGTCCCGCCGCGCCCTTCATAAGGTTGTCTATCGCGGCGAAGAGCGCCGCCCTTAGCCTCGGCCTCTCGACCGCGAAACCTACGTCGCAATAGTTGCTTCCGATCACGTATTTCGGGTCTGGGTACTTGACGGGGCCGGTCCTGACTATCCTGACGAAGGGTTCTTTTCCGTAGTGTTTGGCGTATGCTCTCCAGATTGTGGTCTCGTCCATCGAACCGTCAATCCTTTTTATTGGGCATGGGGGTAACCCCCTTGAGGTGGCTGCGCGTGGAGGAGGCTGTCGAGTTGCTTAGGGAGCTGTGCATGAGGCACGCGCCTCCGGGCGGCGAGGGGGAGGTGGCTGGGGTCCTCGCGAAGTTCCTCGAGGGATACTGTGACTCGGTCGAGCTCGACCTCATGGGCAACCTGCTGGTCAGGATAGGTAAGGGCGGGCCGAGGGTGATGCTGGCGGCCCACATGGACGAGGTGGCGATGATGGTCAGGTGGATCGACGCCAACGGATTCCTCATCTTCACGCCCCTCGGAGGCCTCGACCCGAGGGTCCTCGTGGGCCAGAGGGTCGTCGTCCACTCCGAGAAGGGCCCCCTAGACGGATACATCGGCGCAAAGCCGCCCCACGTAGCCGGCCCCGAGGAGGCTAAGAGGGCGCCCGAGATTAGGGATCTCTACATAGACATCGGGGCCTCGAGCAGGGAGGAGGCGGCCTCGGCCGGTGTCAAGATAGGGACTTTCGCCACCTTTCCACCCAGCTTCGCGAGACTCCTCGGCACGCGGGTGATGGGCAAGGCCTTCGACGACAGGGCGGGCTGCGCCGTCGCGGCCCTCGCTGCGCGGGAGGCCTCCCGGATGGGGCTCGAGCTGGAGATCTACGCGGCCTTCACGGTCCAGGAGGAGGTGGGCCTTAGGGGCGCCTCGACCGCGGTCAACGCCGTCTCACCGAGCTACGCCCTGGTCCTCGAGGGGACGGTCGCGGCCGACACCCCCGGCGTCCCTGAGTCCGAGACGGTCACAAGGCTGGGGGCAGGCCCGGCGGTGAGGGTTCTCGACTCCTCCATGATCACGGGGCGCGAGGTTCTCAGGCTCCTCGAGAGGGCCGCGGCGCGGGTCGGAGTGCCTTACCAGCTCCAGATAGTTCCGGGCAGCGCGACCGACGCCGGCCGGATACACCTGCACGGCAGGGGGGTCGCGACGGGCGTGGTGGGCGTCCCCTGCAGATATCTCCACTCGCCGAACCTTGTGCTGGACCTTAGGGACCTGGAGGCGGCCGTAAGGCTTACGGCCGAGGCGCTCAGGCTCCTCTCCGAGCGCGTCTAGCCCTCGCTAAGATCTCCTCGACCCTCTCGGCTAGCCTGAAGTCGAGGTCCGTGAGGCCCCCCGCGTCGTGGGTCGTCAGCCTTATCCTGAGGTAGCCATAGCCGATCTCTATGTCGGGGTGATGCTCCATCTCCTCCGCCACCCTCGCTATCTTGTTGAGCAGCCTCAGGGCGCCGGCGAAGTCGCCCGTCTCGACGCTTCTGTAGAGGCTCCGGCCCGCCAGCCTCCAGGGCCTGAGGGACGCCACCCTCCTCCTCGCCTCCGCCAGCCCCACACGCCTCGCCACGCCCCAGCCACTCCGCGCCCTCGGTAATATCTATGCACCCACAACAACTCTGCGGAGGCACGTATATTTCTCGCCGGGCACAGCATCCCTGCAGGGCGGCTTGAGGTTCCATAGGCTCGCGAAGAGCGATGCGAGGCGGCTTGCGGAGAGTCTTAGGGGGGCCGGTATCGAGACCCCGGGGAGGGACGCGGCGGTCCTGGAGGAGGAGGGGGCGAGGATCTACTGGGTCGATGGCATGATCTTCGCGGAGGCCGGGGACGCGCTTTTTCCAGTCCTCGACGAGGCCTCGAACAGCAGCGTCCTCTCCAGGATGCCGAGCATAGTGGTCGATATGGGAGCGGTCTCCAGGATTGGGCGCGGGGCCGACGTCATGGGGCCGGGAGTCGTGGCCGTGGCGGGCGAGTTCGGCGTGGGAGACTTGGTGGTGGTGAGGGACGAGAGGCATGGGAGGGCGGTGGCGATCTGCAGGGCCCTGGCGCCGAGCGGGGAGCTGGCGCCGCGGGGGAGGGGCCGGGTCGCCGAGAACCTCCACCACCCCGACGACAGGTTCTGGAGGCTAGCCGCCAGGCTTAGAGAGCTTCTCAGATAGCCTGCCCCTAAGCCTCTCCATCTCGGATAGAAGCTCTCCATACAGCTCGAGGACCCTCTCAAGCCTCTCGAGTGCCTCCTCCTGTCAGGCCCGCCCCGCGCCGGCGGGCGTGTGGGGGATGAACCTTCCCCGGCCTGGGGCCCGGCGCCCCTCCGCCCCTCCTGCTGCTGTGGCGCGCGCTGCTGGGCCTCCTGCCTCCGCCGCTCCGGGGCTCGCGGCTGCATTGCTTCGCGCCGCGACTCAGGCGGCTTAGCCCTCTGCTCGCCGGCTTGGGCGGCCTCCTCGATGACCCTTATTAGGGGGTTGTCGAGCGCGCTAATCATCTCCCTAAATGAATGTCTAGAAGAGTCTTCTCTATCGGCTCCCTCAGCTCCTCGATCTGCTTGATCAGCTCGTCGGCGCTCCGGCCAGACTTTCCGCCTACAGCAACCTTAGCCGGAAGACTCATGGCGCCCAATCACCTCCGAGAAGGATGAGTCATGTAAGTTAAGTTAAAGTTAAGTATAGATCGCCACGCATTTCATATGAAACTGAAATATAAAAAATTATTAAACGTATAAGCTTTTCCCGATAGGGGATACGTCCTAGGTGATACGGGAGACATATCTTCCAAGGGAGACGTAGGCGACATATATTATATGGGCGCCGCCAGAGATTTCCGCCATGTCAAGCCAGACCCGGCGCTTACCCTCAGACTATCTTGACAGAGTGCTGCCTTCGGTCGAGGACCTCTTCGGTGCCGCCGCGGAGGCGGGCAGGCCGGCTGGGTCCGGCGTTGGGGCTGGAGAACCGGCTAGGGCCGGCAGCAGGAGGAAGGTCCACTTCTACATGGATATGGAGGACTACGAGGTACTGATGAGGCTTGTGGGCAGGCTGGCCGAGATGCAGGGCCCGGTCGCGGACCCTCATGGACTGGTCTCGAAGGTCCTGAGGGTCTCGGTGAAGATCGGGCTCAGGGAGCTTGTCTCTCGTGTGGGACAGGGGTGACGTGGGTGACGCGTCGGACGTGGGTGATATCGGTGGCGAACCAGAAGGGCGGGGTCGGGAAGACGACGAGCGTCATAAACCTCTCAGCAGCGCTCGCAAAGGTCTACGGGCTGAAGATACTGGCGATAGACATGGACCCCCAGGGCCACCTCGCCCTCTCACTAGGCATAGACGCCCACGATACCTCAGCAACCATCACCTCAGCCCTCGTCGGCGCCCGCCTCCTCGAGGAGGTGGTCAGGGAGACCCAGATCCCCGGCCTCTACGTCGCGCCCAGCAACGACTCTCTCGCCGCGGCGGAGGACAGGATCTCGAGGCAGCCGGGCAGGGAGGGCGTTCTGGCCTCGGTACTTGGGAGCGTCCGCCAGCGCTACGACGGAATAATCATCGACACGCCGCCAAGCCTCGGCGTCCTGACATTCAACTCTATATATGCGGCCGACTACTTGCTCATCCCCATCCAGCCCCGGCTCTACAGCATCGACGGCCTCCGGCGGCTCTACACGATCACCCGGCTAATGGCCACCCGGCTCGGTCGAAGGGTCGAGATACTCGGACACTTCTTAAGCATGGTCGACAACCGCTACAGGGTCACTAGGGAGGTGCGGAGCGACCTCAGGGCGAGGCTCGGAGACGGCCTCTTCAGGACCGAGATACCTCTCAGCGTGAAGGCGGAGGAGGGCCACTTTCACAGGGCGCCCCTCGTGGTCTATGCGCCCGACTCGGAGCCGGCCCGCGCCTACGTCTCGCTCGCGGCCGAGGTCCTCGAGCGCCTTGAGAGGTATCACGGAGAGAGTCTCGGGGGAGTGGGGGCCGCCCCAGGGGCCCGGAGCACTAATGAGGGCGCGCTCGTTGACAAAACTGGCTAGCAGGGAGGCGTCGAGGAGATGACTGTTTCCGCCCAAGAATATTCGGGCTCTCCTGCCGAGATAGTCGAGAAGGAGCCGATCCTGAGGCTCCTCCTGAGGGGCTCCTCCCTCACGAGGCGCCAGCTTGAGGCTCTCTTCCTCGAGGCGGAGGACTATGTGCTGGGCCGGAGGAGGACCTTTGAGGAGAAGGCTAGGCTCCTAGGCGTCTCGAGGGGCACCTATGCCAGGATACTTGGCCAAGCCCTCAGAAACGTCTCCCAGTCCCTCTACACCCTGCTCCTCTTGGGGTATCTTGGGATGCTTGGGGAGAGACGGTTCTCGTGGCTGATGGAGCTGGGCAGGGCCCTCGAGGACGGGGAGATGGAGGAGGCCCTTGAGATGCTGGCCCAGCTGGCCAAGGAGGCTAGCCCGCGTCCCCGACCTCCTCCGCTCTTTCCCTAGGAAGCCTATACCTGATGTTGTTCATGGAGCCCCCAGCCCTCTCTAGGAACCCCCTCTCAGCGAGCCTCGAGAGATAGGTCGAGGCGGTGCTGAGCGAGATCTGCTCGCCGTACTCTGACTGGTAAGCCTCGACGACATCCCTCGAGGTGAAGCTGGTGTAGGGGAAGCGTCTCTCGACGAGCCTCGCAAGCCTCGTAAGCTTGTTCTCCATCGAGGGCGAGGACCTCTCCCCCCCACCCCCATAAAGCTCTACGAGGTCGGCCAGCTGCATAATCTTTTCCCTAGTCACCCTACCCTCGAGTATCATCGTGAGCTTGTCGCCGTCGTCTCCGACGATCTCGAGCTTTACGCGCCTCCGCGGGGGCAAGCAGGGTCCGGGCCGGCCCGTGCGCACCCAGCCTATAACCCTTTGGGGTATGCTCCGCCGATGGAGGGCCGGGGCCTTACCGCTCAGGGCCTGTCCCCGAGGCGCCTCCGCCGCCACCAGCCTCCATGGCCAACACGCGTGGCCATTCCCAGACCTTCGTGACGCGGGCTCCAGCGCTTCTCCTCGCGGACGGTCGAGACTCCGCACTGGAACATAGAGATAGTGGACCTGGAACATAGAGATAGTGGACAGTGAGAAGCCCGTGATAAGGATCAGGGTGGAGTGGCCGTGATGGTCCACCAAATACCCGTCGTGGAGATACAGAAGACCCCGATGAATCCCCGCCAAGTGGTGAGCCGGGAAAGGATCGAGGCGCTCGCCACCACTATACGCCAGATAGGTGTCGCGCAGCCGCTCGTCCTCTGGCTGAACAGGAGGGCCGGGATGAGGTCCTAGACGGCTGAAGGAGGCTCGAGGCAGCGAAGATGGCTGGGCTGGCGGAGGTGCCGGCCCTCGTCTACGAGGTCGAGGCTGAGGAGGCCATGAAGATCGCCTTCTCGATCCACCTGAGCCAGGAGAACCTGAGCCGCGAGGAGCTGGTGAGCTACATCAGCCTGATGGTGGAGAGGGAGGTCTCCGGGAGGATCGAGGAGGCCTGCGCCCACTTCATGATCAGTGGGTCCTGGTACTACTAGCTGGAGAGGGTCCGTAGGGCGAGAAGCGAGTAGCTGCCCGTTAGCGTGAGGTCACTCGTCTCCGGGTCAGGCCTCATGGAGTACGAGAAGAGGAGGCTTCTCAGGGAGGCGGGGGGAGTGGAGGCTATCGGCGAGGGAGGTTAGGAGAGTGCTGGAGTTCGCGGAAAGCATGGAGCTCGAGGCCTCCCTAGAGGCGGTCGCGACCGCTAGGCCTAGGCTGGTCTACTCGGACCCCCCTGACGGGAGAGGAGATTTACGAGTGCGGCGGCCAGAAGAGGTACAGCCTAAGGATTGTGGGCGGAAGTGTCTTAGTCGAGGGAGGCGAGGGGGTCTCTGAGGATGCCGAGGACGGACATCGGGGTTCTGCTGGGCCTGCTGAGGGCTGCCAAGTCTGGGAGGTCTCAGAGGAGATAGGCCCCTCCTCGGCGATCATCTGCTCCTACTCACGAGGTACTCTGCGAGCCCTCGGAGGAGCTCCTTCGCCCGCCCCTCGCGCAGGTGCTGCTCGACTCCGCGCCAAGACTCCTCAACCATCCTCTCGGCGACGGCCCGGCTGTACTCAATCGCTCCGCTCTCCCTTATCAGATCTATCCCCTCGGTTATTAGGGCCCTGTCGCTCGTCCTCATCTCTAGAATCCTCAGAAGTCTCTCAGACTTCTCGCGCGGGAGTCTCCGAAGCGCGTGGATGACCATGAGTGTCCGCTTCCCCTCCCGGATGTCGCCCCCTATCTCCTTGCCATAGAGGACCTCGTCTCCGACTAGGTTGAGCAGGTCGTCCTGGATCTGGAAGGCGACGGCGATGGAGGTGGAGAACCTGCTGAGCGCCTCCTCAACCTTGCCGTCGGCCCGCGCTAGGGCGCATGCCATCCTGACGGGCATCCTCGCGAGGCTCCCCGTCTTCAGGCTGCACATAGTCAGGTAGCCGTCCTCGCCCGGAACCCCGCCGAAGGACCTGTGCCAAGCTATGTCGAGTGCCTGGCCGATGCTCAGCCTCACCATCTCCTCAACGTAGATCCTGAGGAGGGTGTGCTCTAGGTCTGCGGGGAGTTGGTGCTCGGCTAGGAGGGCGGCGATGGGGAGGTAGTAGAGCGTGTTGCCAGAGTTTATCGCGATGTCCTCTCCGTAGATCTTGTGGATGCAGGGCTTCCCCCTCCTATAGTCGCTCCCATCCTCCACGTCGTCCACGATCAGCGTGCCGTTATGTATTAGCTCGGGGATAGCCATCAACTTTACCACGTCCTCGCCCCTCCCCCCGAGGGCCTCGTAGGTGAGGATGCCTAGGATCGGCCTCCAACGCTTCCCACCCCTGTCGAGTAGGTCCCAGACAGGCCTCGCCAAAGACTCGCGCAGAGCCTCGACGTCGAGCTCGCCCTCTATCCGCGCCACCCTGCGGAAGTATTCCTTCGCGGGAATCCTCGGAAGCATCTCCTCGAGAGCCCTGTTCACGGCTTCTACGTAGGGCCTCAGCTCCTTCTCGGTATCCACGCCCCAGCCATAGCGCCGGCCATTTATGAGCCTAATTGTTGGACTCGCCACGAGAAGCTAAGCTAAATAAACAAGTTTTTAGTATAGAATTCGCCTAAAGCTCATGCTTCTGTCCTCGGGTATCCGTATAGCGTTAGTTGTCCTTTTCCCCTGAATATTACCTCGTTTCCCCACAGGTCTAGCTGTATGGGGATGTTTCCGTGTTCTAGTCCCAATATGTGTCTTAGTTTAGACCTTTCCTTCTTTACTACTCTTATCTCCTTCTCTAAGCCCTTAATGTTTGTTTGTGTGTGGTAGATTTCTCTTGGCAGTATTAGTCCCTTTGGGGTCTTTATGTATCCTGGTAGTAGTTTCTTGGCGCTCTCTGTGAGGTATAGTAGGATGTTTCGAGCCATCTCCAAATCATCCTCCTCAATATGGGGTTTGGGGTGATTCTTATGGATGGTTTGTCCAGGTCGTAGCGCGCCCAGCTCAGGAATTTTTCCTACTGTT
>Ga0209143_1000998_pt1 | contig 13395 bp, 11 predicted proteins | sample FaiFalFF_MnMetaG_3_FD_184739 | JGI IMG/M metagenome (GOLD analysis project Ga0209143, IMG submission 184739) | Freshwater microbial communities from Yellowstone National Park, Wyoming, USA - Fairy Falls B (FF_Mn_B) MetaG (SPAdes) (version 3) | ecosystem: Environmental > Aquatic > Freshwater >...
TCATCGGCATCGTTTGGCTTCTTGATCACCTTTACATGAAATGGCGCTACCCCCAACTCAGTTTCCGCCCCCGATGGTTCGGCTGGAAAGAAGCAAAACCCTTAGCAAAATTCAGCGGGGCTGTGTTCTTGAGCCACATTGCAGGTTTGTTGGCAAACGATACTGACAAGATAATCGCCGGCATCTTCCTTGGACCAACCGCTGTCGCTGTTTACCAAGTTGGTTACAAACTTTATGACTTAGCACGAACACTTTTCGCCAACTCCGTCGGGGTGCTCATGCCTACTGCCGCTGCCCTTTTTGCCCGGGACGAGCAGGAACGGCTCCAGCAAATGATTTGCCAAGTTAGTTCTGTCATAGTTGGCATCGTCGCTGCCATTTACATCCCTCTCATCTTCTATGGTGGCGATTTCATTCGTCTATGGGTCGGGCCGAAATTTGATCTTTCTGCTGTCGTGCTCATTTGGCTCAGCGTCGGCATCCTTATTACCGCCCACAACCGCGTTTTGGGTTCTGTTTTTTGGGGTGTGGGAGATTGGAAGATTACCACTTACTCAACGCTCATTTATGCCATCAGTAATGTCGTCGTTAGTCTCCTCCTTTGCCTTCGGTGGGGACTTGTTGGGATCGCTGCTGGGACGACCTTCACCCTCATCCCTATCACTTTTTGGTTCACGAGTTACGCGATGCGACGATTTCGGTTGTCTTGGTGGGAGTTTTTCGGACGGGCGTGGCTGGGTGCCATCGCGGGGGCGGGGGTCGGCTGGCTTTGTGGCGAACTGGTCGCCCTCACTGTTCCTCACCTTTCCCTTTGGCGCCTCTTTTTGCAAGGTGTCTCCTTTGAAGTTGGCTTTTGGGCAGCGATGGCGACGGTTGGGTTCACTCCTCGCACCCGCCAACACCTGAAAAGAGCCTTGATCAGCTTGCTTACCCCTCAACTAACGCTCAAAGGGACTTTGCGATGACGGCGATAACGGGCGGATTGCGAAGGTTCCTTCCTTTGTCTCTCAGCGCTCAACTGTTGGCGCTCTAATAGAAGTTGGGGTTTTAGCTGGTGTCGCTGCTTACTCATCTTTCAGACACAAATTAATGGCTTACCTACCCTGATTCGGGCGAGGTTGAACAAATGCATCTTAAACGACCGCATCTTGAGGAGGGTGAAGCATGAAGAAGGTAAATATTGCTGTCATCGGTTACGGACAGTGGGGGCGAAACCATGTTCGTGTCTGGGCATCATTAGGATGCCTTCGAGCAGTTTGTGATGCTGACCCTCAGCGCCTACAGGAAGTTCGAAACCGTTTTCCCCATGTGGATACTTACTCGCGCCCCGAAGCAGTCTTGGAACGCGATGATATTGTTGGCGTCGTCATCGCAACGCCTGCCCCAACCCACGCTATGTTAGCCCTTCAAGCCTTGCAGGCAGGCAAGGATGTCTTGGTAGAAAAACCGATGGCATTGACTTTAGAAGAAGGACAGCAGATGGTAGACACTGCACAACGCTTGGGGCGCATCTTAATGGTTGGGCATGTCTTGGAGTATCATCCCGCTGTCCAGCGCCTTCGCCAACTGGTGGCAGAAGGGGCATTGGGGCGCATCCAATACATCTACTCTCATCGGCTCAACTTGGGTCGCATCCGCACCGAAGAGAATGTTCTTTGGAGTTTTGCCCCTCATGACATCGCTTTGATCCTTCGCCTCTTGGACACTATGCCTGAAGAAGTCGCTTGTTATGGTGAAGCCTATCTCAACGAAAAGGTCGCCGATGTCACCCTGACGACTTTGCGGTTCACCAACCGCGTCCAAGCCCATATCTTCGTCAGTTGGCTCCATCCTTTCAAAGAACACCGTTTCGTCGTCGTCGGTGACCGGCAGATGGCGGTTTTTGATGACACCCGTCCTTGGTCGGACAAATTAGCCCTTTACCCCCACCGCATTGACTGGTTGGGTGGGCAAATCCCCGTCGCTCAGACTGCCGAGAAAATCTCAGTGCCTTTGGAAGAGAAAGAACCGTTGTTAGCAGAATGTGAACATTTCCTTGAATGTATCCGAACGCGCCAGAAACCTCTTACAGATGGGCAAAACGGGTTACGAGTGCTGCAAGTGTTGGAAGCAGCACAGCGATCCTTGCAACAAGGTGGGCAAAAAGTGCGCTTAGAAGGACAAGAGAAGAAGCCGTATTATGTCCACCCGACTGCCATCGTAGATGAGGGAGTGGAAATCGGAGAAGGGACAAAAATTTGGCATTTCACTCATATCATGACAGGTGCCAAGATTGGCAAAAATTGTGTCTTGGGTCAGAATGTGTTCATTGGTCGGAATGTGCGGATAGGTGATGGAGTGAAAATTCAAAACAATGTGTCGGTTTACGAAGGCGTGGAGTTAGAGGATTATGTGTTTTGCGGACCGTCCATGGTTTTCACGAATGTCCTCAACCCTCGCAGTGAAATAGAACGCAAGAGTGAATTCCGCCGCACTTTGGTGAAACGGGGGGCAACCTTGGGAGCAAATTGCACGATAGTTTGCGGTGTGACTATTGGGCGATATGCTTTTGTTGGAGCAGGAGCAGTTGTTACAAAAGATGTGCCTGATTATGCTCTGGTGGTCGGTGTGCCCGCCCGAATCGTTGGCTGGGTCTGTGAGTGCGGTCATAAACTTTCTTTTGATGAGGATTATCAAGCCATCTGTGCCTATTGTGGCAAAAAATACCGCAAAGTATCTGAAATATGTGTGGAACGGATCAAGGAGTAGAGAAGCGTTGCCATGAATAGGTTTCGCCACTGACGGGTGCTTCTAAAGAACAGCAGAGATTGGTGAATGGCGATTAGCGACTGATCTGTAGGAGGGGCGTAAGCCCCGAACCGTAGGAGCGGCGTCAGCAGCGAATAAAGTTCGCCCCTTACGGGGCTCCTACCATAACGGCGGCGAATGGTGATTGGCGACTAGTCAGTAGGAGGGGCGTAAGCCCCGAAGAATTTCGCCCCTAACGGGGCTCCTACCATAACGGCAGCGAATAGCGATTAGCGATTAGTTGGTAGGAGGGGCGTCAGCCCCGAACTGTAGGAGCGGCGTCAGCAGCGAATAAATTTCGCCCCTTACGGGGCTCCTACAGAACGGCAGCGAATAGCGATTAGCGATTAATTGGCAGGAGGGGCGTAAGCCCCGAACTGTATAAACTCACATTACGAATTACGCATTACGCTTTACGCATTACGAATCACGGGAGGCTTAATCCATGCGCCTTCTTTTCCTCATTCACGGTTACCCACCCGATGTAGTCGGTGGTCATGAAGTCCGCTGCCAGCGAACTGCTGAAGGGTTGAGGCAGCGGGGTCACGATGTTTTGGTGCTCACAATCTACAGGCGAGAAAACGGACCACGAAAGGAAGGGTTCGTCTGGAAACTCCTGCGCTCTAAATGGTCGGAAGACCCAAAAAGGTCAGCATTCAAATGGGTCTTTGTCTATCGGCACAATGTCAAGGTTTACCGGCAAGTCCTCAGAGAATTCCAACCCGATATCATCTGCCGATGGGGTTTAGATTGGTGCACGGCTGCATTCGTCAATTATGTCCACGAAACTGCTCCAGTCCCTGTCGTCGTGTTTGTCGGTGGCGTCACCTCACCCATCCCTGACGATTTGTGGTTTCATTTTTGCCGAACACCCGCAAAAGGCACTTTGCAAAATTTGGTCAAAAAAGCCCTCATCAAATTGGCTTCTCTGTGGATTCCGACCGAGCCTAAACCCATTGACTATGAGACAGTAACTTTTTTAAGCCATTTTGACTTAAAAGCTTGCATTCAACGAGGATGGAAGATACGCAAGCCTGTTGTCATTTATGCTGGGGTAGACATTACTAAGTTTTCTTCACGATCACCTAACGATTATCGTCACCCACCACGCTTTATTTATGTAGCCCGTTTGGACCCAGAAAAGGATGGACTAACGGTGGCCAGAGCAATGCAAAAACTTGCTGAACAGGGTAAGCCAATTAAGGGCACATTGGTCGCAGGTCCAAGTCTTGACGCTAACTATCGTCATAAAGTTCTCGAATGCCTCAAGACATTAGGCGAAAAAGTGCGGTTGATTAACGAAGCTCCTCCCGACCAAATCCCAAAACTTTTGAAATCTCACGATGTTTTCATTTTCGCTTCCTGGCCAGGATGGATTGGCAACGCCGCTTTGGAAGCAATGGCTTGCGGTTTAGCCCCTATCATCTCATCGTTTGAGGATGTGGACAGAATTCTTCAGGACGGTGAAAATTGTCTCTTATATCCCTTTGGCGACGCCGATGCGTTGGCGGAGCGAATGGAACGGCTCATCAAAGAACCAGACTTGGTTGTCAAACTCGGACAAAATGCCCGAAAGTTGGTGGAGGAGCGGTTCACCATAGAGCGCTACTTGGACGAGACAGAGGCGTTGTTAAAAAGCGTGATGCGTAAAAAGCGTGATGCGTGATTCGTGATGCGTGATTTGTGATGCGTGAAGCGTGATGCATAATGGCGTAAATTTTCTCCGTTTCTCCGCTTCACCGTTTCACCGTTTCAATTTCTGTCCTTCCCGACCTGCCGACTTGCTGACCTCACGATTTGCCGATAAGTTAGGCTTGTAGGAGTGGCGTTAGCCACGAATAGATTTCGCCATTACTTGTTAGCGCCTTTTGTGCATCTTTGGTGGCGGCTTTATGGCTACCTTCGCTTCTTACCCTACCACCCTGCTTTGAGGAGGCGAAGTCAATGAAGGGGGATTTGCTTGTCGTCTGCGGGAAATTGTCAGGTCCACCTTACGATGGACTGACAGTCCGATACGCTGAGTTTTTGAAAGGTCTTTCCGATTGTTGGCGGCTTTGGGTTATCGCTTATGCACCTCCTCAACGCCGAGAAGGAGCAATTGATGCCCTATCACCTTTCTGTCAAAGGCTTGAAGTGATGGAAATGCCTCCTGAATGGTCAAAGTGGCGCCGCTATCTGTCACTAATCACTTATCGGGCACCTTACCACAATGTCCTACCTCGTTACATCCCAGAGTTTCGTGGACGGTTGCGTGGGATATTAAAGACCGTGCATCCTGATGCTGCCCTGTTCCTTTATGTGCCGATGGCGGATTATCGTTACGAACTGCCTCCTGACCTTACTAAGGTTTTGGACCATCCTGATGCTTTCTCGCCCGCACTTTTCCGAGCCGCTAATCAATCCAGCCGTTGGCATCGTCGTCTTTTCGCCCTGGCGGACACTTGGAAGTTTCGGGAATTTCAACGGCGGGCAGCACGAGAGTTTGACTGCAATATCGTTGTCACAGAGGAGGACCGTCGGCTTCTTCAAACCTTATGTCCTTCCGCTTCTATTGCAGTTTTGCCTACCGGTGTTAATGTTGACCACATCACTCCAAATCGCTTTAGCGGCATAGAAGGCATAGATTTGCTCCTTACAGGCATCTTCACCTACGCTCCCAACATAGATGCAGCCCAATTCCTTTGCGGAGAAATCCTTCCTTTGGTCTGGCGAAAGCGTCCGTCAGTCAATACCCTGTTTATCGGTTGGCAGTTTGACGATGCGGTGAAAGCGCTGGCATCAGAGCGGGTGAGGCTATTAGAGAAAGTGCCTGATATTCGCCCTTACCTTGCGTCAGCAAAAATTTTCGTTGCCCCCTATCGGTTCGTCTTTGGCATCCGCTACAAAATCTTAGAGGCAATGGCGATGGAAAAGGCGATAGTGGGGACGAGCGCCGCTTTTACAGGTATCCCTGTCCAAGATGGTGTTCACGCTTTAGTTCGGGATGACCCCGAAGGGTTCGCTGAGGCAATCCTTACCTTGCTGGAAGACGAGGGGCTTTGCCAATCCCTCGGCAAGGCGGCGCGGGAACTTGTCGCCGAATGTTTTAACTGGCAGCGCATTGTGGGTCAATTGAAAGAGTTACTGGAGGCGACAAGGAGATGAAGGTTTTGTTTGTCGCACCTTACTACGGACCTGTTCATAGTTCGGGGCGGTTGTGGGTGAAGTGGCTACAACGGTTGGGATGTGAAGTGACCGTGTTTGATTACCGGCAGGCGGTGATTCCCGAACGCTGGTATACGAAGGTGCGGGGTGGACGACGACTCCAACGCTTTTTAATGCAGTTTCGCCTTCTGCAAGTCGCCACTCAGCGTCCTTATGACCTGATTTTTGTCCTCAAAGGCGAAACCATCTACCCGTCTACCCTTGCCCGAATCCGAAAACGCCATAAGGGACTGATCGTTAATTGGATGGGAGATGACCCAAGAAACTTTCCCAACATTCGCAACGCTTTCCCTTTTTATGACATCGTCTTCCTAACTGACCGAGGATGGGTGCAAGCAGTCCAGCAAATGGGCTATCAGGTGGAACATTTGCCTTACGGCTGTGATCCTGATGTCCATCGTCGGGTTACCTTGACGGATGAAGAATGGCAGCGGTTTCATTCAGATGTCTGCTATGTGGGGCGCCGAGATGAGCGAGAGGAGTGGTTAGTTCGATTAACCTCAAACGCGCACCTTCTGAAGATTTGGGGGTATGGTTGGGATAAAACGCCCTTCACTGCCTTACGCCCTCACATTGCTGGGGGCGCTTTGAACGAAGAGGAGATGGTCAAAGCCTTCAACGCTGCAAAAATCGTTTTGAATTTGCAACCGACGCAACTCATCACTGGTGTCAACTACAAGACCCACGAAATCGCAGGGAGCGGTGCCTTTCAGTTGACCGATTTCAAAGAGGAAGTGGCAGAGATGTATGAGCCGGGCAAAGAGATTGTCGTCTTCCGCTCACCCGAAGAGATACCTGAATTGGTGGAGCGCTATTTGCGGGACGAGAAGGAGCGGCGGCGCATCGCCGAAGCATCTCAAAAGCGCGCCTACAACGACCACACTTTAGAGAAGCGAGCACGAAGGTTGCTGGAAATAGTGCGGGAAGCATAAGGTTTCGCTCCCTGAAGGGTAGTGATTGGCGACTGGAAAAACGGCAGTGATTGGCGACTGGCGATTAGCGACTGATGGAACGGATTTTGACTGGAGGGCACATCTCCCGATATGCCGAAATTTTTCGGCAGTGCGGGAGCACTGCCCTCCAGAAAAGCTGCTCTCAACTTACTGCCGTCCACGATGGTGAAAGGCAAAAATAAAATGTGGTGACTGGCGATGGGGATTTTCTACGAGACTATTTTGGTGCGCAACATCTTGAAAGGCGGGGAGCCGATAGAACTGACCGTGAAGGTGGACACTGGGGCAACCATGCTGGTTTTACCCGGTTGGCTTCAAGAACAGTTGCAATTTCCCGTCATCCGACGCCAGTTAGTTCGTTACGCAAATGAGGAAACTGCGGAACGAGAGGTAGTCTATGGAGTTGAAGTCACTGTATGCGGCAGGACAGGAGTTTTTGAAGCGGTCATTGAACCGGCGAAGCGATATGGACTTCTTGGGGCGATTGTCTTGGAAGCCTTAGACCTTATCGCTGACCCTCGCTCCCAACGCTTGTATGTCAACCCCCGCTCCCCAGATTTACCGATGGCAGAAATTGAGTAGCGTGAGGCGTGATTCGTGATGCGTGAAGCGTGATGCGTAATGCGTAAATTTTCTCCGTTTCTCCGCTTCACCGTTTCAATATCCATCATTTCCGACCTACCGATTTGCTGACTTCACGATTTGCCGACCAGAAGAAACCATTTGCTATTCGCTACTCGCCATTCACCGTCATTTTCAGCTATGGAGAAATTCGCCCCTTACGGGGCTCCTACAAAACGGCAGCGATTAGCGAATGGCGATTAGCGAATAGTTGGTAGAGGGGCGTAAGCCCCGAATAGTTTTTCACGAGTTAGGGGGAAGGGTTGTGGCTTTACAAAGTCGGACGGTATGGATTTGGGTGGCATTGACAGTCTGTTTAGCGGCTGCGCCGAGATTTTGGGTGTTCACCCGCAGTGTTCCTTGGATCACAGCCTATAGTTTCACCTACCTTAACCTCGCTCGTGTGCTGCGGGGTGAGAAGGTGCCGTCGGGTTATGACCCACTGGCTTTGGCACCTCGCGATGACCAAGGGGCAAGGACACCGGGTTATCCGATGTTTCTCAACCTCGCTTTTGCCCTTAGTGGGTGGCAAGGGACAGATGAGGGAGTGTTGTGGCGAATAACGAGGGACAGAAAGCCCTTACCCATAAAACTTGACCCTTATCATGAGCGCTATCTGAAACGCCATGAAAACTTGAGGGCTGTTCAATTACTCCAACACTTGTGTGGGGTTTTGGCAACCCTTTTAGCGTTTGGGATTTTGTATCACTGGACGAGTTCTGCTCCTTTTGCTTCTCTCGGCAGTTTAGTAGCTATTGGTCTCAGACCCACTTGGATTTTGACTTACGAGCACGATATCATGACTGAAACACTGGCTGCCACCTTAGTGGTAGCATTCTTCTGGTTTGTCGCTCAAGCCCAACGAAGGAGAAACTGGCTCTGGTTAGGAGTCTCTTCGGTTGTAGGAAGCGTTTTGGCGCTCGTTCGCCCCAACTACGCTTTTGCTGTCCCGCTACTCTTTGTTTATTGGTCTTTGAGAGAGCGCCGAAATTTGTTTGCCGACCCGAAGTTAGCCATCTCCATTTTGTTGCCGTTCTGTATCTTTGTGGGGGGTTGGATTACACGAAATGGAATCAAGTTTGGGACATGGAACCTGACGACTTGGGTTGGCGTCGTGAGTTACCACTTTCAAGCGCACCCAGAGGCTTTTAATGACCTAATCCTGAGGCAGGAAATTAACCCGCAGGACTACCGAGCAATTGCTCACTCTATTGGGCGCTTGATGAGTAAATGGAAAGTGTCGTTCCCCGAAGCGAACAAAAGGTTAGTAGCGGAGACAAAATCCGCCATCGTTCGCCATCCTGAAATTTTCCTACGAAGCGTTCTTGAGTCGCTGGGAACTTATTACGGTTCATTTGTTCGGGCAAGCCCGAGATGGGGGAATTTAAGGTGGGTCCTCTTCTTTGCCCTGCTTGCGATAGCAGTCGCTGGTTTCATTTCACCATTTTGCAAAGATGCTCCGCCCTTAACTCGTTTCTCTCTCGCTTTCATCATCGCAAACTCATTGGTTGCCGCTGTGTTCATTGACAAATACGATCAGGGGCGCATAGCCTTCCCAACCGAAAGCCTGCTAACCTTACAAGCATTTTGGCTTGTTTGGAAGGTGTGGGAGATGTGGCGAAACCGTAGGACTTCAAGCAAAATTGGGTAGTGGTCAATTTGCAGTCGCTTCATAGGCGAGAATGTTAAAAATGTGGCTGCGAACGCTTAGGCGAGTCGAAGGGAGGCAAGAGAAAAGATGGCTTCTACGCTGGAGAAATTGGAGACTATCGCCCGTCTGACCAATCAAGATGTCACCCTTTTGTTGGCGAAGGCGATAGAACTTGGGGTAGAGCGGTTGTGGGCTCAGACGATTATTGACCTTTACCTGAAAGGTCAAATTTCCCGCGAGGATGCAATCCAAGCCGTCGGACTGAAGTGGGTTGAGCGGGCTGAGCAGATAAGGGATGCGGTCTTGGAAGATGTCCGTTGGGGGTTAGGGCTGTGAGGCTTGAAGCGGTCAGCGATTCAGGTCCGTTTATTCACCTTTGGCAAATCGGTCAATTGCAATTGTTGGCAATGTTCAATCGGTTGCTCACTACCGAACAGGTCGTCACTGAAATTACTGCTCCAGAGCGGCTAAGAGGAGAAGATTTGGCATCACTCTCAAACTTGCAAATTTGTTCAATCGCGCAGGATGAAATTGAAAGTATCCGCCAACAACTTGTTAGTTTCGAACTTCACACGGGAGAATTAAGCGTCTTGAGGCTTGCCCAGAAGGAGGGAGTTGCGTTATTCCTCACCGATGATTTAGAGGCGCGACGGGCAGCGAAATCTTTAGGCTTAGAGCCGCACGGGAGTGTCGGGATAGTGGTCTTGGCTTATCGCAAAGGCATATTGTCGCTTTCCAAAGCAGAAGAAATACTTTTTGCCCTATTGCACAAAAGTAGCCTATTCTTGACATCTGCAATTGTAGAGCAAGCCATCCAACTTATAAAAACAACGATTGGCGAATAGCCAATGGTGATTAGCGACTGGAAAAACGGCAGTGACTGGTAACTGGCGATTAGCGACTGGTGGAACGGATTTTGACTGGAGGGCACATCTCCCGATGTGCCTAAATTTTTCGGCAGTGCGGGAGCACTGACCTCCAGAAAAGCCACTTTCAACCTTGCCAAATCCTATGACCTTCTCGCCAAGATGGCAGATGAAGCGTTGCAAGAATACCGAGCCGAGAAGGCAGAACCGCTCACAAATCTAAACTTTGCTTTGGTGATTGGCGATGAAGACTTACCTGTTTCGGGTCGTGATTGAGCCAGACGACGGACGATGGGTGAACCTATTCCCGAAGAACCTTCAGGGGATGTTAAGGTGTTTCCAGAAGTCCATACAGCAGTAGCGGGGTTAGGCTAACCATGAGGTTGCGGGGTTTGTCTCGGTTTCGGAAAATGTGGCGGCGGTTGAGGCGCTCTATCGTCCCTCAACGAGGGGCGATCATCCTTTGTTACCATCGGATTGCAGATTTACCCCAATCGCCGCGACGACTTTGGGTCAGCCCACAGCAGTTCGCTGAGCAATTAGAAGTGTTGACGAGAAATTTCGTGCCTTTAAGCCTTGCCGAACTTGCCAAGCGATTACGGGAAGGGAAAGTGCCCGATAATTCAGTCGTTATCACATTTGATGACGGCTACGCCGATAACTTCTGGAACGCCCGACCACTCTTGGAGCGCTTCGGTGTGCCAGCGACGGTGTTCGTGACAACTGGGTTGGTCGGCACGGAACGGGAGTTTTATTGGGACGAATTGGAACGGCTGCTTTTGAGAGAAACGGTGACACGGAGACACGGAGGAACGGGGAAGCGGAGAAACGGAGAAGCGGAGAAAGGGCGATCAAGCAGTATTGTTGGGCAATATTTGTGGCTTGAGATAAAGGGGCGAACGAGGCAGTGGAAGTTAACAAGCGATGGAGAACGATTGAGGGCGTATCACGAAATCCATGACCTATTGAAGCCTTTATCACCTGAACAGCGGGAGGCAGTTTTGGAGCAATTGCGACTTTGGTTTGGCGTGTCGGCAAACGGTCGCCCTGACCATCGCCTCATGACGGTGGAGGAACTCATAGCGATTAGCCGTGACGGTTTGATAGACATCGGAGCGCACACGGTCAACCATCCCGACTTGGCAACCCTCCCGTCAGAGCGACAGCGGTGGGAAATTGAGATGAGCAAAAGGCAACTGGAAGCATGGTTGGGGCGACCGGTCCATTGGTTTGCTTATCCTTACGGGAGCGGCAATTCCGTTACGAGGCAATTAGTGAAAGAGGTAGGGTTTGAAGTTGCATGTTCCATGTCCTTGGGCTTCGTGACCGACCGTTCTGATCCCTTTTGGCTTCCCCGCATCTTCGTTGAAAATTGGGACGGGGATGAGTTGGTGAAGCGGCTGAAAGGGGTCTGACTGAGGGACAACTGACTACAGGACTACGGACCACGGGACAACGGACCACAAGACCACGGACTAACAGGACAACGGGGCAGGGGTTGCAAGACTACAAAGTGCAAGATGAGGGTGCGGTGCAAAAATTTGTGTGCGACCATGATTAGCGAGTTTGAAAGTGGGAGGCGAAAAGGGATGCGTGATTACACAAAAATAGAAGCGTGGAGGCGAGCAGATGATTTGGTCGTCGCTATCTATGAACACACTCGTAAATTCCCGAAGGAGGAACTTTACGGCTTGACAACCCAGTTGCGCCGTGCTGCTCTTTCTGTGCCTGCTAATATTGCTGAAGGCTCCGCAAGAGGAAGCAAGCGAGATTACTTGCATTTCCTTTACATTGCTCGTGGATCGTTGACCGAAACTCAGTATTTTGTTCACCTTGCCCATCGTCTCGGTTACCTTTCTGATGAAGCATACAGTCAGATCGCCGAGCAAATTAAAAGCGTTTTCGCATGCTTGCACGGTCTCATCCGTTCAGTAGAGCGCGAAAGTGCAAAATCACCCAAATAAAGCCTCACAGTCTGTTATCCTGTTGTCCCGTAGTCCTGTTGTCCTGTGGTCACAGGGGTGAAAACCATGCACCTTCTCGTCCTCGCTTCCCATCTGTTTCCGAACTACAAGAACCCGAACGCTGGGGCGTTTGTGGTAGAGCAGTTGAGGCATTTGAAGGAGTTTTGCGATATCACCGTTTTCGTCCCGCACCCTTGGGTTCCGCCAGTCGTTGGCAAGTTGAGCAGAAAGTGGCAACAATACGCTCAATTGCCTGACGAAGAAACTGTTGCCGGCATCAAAGTGCTTCACCCCCGTCGGCTCGTTATCCCTAAGGTCAACTCGTGGGTTTGGATGACTATCTCCGTCACTCTCAGTTATTGGCGCTTTCTCAGCCATCATCTCCGCTTCACCGATTCTCCGTTTCTCCGTTTCACCCACATAGAGGGGCACTTCGCTCTGCCTGATGGGTTCGCTGCAGCATTTTTGGGAAGACAGTTCGGAAAGACAAGCATCATCCATGTCCACGGCACCGATGTCCACACCATCCCTCAACAATCGGCGTTGCTGAGGTTTTTGACCATTTGGGCTCTTCGGCACGCCGATGCTATTCGGGCTGTAAGTTCGGACTTGGCGGAACGAACGGTCAAACTAATTGACGCGGAGAAGCGGAGAAACGGGGAAACGGAGACGGTGAAGAAAGTTTGGGTGGTTCCGAATGGTGTGGATTTGAACAAGTTTCGCTTGATGGAGAGACAGGAAGCGAAGCGACAATTGGGCTTGGATGATGACAAACGCTACTTGCTCTATGTCGGGCGATTGGTGGCTGTTAAAGGGTTGGATTTGTTGTTAGATGCTTTCGCTCAGTTGGTTCAAAATCAGCGCGATGTTGAGTTGGTGTTAGTTGGAGATGGGGCTGAACGACATGTTTTGGCGCAAAGGGCGACAACCTTGGGCATCAGAGACAAAGTCCATTTTGTCGGCGCACAACCTCACGAACGAATTGTCCTTTGGATGAACGCTGGCGATGTTTTCTGCCTGCCGAGCCACAAAGAAGGTTTGCCCACAGTCCTGCTGGAATCCTTAGCCTGCGGAACTCCCGTTGTAGCGACATCTGTTGGAGGCATCCCAGAGATTGTAACTGATGGACAGGTTGGGCGCTTGGTTCATTCCCGTGACCCAAGGGAAATGGCGGCGTGCATTGAAGAGGTTTTGGAGACTCCTTGGGACAGGCAACAATTGCGGGACTATGTGGCGGAACGGTTTTCCTTTGAAGTGGTGACGAGGAAGTTGTTGGAGATGTATGGGAGCGTGATGCGTGATTCGTGAGGCGTGAAGGCGTAAAGGCGTAATGCGTAAAGCGTAAATTG
>Ga0209143_1000999_pt1 | contig 13389 bp, 13 predicted proteins | sample FaiFalFF_MnMetaG_3_FD_184739 | JGI IMG/M metagenome (GOLD analysis project Ga0209143, IMG submission 184739) | Freshwater microbial communities from Yellowstone National Park, Wyoming, USA - Fairy Falls B (FF_Mn_B) MetaG (SPAdes) (version 3) | ecosystem: Environmental > Aquatic > Freshwater >...
GAGGAATTCTTCAAGAAAGTCGCGGAAAGGGCCTCAGGATACTTCATACCTCTTCTAAGCGAGGGTAAGTTGAAAGGCATTTTGATAGGGGGTCCAGGCTATGCTAAGATAGACTTTATAAAAGGGGATTATCTAGACTATAGGCTTAAACAGCTATTGATCGGGGAGCCTTATGACGTCTCCTACCAAGGAGAGCCCGGAGTGAGAGAAATAGTTATGAAAGCCTCCAACGTAATAAAAGGGCAGAAATATGTTGAAGCACTAAATGCTGTTGAGGAGTTTAAGCTACACCTAGCGAGGGATGATGGACTAGCTCTATATGGACTAAACGAGATCAAAAACGCCCTTGAGATGGGGGCTGTGAGGAAGCTCGTGATCTTAGAGGAGCTTGAGAACTCTGAGGAGCTTGAGAAGCTCGCAGAGAGCAAAGGAGCGGAGATCCACTATATAAGCAGCTCCCTCCCAGAGGGTGAGTGGATAAAGAAAACCTTTGGAGGGGCTGTGGCTGTACTGAGGTATAGAATTGAGTAGCTATAGTATTATAGTATTATCCTCTCCCTCTCAATATCCTTTCTATTCAAGCCGAAAACCTCAGTTCTAATCCTTATCCCCCCGAAAAGCTCTGCCTCATCTATTTCAAGGGCTACTGCAGATGCTATCCTACCTATCGAATCTGCCTTCATTATCCCAGAGCCCGATGTGCCTGCAGCAACCATTATATTCCCTACCTTGAATATCACGGGCTGACCATCTATTGGGTTCATATCGTAGTGCCCAGCCCACATGGTGTTTGGCGATGCTCCTGTGAACTGGGGTAGGTATTTGGATAGCACTGGGTATATTGAGTATCTATAGAAGCTCTCCTCAGGCTTGGGATCCTCTTCCAAAGCATATGGCCTTCCAAGATCGTCTGACAATCCAACCCAGAAGCTTCTCTCTCTAACCTCAGGCTTTATATAGACCCTTCTTGGAAGTATTGTGAATGGGATCACACCTAGATCGTTATAGCCCTTGGTATGTAGTAATGCTGATAGCTCATCTGTATTGGCCCTTATAACAAAGATCTGCCTCTTCTTAGGATTAACGATTGGATCGATCCCTATTGGCTCTAAAAGCCTCCTAGTCCATGCACCAGCTGCGACGACAATGTTTCTAGCCTCTATATATCCTGAATCTGTTTCAACACCCTTAGCCTCTATATCCTGCCATGCGAAGGGCTCCCCAGGTATGTCTAGAGGCTTCTTAGGGCCTAGGACAATTCTCTTAACATATGTGTTATAGATAGCCTCTCCCCCAAGAGATTTGAAGGATACCTCATAGAATCTCACGAGGGAATCAGGATCTAGTGTACCCGCCCTCGGAACATATATCCCGGCCTCTATATCAGGGATCCCCATAGCCCTTGCCTCCTCATCCCTCGATACATCAACTTTAAAGCCCTGTCTCTTCAACTCCTCCCTCTCCACAATACTGTAGCTACCGCCAAGCTTCTCAGCAGCATCTAAGGCTGGTTTAAGCCTCTCAAACTCCTCGCTATCTACGAGGAATAGGTATCCAAGATATCTCATCCCAAGATCCCATCCAAGAGATCTTTCAACATACTCGTAGAACTCAACCGAGCTCTTGGTGATGAGAACATTGATCTTGGAGCTGAAGAAGACCCTGAACATGGCAGCTGATTTCGAGGTATCCCCCATACCAGGGCCTGGGTTTTTATCCACGACAACAACACTGGATTTGGGGTTAGCCTTCTTTATATAGTAAGCTGTGGAAAGACCAACAACACCTGCACCTATAATCAGATAGTCTATTCCCGGCGATTTCCTCCCCCATATAGGATTAGCATAGCATATACTTAAACCATGATCACTAGAGGGATAGGGACTCTAGTGATCTTAGCTTGGAAGAGCTAGGAGATCTGACAGCGCATCTATAGTTACAAAGCTATATGGGTTTTATCTCCTTACCCTTATCTATATATACAAGCCCCTCCGATATCATAGCCTCGATCAAGATCTTCTCCTTCGCGGATAGAGTATTCATATCCTCGACCTTGATGGGCATTCTCGAGGCCAGCAATTCGTAGAACTGTTTATCAACCACGAAGTCCCCTACTATAACCACCTCCCCTCTATCTACATAGTATTCTAAGCTCCCCATCTGCTTCGAAGCCTCCTTGCGGGCTTCTGCTATGGTCATCAGCTTCTCCTGAGATAGCTTTTCCAGAAACTGATCCCTTTGTCTCTGTTGCTTCCCAGATGCCTGGGTCTGGAGAGCCTTTATAAATACCCTTAGCTCTGACATTTCTTTCTCTAGCTTTGATAGGTTCTCCAGAGCGTCTTCAAGGGTTTTCTCTAGCTCGGCGATCCTCTCCTTGAGCTCGCTAATCTCCTTCGACAGATCTCCTACACTATGTGTATGTATATCCTCTGCGCCTTCTCGCATCGCCTCCATCTTAGCCTGACTCCTCGCTATATAGCCCTTGCTGGTTCTTACAACAAGCCCTCTCTCCCTCAGCCTTAGCAGTGCATATCTAACCGTTACTATGCTGAATCCGAGTCCATCAGCTATCTCCCTAGGCTTTGAATATGGGTGCCTCTGGAGATAGCTTAGCACCAGCTTGTCTATATTGCTGCTCAACCCATTACATACCCTTCTAACTTATCTATATCTAAGGGTGGATTTAACTGGATGCCTCCTCTAATCCTGCCTCGCCTCTCTTCCTCGGGAGAACACTGATCTCTCCCAGCCCTATCCCCCTGCCCCTTCCTATTCCGAGGTAGTTTGCTAGAGCGAGGGATCTCTCCATGGCTTTCCTAGTAGCCTTGTGATGGATATTCATCTCGACATATCCTGTAAAGCCTCTGGCCTTTCTAATCCTCCCGCTGGAGTCTCTCCCTATCATAACTGTTACAGGCCTTATCCTATGCCCTATAATCTCCGTGAGCGCCGTCCCCATAACAGCGATTCGATATGAATATATGTCATCCTTGTCGTTTGGCCTAGACAGCCTAAGGCTCTCGGGAGCTATCCTATTCCACAGCCTTAGCGCGTAGCTAAATAAGATCCCCGGTATAGGCAGTGTAGCCGTCCCCACCCTAATCTTAGAATATCTATCCATGATGCTCTTAACAGGTGGTATCATTACCTTGGGGGATAACACTGCTGGAGTTACGAATCTCAGTAACACTCCCCCAGATAGATCTAGATATAGGCTCGCCAGATCCCCCACCACCTCAACACTCTCAACAACAACATCGAAAACTCCGTAGGGGGTGTTGATTACGCCACCGGAGAAGCCAACTATATCGTCTAGATCATCTTTGGAAACATAGGCAGAGACCCTGGAAAAAAGTCTAGAACCTCCGCGAACATGTAGTACATTGTCGCCAGATCCAACCCTGTATAGTCTCCTTCCATTCTCTCCATATAGGCAGGATATGAAGATAGGCTTATACTGATCCCTGGAAGAGCTGAGAGCTCTGAGGGGGGTGAAGAGGGCCCCAGAATCTATCATGTACTTCACAACCTTAGAGCTGAGGGGTGGGAGTATAGAGTCTCTAACAACCCTCAAACCAAGATTAACTCTTACAAGAACACCACTACTAACAGGCCACGGAGATCTCCTCCCAGCATCGACCCCTGTGCTCAGAGCCAACCTCCTCTACATATTTTAACCACGAGCATCTAAATATCCCTAGATCCATGATATATAGCCCCAAAATAAATAGGAAGAACAACTGAGAAACCAGGAAGAGGGTATTAATAGCTTGACAATACCAGCTGCTGTGGATCTCATACACGTTTATAAGGGTCGTTATATTTCTCTATAGACCCCTGAATTTGAGTGGGCTCTTATGAATATCTAGATTCCATAGTGCGGGGAATCCTTATAGTCACTAACCAGGTGCTTCTATTAAGACGGAGCTGTGAGCTAAGGTCACCCTAAGTGGGTAGAATATGGCGATATTGATCCCGAGGAAAAGAGGTCGAGAGGGCTATATATAGAATCATAAGATGAGGACTTTAGTAAAACAATGCCTAGCCCGATGAAACTTAAACTTTATTCGATATCTGCGAGACATTGAACAATAACTTGAGCTTGAATTCGCGAATGTCTTCTAGAGATTTCAGGCACCTTCTGGAGATACCCATTACATGGGCGTATAAAATGCACCAAAAAACTTATAGATAAAAAGCTAGAGATGGGATAAGTAGAAGATACTATTAGGAAGCTCAGAAGGATTTCTCAGCATAAGTCATCTATATAGCGCTTTCACACAGAGATCCTTAGGAAGCATATTGTATAGTGTTTCATCATGAGCAGAAACTCCATAGGAATAGAAGTAAGCCTTATGCTAGTACTCCCCCTCCCACGGTGAAGCTTAAAAGACTTCTCGATGAGAACCCCAACGAATATACTATGGCTGATATAGAGGAGATGAACAGCAGGCTGATCTGATAGAGAAGGAGAGTTGAGAGACAAATAGAAGAGATCTGTTAGAATATGCTTCGAAACTGAGGTTCTATATGATGGTAGCAAAGGTTGTTTTCATATATCCAAAGCTGCTGAAAGACTCTAGCCAGCGGAGAAGTTAGAACGATAAGGGATCTTCTAACCAATGGTTTATCGGTTGTTGACTATTTTTTCTTTTAATTCATAGAGAATGATTCAAGGAGTTCATAGATTTTCTGCATATAAAGCTTCTGCATGGAGAGGGGATCAGTCTTCAAGAACCCCTATGCTGGCTAGGAAGTCCACATATTCTCTATCTCTCAGTAGCTTCTCATAAGCATCTGTGAGATCTTTACTCCCTATTACATAGTCGCCTAGATATCTAATCGAGAATCTGACTGCATCTACAGAATATTCTTCATCTAGATATCCCTTGGCAATCATCTCTAGGATCTCTAGTGGTGTTGGGATCAGCTTCCAGAGTTTCCTAGCATTTTTATGTTCTACCAGATCTAGGATCTCTTTATATTTCACATAGCCGTCCGCAACAATTACCCTTACATTGGGGATCTTTGGAAAGATCTTCTTCGCAGGCTTGAAGAACTCTATCCATGGTCTAGGATCTATTCTCCCGCTGATGCTAATCCTAGCCCTTATCAATAGAGCAGCAAGCCTATAGGCATTCGTTTCCAGAGATCTTGGGTCTACATCTTCTTCGTAGCATGCTACCTCTTTATGGGGCATTTCGATAGCCAGTCTCGGGATCTCCTTGATAACGGGCCACCAGATCCTGGCAAGTGATGCGTTGAAGTACTTCAGCGATATATCCATTAGATCCTCATCGACGGCGCCAACCCCTTTATATATGAGATCCCTACATAGCCCCTTGGGGAGGGGAAGGGCTATGCTGCTATAGCTAGATAGAAGCTCCCCAAGCTCTTCCCCAAGCTTTCCAACAGCCTCCTCGATCCTTGGAATGCCTATTATCAGCTCAGCCATGCTTTCTAATAATAGCATATTATGTGAAGGGTTTAAAACATTACCTATATATGGGGGATCATCTTTTTATAGCCTCAAAGACTAACGATCATATACACCTCTCTCGAGCTTTAAGATGGTTATAGAATATCCACAGCTTGACGATCACTTTCTAAGCACTTCCCCAGCCGTGTTAAGCACAATAGCTAGTATGATGAATAGTGATGCTGTGAGATATAATATTAATTGATATGCAAAGCGAGATTGTACTTGAATCGATATAGGGGCTTGTTAATAGAAGTAACGTGTCCTTGAACTGATCCATTATTGTGCCTGCTACAGCAGGTCCCCAGGTCGAGCCGAGGTTTCTGAACACTGTGTTCAGCCCTGCTGCCGTCCCAAGACTTGATCTTTCTACGGAGAATATTACTATGTTTACTAGTGATATGTTGAGCATAGTAGATCCAAGCCCTATAACTATAGTTGATGATACCATATGAGGGGTTTGGGTTTCAATGGGCTTGATATTGTTTGATTTCAAGCCCTCTTCCCTTGGCTTCAAAGCCCTCGGGATCCCTTTTCACCGGGATCCATATCGCTGGGCTCCAGCCGCTTTGGGTGACCCCGACCCACAGCTTCACCCTCATTGTTTCCTCAGGTTCATTGCTGTGGAGGAACCCCGCATCCTGGTTTTCCTCTTCCCTCTCCTCTTGCCTTCTAGGTATCTCCTCCTAATGTTTATAGATGCAACCCTATGCCTATTCATCTTTAATCCATATCTAGGGCATTCTAGGATCTGCCCCTCTTGGGCCTCCACAACATACCCGCATCTAGGGATTCTCTAGATGTGCTGCTAGGATCTACATAGGCTGTTAATGCCGCCTCTGATATTCTTCTATGTATTCTTTTCCATGGTGTTCTAGCATTTCTCTTCCTCCTTTTCTTCCTGTTAACCATATCCTCCTTATCTAGATCCTCGAATACATGAATAGTGTTTTGGAATAGCATTCTCAACCCTGCTGAGGGCTTGTTTATAGAGTCTTTTTCCCTGTTCCTCTCCCTTCTAACATACTCCTCATATACTCCCCTACCCTTTGCTCTGTGCTATAGCCTTTTTACGCTCATAGGTGATCTTAATGCTCTGGAGAGGCTTTAGATCTACATGTATAAAGCCTATTGATGGCTCGTAGCCATCCAGTGATAGCTAGTTGCTATCCCATCCAATAACCCTCCTAACATAGATCTCCTCAGAGCTTTGAAGGGAATAACCACTCTATCGTCGAAGATTATAGCCTCGCCGACAATCCAATCTCTAACTCTGTGCTCGAACCATGTTGATTTCCAGGATATTGAGGGATATTCTCCTTGCCTTAGAGTTATCCTTATGGTTCTAGCTTGGTAATCTATCTTCATAAGCGTTGTCTTGCATCTAGCGAATCTCCTCCTAATCCTCGGCTTTACCCTCCTAGCCCTACCTTTTAGATATCACTCCCTCCAAGACTCGATTATGGAGTAAGCAGTCCTGATAACAGCATCAACCCAATGCTGCGTAGGGATTATCCTTCATAAGCTCATCCCTAAGGTGTTTCTTAAAAGCCCTACTTTGGAATTATTGGGATCCTTATCTTCCAACCAATAACAGTAGTTAGCTTCCCACCCCTTCTAACAAGCTCTTGGAAGCAATATCTCCACTCAATATTATCCCAGATCATATCTATAGCCTTCTGAAGAGCCTTAACATACCATGTTATAAGCTTCGAGACCCTATTATCCCTGATAGGCACAGAGTATGCCCTGACAAGCTCAAGGATCTTCAGCAAAATCGCTCCATAAAATGATATATCAACCCTTATAAACTTTTATGAAACCCAAAACAGTTTCTTGAGGCAGATCTATGAAGGCTAAATAGGATAGGAGGATCATACCTCTACCTGCAACAAGAGCCCCCGCTATTGAGAGTCTCTTAGTGCCAATCCTCATAAGTTGTCTCCCCAATATGGGAGCGGCTATAAGCTGTACAATCACGTTTGGAAGCATCCAAAACCTGGTCTCCAGGATGTTCAGACCATATCCATTTGGTCTGGGCATCTCGAAGATAAACGTGTTCGCCTGGGCCATTAGCTGGAAGGTGAAGCCAACCATGAAAATGCCGAAATTGGCTATAGCTATGTTTCTATCGGAGATCAGATGGGAGGTATTATAGGGTTAGCAGATCTCCTCTCATAGAGTATAAAGGCTGTTAGGGATGCTAGCGATACGAGCCCTAACCCAAGAACTAGTGGGCTACCCCACCGTTTCTCGGTAGATGGTGGTTCATTGTTTTATCTCCACCATCTGCTTCTCAACGGTCTCCCCGAGCCCCCTCACCGCAGAAGCTCACCACTAGTCGCCTAGTGGCTCATCACCCTACGGGTCTCGGAAACCCGGGGTCACCAAATAAATATATCTCCGAGTTTATAAGCATCAGCATATCTCATAGCGTTAAGAGGTCTCAGAAATCAATGAACATGAGTGCTACAAATGATTATGAAGGCCGAAACAGCCCATTCTAGGTCTCTCAGAGATCCCTATGATCCCTGCCATCAGAGTTATTGAGAGGAGAATCGCGCCGATCCAGTCTATTTTTTGCTGCGCCCTATATCTGCTCTCCCTTATTAGCAGAAACACTAAGACATCTTCTAGTAATATGAGTGGAACCGCTGTATGGTATGTAGCCTGCCAACCGTAGTTCTGGCTAATATATGCCCCTATGGGGAGGGATAATAAAATACCGACTCCAAACATCGCGCTTATAATCCCCTGAACCTGTGGTATGAGCTTTGGCAGGAACTCCTCTCTAACTAGTGAGAATGCGAGAGGCATCATAGCCATTCCAGATCCTTGAATAGCTCTGGCTATTAAAAGGGTTGTGAAGTCCTGGGCATAGCTAGTCATTACAGCACCTACGGTATATATGGACATGGCTGCGACCATCATTCTCTTCTTGCCATAGACATCCCCTAGCTTCCCCAGAATCGCTGCAGAAACCATTCCAAATGCTAGGTAGAGGGATAGAACCCAGGACACCATTGATTCTGAGACTCCAAACTGCCTCTGAATAGATGGTAGGGATGGGATCAACATGCCCTCTGTATACATAACCAGAGGGGGATCGATGCAAGAATAGCTGTAGCTCTATAGGCATATATTAGATCGAATCCCTCTTCCAAAAACTCATCACTCTATTAGATAGAATGGTGAAAGCTTATAGGAGTTTTGGTTCCATAGAGCTTTATAAGGCTGAGCTACATTAAAAAGACTTTAATGATCCCCTTGGAGTATTATAATAAGGGGCGGCTCATAGATAAGATGTTTGGGGTCTATGTGGGTATCTATCATGCGGATCTCTCAATGATCGAGAATATCGTTAAAGAGAGGAGAATAAAGATCTCCATATACGGGCTTGGATATATAGGCGCTGCGACAGCAGCAGCATACATGGATAAGGGCTTCAAGGTAGTGGGATACGACGCAGATCCTGAGAGGGCTAGAAGCATTGAAAAGGGCTCTATAAGACACCCAGATCCCGAGGTGAGAGATTTGATTAAAAGGGGTGTTGAAAAGGAGCTTCTCGAAGTGGTATATGATCCTATCGAGGCCTCCAGGAAAGGGGATATAGTATTTGTCGATGTACCCCTAACCTGGGGTGAGAGGGGTCCGCTCTTCACATATTTAGATAAAGCTGTTGAGAGTATAGCGATGGGCCTATCCCCAGGGCATATAGTTGTTGTGGAAACAACAGTCCCTCCTGGAACCACATCTACGAGGGTTAAGAGTTTTCTTGAAAGGATCTCGGGGCTGAAATGCGGATTCGATTTCGGCCTTGTCTATAGCCCTGCTAGGCTTAGTATTGAGAGAGCATATGGAGATCTAACGAGGAGGTATCCAAAGATATTAGGGGGTGTCGATCCTAGGAGCCCAGCTATACTCGAGAAGCTATTTAGAGAGATATATGGAGGGGTTCTAATTATGAGCAGCGCGACAGCTGCAGAGTTTGAGAAGGTTGCTGAAGGTATATATAGGGATGTCAATATAGCCCTTGCAAACGAGCTTGCAAGGGCTGCTAGGGAGCTGGGTATAGATATCTGGGAGGTGATTACCGCAGCAAGCACTAATCCCTATATCCATCTACACATGCCTGGAAGCGGTGTTGGAGGCGTCTCCCTCCCATACCAACCGTATCTACTAGCATGGAGCCTTGGCAGGAGATGGATCTGGGAGGGCATTATTATGAAAGGTAGAAATGTTAACGAGGATCAGCCAAAATATATAGCTAGAACACTGCTTGCAGGGCTTGATATCCTTGGCATCAGATGGTCAGATGCAAGGGTAGCGATTCTGGGATTAGCGTATAAAGGCGATGTCGATGATCATAGGAACTCACCATCATATAGCATCATAGAATATCTGGCGAGTCGTGGGGTGGGGGAGATAGTGATTCATGATCCATATGTTGAAACCCCTCCAGCAGGGATCAAGACGTATAGAGATCTTGAGGAGTCTCTAAAGGGGTGCGATGGCATCATAGTATCGACTGATCACAACATCTATAAAAAGCTAAGTGTTGAGCAGATAGCCATCTTAACTGGTAAGAAGAGAATTGCTATCCTAGATGCTAGGAAGGTTTTGAGAAGAGATAGTAGGAGTATCAATGATATAGAGTGCATATACTCAACATCTGGGAGTCCATGGTCTAGGTGCTTCCCACCGCTTGTCCCCCACCAAGATCATCGTTAGAGGCTTTCGCAAATCATAACCCTTGTTATTAACTTCAGATCCTATGTAGAGGGTCTCAGCTATAGCTAATCCTTTCCCGCCTTAGAGGAGAGACTCTCAGTTGTAATAGCTGACCTCCCCCTTCGATTCTATAGTAGATCTTTTTGCTGGAGTCTCCAGCCCCTTATTTCTATCCCTCTCATCGAGGGACCCGGGGCTATGGATTTTATCATAGTCTCAGATGCATAAAATTGATCCTGTATATCCGGTATTTCTATCGCTAGAGGTCGGCCTCTGAGGCTCACTCTCATAGCCATCATAATCGAGAATACCAGAGGATATAGAGCTGTAAATCTCCATCCCCGCCCTTTAGGGCGAGACTTTTAATCGTAAGCCGGGTGTTTTTGTGATATCTAGAGAGTTTTGGGTTGATATCGTGTTTTTATTATTAATGCCTGGCTCTAATATCTTATAGGAGACCAGCTATGGAAGATCTTAAGTCCAGGATCCTAAGAGAGGTCAGTAGGAGGAGGGATGAGCTTGTTGAGGAGGTTAGGAAGCTTCTTAGGATGCCGAGTATATCTGGAAGTGGGGAGGGTATAAAGGAGACCGCCTCCTATCTAAGGGACTGGATCTCTGAGAGGCTTGAGGCACAGGTTACACTTCTAAGCTATGGGGGTCACCCAATTATATATGGAAAGCTGGATGTGGGGGCTGAGAAGACTGTTATATTATATAACATGTATGATGTCCAGCCTGTAGAGCCTCTGGAACTTTGGGAGTCTCCTCCCTTCGAGGCTAGGATCGTTGGTGATAGGATCATAGCTAGGGGGGCTTTTAACACTAAGGGTGCTCTCATGAGCTCTCTGCTGGGTATAGAGATCCTGGCTAGGATGGATAAGCTCCCCGTAAATGTGATCTTTGCTTTGGAAGGCGAGGAGGAGCTTGGAAGCCCCTCCATGCCGAAGTTTGTCGAGGATAAGTTTTCGGAGCTTAGGAGAGCTAACCTAGTCTACTTCGCCTTCCCCTCCGAAAGGGTTAGGGGAAAACCAACAATAGTTCTTGGCAATAAGGGTATAGTCTTCGTTGAACTCAGATGCAGGGTTTCGAAGTACGATGTTCATAGCAGCTATAGTAGGGGTCTATATAATCCAGCGGCTATTCTAGCTAGGATAGCCTCGCACCTAATAGATCCTCTTGAGGGTCCGAGGATACCGTGGTTAGAGGAGAAGGCTATAGGTCCAACTGAAGAGGATCTCAAATATCTCAAGGATCTGGAGGAAGCGTCTCCAGCGGAGGAGCTTCTAGAGCTCTATGGCGTCTCCAGACCGAGGCTGAGGGGGAGGGGGTGGTATATAGCTGTCTACTTCAAGCCAACTGTTAATATAGATGGATTCTCCTCAGGCTATACAGGGCCTGGCACAAAGACTATAACCCCTGGCGAGGCTGTTATGAGGCTTGACTTCAGATTGGTTCCCAACATAGAGCCTGAGGATGTTATAAGAGGCCTAGAGGATCTTGTGAGGAGACTCGGGCTCTCTGATCTGGTTGAGATAAGCGTTAAAGACGCCTATACATGGAGCAAGACAGATCCTAGATCCCCCTATGTCGAGGCTGCTAAGAAGGCCTATAGCGATATTGGGATGAAACCATATATAATACCAATCTTACCTGGATCTGCTCCTAGCTATCTTTTCACGAGGAAGATCAGGATTCCAATGGTAACAACGGGCCCTGGACATGGGGGCAGAGCCCATGCCCCCAATGAATATATAACGATAGATACTATCCCGGGTATCGCTAGCTATACAGCTCTCTATATGCTAGAAGTGGCTTCGGTGGGAAGGCAGGGTTGAGACCCAGGGCAATCCCCTCCCTCCTATATATCTTTGTTCTTGCTATGATGCTCTTATCGATACATGTAGCCGGGGATTATAGAGATTATAAGGGCCAGGTAGATGTTGTTGTAAGGATTGAACCCCCACTTGTGAAATACTATATAAACATATTCTCCTACGATAGAAGCCCTATATCGATTACAATATCCATTCCAGAGGGGCAGCTGATATGCACAGTCCCACCAGAGGTGAGGTTACAGCTTATCTCAAGCTCTAGATATCTAGCTATGTTTAAAGGGGGAGGGCTTGTTGTATGCGCATCAACAAACATCGAGATTGTCAATGGAAGTCTATATGCATCTATATACCCGGTGATTGTTAATGGGTCTGCATATAACATATCGGAGGTATGGCTCCCATATTACCTAGTTAACACAGTATCTACTCCAAATCCGCTCGAGGTTCTACCTGGGCAGGATAGCGGCTATATACTCCGCTTCGGCATCAACGAAACTATATATATAAAGGCAAGGATCTTCCCATATCCAAGGGAGCTTATGAAAGATGTGTCAACCCCTATCCAGAATAGACATATGATCCCTGATCAAGAGCCTATAACCCAGGTTTTACTATATATGGGGACAGGGCTTCTAGGAGGGGTCATAGGCTACACATTCCCCAGAATAGCCAGGGTTATGAGAAATAGAATCACTCGAAGAGATCTCGATAAAGAAATAATAGAACTCCTATCAAAAAACCCAAAAGGCATGTCCCTATCCCTCATATCAAAAACGCTCAACACTCCGAAATCGAGCACATGGAAGAGGCTAAAGAAGCTAGTAGAAGAAGGCTTAGTAGAAGAATTTGAGGGACCTGGAAAGGGGAAGCTCTATAGGCTTAAAAAGAGGGAATAAGGGTTCTAAATAGATCGCTCCCTACAAGCTTCAACTATTCTCCATAATCTATATAGGATGCTCTATAACCACCCCCGCCTTAATAGGGCGAGACTTGTCATGCTGCTATTATATGAGTTATATCATTAGGCATATTTGTATATATGTGATTTTTATAAGCTCTACCCGTTATATTTCATTGAAGTGGTGAGGATTATAGAAGAGGATCTGGGGATACCGAGTTCTTCGCTAAACGCATATGGGCTCTTTATACACCTTAGATCATATGATGTGGAGATAAAGCTATTCCCGTATCATTTGGGGGTAGGCTGATCCTTGGAGGAGAAGATATACGCTGAGCTAGATGCCCTTAGAGAGGATCTGAGGATCCTTATTGAGAAGAGGGATAGAGTGAGGGGTGAGTTCTCAAGACTGGTTGAGGAGAGGAGGAAGCTGATCTCTGAGATAA
>Ga0209143_1001004_pt1 | contig 13363 bp, 11 predicted proteins | sample FaiFalFF_MnMetaG_3_FD_184739 | JGI IMG/M metagenome (GOLD analysis project Ga0209143, IMG submission 184739) | Freshwater microbial communities from Yellowstone National Park, Wyoming, USA - Fairy Falls B (FF_Mn_B) MetaG (SPAdes) (version 3) | ecosystem: Environmental > Aquatic > Freshwater >...
CGAACCGCCCAAAACCGCTCGCGCCCGTCGTGAATCGCCCGATTATGGAACATATCCTGCTGCTGCTCAAGGAGCAGGGCATCGAGCAGGTGGTCGCGACGGTCTACTACCTCGCGGACGCCATCGAGGGCTATTTCGGCGATGGTGAGATTTGGGGGATACCCATCCACTACTCGCTGGAGGACACCCCGCTCGGCACGGCGGGCAGCGTCAAGCAGGCGGAGGCATACCTGCGCGACGGCACTTTCGTGCTGATGAGCGGCGACGCACTCACCGACATCGACCTCAAGCCCGCCATCGAGTTCCACCAGCGCAACAAAGCCATCGCTACCATCGTGCTGGCGCGGGTGCCCAACCCGCTGGAGTTCGGCGTGGTCATCACGCGCGAGGACGGACGCATCACCCGCTTCCTCGAAAAGCCCTCATGGAGCGAGGTCTTCTCCGACACGGTCAACACGGGCATCTACATTCTGGAGCCAGAGATCTTCCAGTATATGGAGGCGGGCAAGCCGTATGACTTCAGCCAAGACCTGTTCCCGTTGCTGCTGCGCGAGGGCAAACCGCTGTACGGCTATGTGATGAGCGAATACTGGAGCGACATCGGCTCGCTGCAGCAGTACCGCGAGGCGCACTACGACCTGCTCAACCGCAAGGTGCGCCTGCCCCTGCCCGGCGAGGAGACGATTCCGGGCGTGTGGGTCGGCGCGGGAACGACGATAGACCCCGACGCGCAGGTGATCCCGCCCGTGTGCTTGGGGCGCAACTGCCGTGTCAAGCGCGGGGCGGTGGTCGGTCCCTACACCACGCTGGGCGACAACTGCATCATCGAGCCGAACGCGATGGTCGTGCGCTCGATTCTGTGGGACAGCGTCTATGTGGGCGCAGGCAGCCAAGTGCAGGGCGCAATCGTTGGCACAGGTGTCACCATCAAAGAGAATGTGCAAGTGCAGGAGGACGCGGTTATCGCCGACCGCTGCCACATCGAGAGCGACAGCATCATTCGCACGCGGGTCAAGCTCTGGCCCGACAAGTATATCGAGGCAGGCTCGACGGTGACGATGAGCCTGATTTGGGGTGCGCGTTGGCGTGGCTCGTTGTTCCGTGATTTGGGCGTGTCGGGGCTGTCGAACATCGAGATGACCCCTGACTTCGCCGCCAAGCTGGGCGCGGCGTATGCCTCTACTTTGCCGCGTGGCGCGACGATTGTGCTGGCGCGCGACACTTTCCGCGCCTCGCGCATGATCAAGCACGGCTTTATGGCGGGCGTGCTGTCGACAGGCATCGATGTCGCCGACCTGCGCGCGATGCCCATCCCCATCACGCGCCACTACATTCGCGCGTCGGGCGCGGCGGGCGGCGCGTGCATCCGCGTCGCGCCCAACAATGTGCGCATGACGCTGATTGAGTTTTACGATAGGCGCGGCGTCTACCTGCCCAAGTCAGGCGAACGCAAGATTGAGAACCTGTTTTTCCGCGAGGACTTCGCCCGCTGCGACGCCGACGAGGTGGGCGAGATTTACTTCGCCTCTCGCGCCATCGAGCAGTATCAGGCGGACTTCCAGAAGCAGGCGCAGCTTGCCGAGTCGGCGCGCCCGCTGCGACTGGTGGCGGACTTTGCCTTCAGCCGCGTGGCGGCGATTTTCCCGACGATGCTGGGGCAAATCGGCTACGATGTGATTGCGCTGAACGCCTATCCCGACCCGCGCCGCTCGCCGCGCACCCCCGCCGAACACGACGCCTTCGCCGAGAAGCTCACGCAAGTCGTGCAGAGCCTGAACGCGCACTGCGGCGTGATGTTCGAAAACGAGGGCGAACGGCTCACGGTGGTCGACGAGCAGGGGCGCGTAATTAGCGGCAGCGCGCTGCTGGCGACCTTCGCCTTGCTGATGGCGCAGACCTGCCCAGGCAAGCAAATCGCCGTGCCCGTGAACGCGCCGTCGGTGATTGAGGAAATTGTTGCGCCCTACGGCGTGCAGGTAATCCGCACCCGCGCCGATGTGCGCTCGCTGATGAATGCCGCCGCCGAGAACGCCGAGACGCTCTGCTTTGCGGGCGACACGCAGGGCGGGCTGATTTTCCCGCAGTTCCACCCCGGCTTCGACGCGATGTTCGCCTATGTGCGCCTGCTGGAAGCGACCCAGAAACTCGGCTGCACCCTCTCGGAGGTCTACGACCAGATTCCGCCGTTCTACACCCAGTACCGTGCGCTGCCCTGCCCGTGGGAACTCAAGGGGCGCGTGATGCGCATGCTGGCGCAGGAAGTTAACGGGCGCACCGAGACCATCGACGGGTTGAAGGTCTACACCGACCACTCGTGGGCGCTCGCGCTGCCCGACGCTTCGGAGCCGCTGATCCACATCTTTGTGGAGTCGCGCACGCCCGAAGACGCCGAGCAGCTGATGGCGCAGTTCGTCGCGCTGGTGGAGCGCTTCACGCAGAAGCCATAGACGCCTCGCGTAGGTAGCGCGCGGCGTCTTCGGGCGCGGTGATGTTGATGCCGACGCCCGACCCCAGCTCGAAGCCCGCGTCGATGCTCAGGCGCGGCGCAATCCGCACATACTCCCAGAACACGCCGTCGTAGCCAGCAGGCGCGGTGAACAGCATATAGTTGTACGGTGGGTTGCCAAGCGCCGTGTGTAGGCGACGCAAGGCGTCCTGCAGCACATCGGCGAACTCCGACAGGGCGTCGGCGTCCATCGTCGCCAGTTGCAGGTCGGGCGTTGTGGGCGCAATCGCCAGCTCGTAGGGCATGCGGGACGCGAACGGCGCGTAGACCACGAATCGCGCCGTCTGGTTCACCAGCCGCGTGCCCTCGCGCACCTCATGCTCCAGAATCGCCTCGAATGGGTGTCGCCCGTGGCGGCTCTGGTAGCGGGCAACGCCCTCGATGTATCGTTGGAACACGGGCGGAACGAACGGCAGCCCGACCAGTTGCGAGTGGGGATGCTCCAGCGACGCGCCTGCCGCCTTGCCTTCGTTGCGGAAGATGAGTACGGTCTTCAGCCGCTCGTCCTGCGCCAGTGCTTGCAGTCGCCGCTGATACATGCGCACTGCCTCGCGCCACTGCTGCGCCGAGGCAACGACGGGCGTCTCGTTATGCTTGGGCGTCTCGATGATGACCTCGTGGACGCCGTAGCCGCCGAAGCGCAGGTAGATGCCCTCTGCGCTGGGCGCGTCGTTGGCGTCGGGCGCGAGCGCGGGGAACTTGTTCGGCACGGTGCGTACCCACCAGCCAGGCGTGTCGGGTGCAGTGCCCGCCTCGCGGAAGGCGTCCACTTCGGGCGGGGTCATCGCCTCGTTGCCCACGCAGAACGGACAGGTGGGTACAAAATCAGGCGCAGGCTCGGCGGTCGTCTCGGTCTTCTTAAAGTCGTGTGGGCGACGGCTGCGCTCCGTTGCCACAATCACACGCTCCTCAGTGATGAGGTCTACCCGTATCTCTGGCATACGGCTATATTATGGCAGATGGGCTACGGCTCTTCCACCTCCCCCAACGGCATGAACCGTACCGTCTCGATCAGACCATCGCCGTCGATGTCCTGCTCGAACACCTGCGTCTCGACCACACGCATGGGGTTCGTCGTTCGGGCGGGGATCCCTGCAAAACAACACCTTTACACCCGCATCACCCACTCGTTTTTCCCGCGTGTGAGTTCGAACTCTTGCGTTTTCGAGCCGGCGGTGAGGCGGTAGGTTCCCAAGAACCCGCGCAGGTGCGCCGCGCCCCGCGCGTTGGTGGTCAGCGTCTGCGAGGGCGTCCACCACTGCTCGCGAATCAGGCGTCGGACGCGCTCGTAGACGGGCTTGGGGCTGAGGTCTTCACGCAGCCAGCCCGCAGGCGCGCCCTGCCACGCGAAACGGTCGCACAAATCCCACCAAGTAATCGCCTCCACCGCAGGGTGCGAGAACAGCAGCGTGTAGAACCGCTCCACATAGTCCGCCTGTCGCTGCTCGCCGTCGGGTGTGGACTGCCACGGGCGCGGCAGCTCCCAGCCGTGCTGCCCCGACAGCACCGTAATCTCCGTGAAGTGCAGCGGCTTGCCGAACCGCGCGTAGGTCTCGCACACCTCCCACACACGATCCAGCGTCCACTCGCCGCGATGCATGTGCGACTGGATGCCGACGGCGTCCAGTGGCGCGTCGCGCTTGACCAGCGTCTCCACCAGTTGCTCGAAGGCGGGGCTGAGGTTGTAGTCGTTATACAGCAGGAGCGCCTTCGGGTTCGCCTCTTTTGCCCACTGCAGGGTCTCCAGCACGACGGCGGCTGCCCCGTCGCGGGCGATCCACTTGCCGACGCCGTTGTCGAAGTTCTGCGAGACGGTCGCCTCGTTGATGACATCCCAGCGGTCAATCAGCCCCTGAAACTCGCGGACGATGCTTTGCACGCGCGCCTTCAGCATGGGTTTCACGGCGTCGGGTTCGTTCGGCGCCCAGCGGGGGTAGACCTCGTGCCACACCAGTGGGTGCCCTTTGGTCGCGATGCCATACTGGCGGCACCACTGGGCGATGCGCATCTGCCGCTCGCGCCCTGTTGTGCGCCCTTGTTCAGGCTCATACGCGCCCCAGTAGAAGCCCAGCGTCGCGTAGTTCAGCACCTCGCGGAACCGTCGCCCGTAGGTCTCGTGCTGCGCCCCTTCAAAGTCGTACAGCGGGAAGATGTTCGCGCCGAACAGGAAAGCGTGCCGTGTGAACTCCACCTGCACGCACTGGTTGCGCACGGGTCTGCCGCGCGAGTCGAGCAGGCGGATGGTCGCGTCCGCCTTGCGGTGCTTTTCAATGCGCCCCACTGCGCCCGCCAGAAGGTCGTGCGCTCGTTGGCTCAGCTGCATACCCATAGTCTACCCCGCCGCCTGCGTTGACGCCTGCTTCCGACGGGCAACCAGCGCAACGCCAAGCAGCGCGGTATACAGCCCATACACCCAGTACGCCCAAGCGGGAAAGTCGAGCGACAGAAACCCGCCAAGCGGCGTGATGAGCAGGGGGTAGTAAAAAAAACTTGTCGGAGGGTCGGCTCACTGAAAATCATTAATGGCATCCAGATTACTAATACAAGACAGCCGATATGCTGTGGCAGCAGACCAACTTCGGCGACCACATGCTGCCCGACACCCGCTGCGCTCCGCAGTTTGTCGAGGTGAACTGCTGCGAGCCCTGCCGAGACTTGCTGTGCCAGATACAGCCATCCGCCCAAGTAGACGCCAAGCGCCGTCAGCCGCGCCCCGCTGAGCGCGACGCCCGAACTTGCCTGAATGACCCACGCCGTCAGAAGCGCCAGCGTCCCGAACAGTACCCATTCGCGAATCATTCCGCCCGTCGGCGTAGAGGCGTCCTGCCCGCGCGGAATGCCGTAGTAGCCCAGCACATAACGGGTCAGCAGGACGCTGACGAGCAAGCACACGAACAGACCCCAGAAAAAGAGACGCTCCCCACTGCGCGGATGGAACACACTCTGGGGCACAGTTGTTGCGAAGCAGAGCGTTGCTGTCGCGATGAGCAGCGCGCCGCCGACCACCCGCTGAAATCGGTAGCCCCATAATGACCACCAACTCAGCCACTGCGCCGCCGCTACAATAAGCACCAGCCCGCCCAGCAGCGAAAAGAGTGACAGAAACGCCCACGCAGGAACCTGACCGACGGGTGTCGGATAGAGGGCGTCGGCGTACAGCATCGCCTCCCACGGCAATAGGTGAAATACTGGCAGTGTAACCAGCAGTGGCTGTGTGGCAAACGCTTGCACAAATACGCTAAGTGCGACGAACACCAAGCCCGCCAAGACGGCGCTCGCGCTGTTCAACCGCAGCGGATACAGGCGCACCGCCTCCGACGATGGCACAGTGCGCCACTGGAGGCGATAGATCGCCGCGCAGACCCAAAAGTGCATGACCCAGCCCATCAGCAGCGCAGTTAGCCACCTGCTTAGTGGCATGCCCATCGACAGCGCAGCGAGCGCGCTTGCAGGCGCGGCTGCCGCCATCAGAATCCCCGTCAATGCCCAGCACGCAGCGACTTTGCCCAGCGCAATCGCAAACGGCGACAGCGCGGTCAAGTACAAATCGTGCAGCTCACCCCGCCGCGTCGCGTCCCAAGCGATGCGCTGGGTGAGCAGAATCGCGCTGCTGAACCCCACCCAAGTCGGCAACACATACAGCAAACCAAGCAGCATGCGCCCCCACGCGCCCAACGACCGCAGCGCATCGCCCTGCACGGCAAGCGTCCATATGCCCACAGCCGACAGCACACCGAGCAGTGTCCAGCCGAACAGCCAGCGGCGTAGCGGTCGCCAGCGCAGATACCGCCGAAACTCCAGCCGAAACACCGCCCGCGCGTCGGCTACTCCCATCCTTCGGTCTCCGCGTTCAGCGGCTGCTCTTGGCTACGCCACACCCCGCGCAGTAGGCGCAGGCACGCCGCCGCGCCCAGCCCCGCGTAGAGCAGCATCCCTACGATATGCGAGAGCGCCCAGAGCGGATGGAACTCTACCGCCAGCCCCGACACGATCCCCAGCGGCGGCACAAAACCCCACCACCAGAGCGGCGTATGCACCCACGCCGTCAGCGCAGGCACGGGCACAGGCGCGGGCACGCTGACCGCAAGCAGGCTCGCACTTAGCAGCCCCGCCGCCAGCGCGAGGATGTTCTGCCAGCGCACCCAGTCGCGCGATGCGCCGTGTAGACGGGTCGTCTGACCATACAGAATCGCCAGCGTGCAGAGAATCCACAGCGCGCCGACGCACACGCTGTAGCCCCAAAGCAGGATCGCCGTCGGCAGCCCACGAAAGACCGTGCCCTGCGCAGTCGTCGCCACCAGAAGCGCAGGCAGGAGACCATAGACCGCCGATGTGCGCGCGATGCGACCCACCCCATACAGCAGTGCGCCGTACACCAGATGCCCAGGGGTCAGCCGCGAAACGCCGATATGGAGGGGCGTCTCCGCCGTAAGTGTTTGCGCGAGGCTATGGAGCGCGAGCATCGGGCGCGCCATCGGTGCGAAAAACATAACTATCACAACCCCCACCCCAATCGCGCCCACCCACACGGGCGGCTTCGCCAGCGCGTAATGAATCACAAGCGCAGTCATCGTGACCAACGAAGCGAACGCAAGGTAGATTTGGTCGGACACGGGCATCCATCGGTACGAGGGGAGATGCCACGGCGCAAGCAGCGTGCGCTCAAACTCTTTCTCGTCCGCCCAGAGGAAATAGCGTGTCGAGTAGACGGAGTCAGACTTTAGGAGTTGGAGTCGGCTGGACGCGCTGCCTGCTTCGGCGGGTTCGGGCGCGCTGATTTGGCGCAGGCACAGCTCGCTCTCGGTCTTCGCCAGCAGCCAGACGACGGGGTTTTCTGTGTAGTATTCGTCGCGCCATCGTCGGAGCCAACTGCTCGGCATACGGCGTTCTCCCGTGCGCGAGGGCGGTTAGCGACACTCCTCCACGGCGTGCATCTCCACCAGCGGGCAGTTGGGGTCGGCGCTCGCGCCGCACTGCAGGCACACCTCCATCGGCTGGAGGATGCCCGCTTCGACGCCCGCGCGGATGAACGCGCTCAAGCCCTGAATGAACGCGCTTCGCTCAGATGGCTCCATCTGCGCCAGCACGCTCGCGAATCGCTGGCGACGCTCTTGGTCAACGCGCTGGATCATCTCGCGCCCCGCGTCGGTTAGCATCAGCCCCACCTGACGCCGATCGCGCGGATTCGCCACGCGCCGAATCAGCGCCTTCTTCTCCAGACGATGCACCATATTGGTCGCCGACGGGTACGAGATGTTCAGCCCCTCCGCAAGGTCGCCCACCGTGACGCGCTTGTGCGTGCTGAGGTAGCGTAATGCCTGCATCTGCGAGTAGGTCAAGTCCGACTCTGCCAGCTCCTCCAGTAACTTCTCGCCGATGGAGGTGTACATCGCCTGCAGGAACACCCCCGCGACCAGCTCTGCATGGTTCAGCAGCTCTTCCGTTAGTGCAATCGGCAGTTTGATGGCTTCTCTCACAGGTCTCACCTGCGCTTAAGGATACCCCAAATGTGTAGCGTGGCTAAATAACTGCGCCCCCTAAAAAATCGCCCCTACCCATGCCGATAATAACTTCCACACGGAGGCGAATGCATGTCCTTTCTGCAGAAGATTCTGGGCGTCGGGAGGAGCAACTCCTACGATTCGGGCATCAAGTGCTATGATGATGGGCGATTTGAGGAGGCGCTGAAGCTGTTTGAACACGCTCTGACCGAGACGCGCGATGTGATGGTGCAGAAGCTCGCGCGGTTTTACATCGCCGAGTCGCACGCGCAGTTGGGTCAAGCCGCGCTGCGTCGGGGTCAGTACGCGGCGGCGGCAAGCCATTTCGAACGCGCGCTGGAGATCCACCCACACTATGCCGACTTGCACTTCGCGCTGGCGTTCGCGCTGCGTAAGCTACGCGACTACGAGCGCGCCGCGCAGCACCTCGAAGAGGCGCTGCGGATTAACCCGCGCTTCGCCAAAGCGGTGCTGTTTCAGGGCCTTATCTGGTACGAGACGGGACGGCGTGAGGAGGGTATTCGTCGCATTGAGGAGGCGCTGACGCTGGACACGGGCTTCGACCGCGCCCGATTCGAGCAAGCGCTGGAACACGACCGCGCAGGGCGCATCGACCAGGCGATTGCGCTGTTTGAGACGCTCAGCTCCAACAGCACGGACGACGCGCTCTACCACGCGCAGATGGGCGACGACTTGTATCGGCGGGGCGATTTCGAAGCGGCTGTTGCCGAGTACCGTAAAGCGCTGGCGATTCGCCCCAACTTCGCCGACATCCGCAACCACCTGGGCATGGCGCTCGCCGCGCTCGGCAAGGAAGAGGAAGCCATCGAGCAGTTCCAGTACGCGCTGGAGATTAACCCGCGCTATCTGGAGGCACGGCTGAACTTAGCGATAACTCTACGCGATATGGGGCGCATCGAGGAGGCGCGCGAACAGTTCCGCATCGCCCTCGACATCGACCCCGAAAACACGCTTGCCCGCAACGCGCTCAGCGACTTAGCCGCGTAGCCTATTTGGTGTGGCTGTAGGGGGAGTCCTTGAGGCGCAGCGTGGTACGCACAGTACCGCGCTGCGCCGTGATTTCGACCTCCTCTGGGCGAACCCCCTTCGGCAGCACGATACGCCACTGATTGGGCTGAGGGCGCTCTACGCGCAGCTTCTCGCGCTTGGCACGCGCTTCCACGCGCGCCGTCGCGGGCGACACCTCGCCCAATAGTGCGTCGCCTTGCCGACCCGTCCACACCACAAACGGCTCGCGGCGGCTCACCGCGCGCAGGTACGCCAGCATCGCGTCCAGCTCGTCGGAACGCATGCCAATCGCGCCTGGCATGCTCTCCACTATCTCGCGCAGCTCGCTGGGCGAGGCGTACTTCTTCTCGAAGTCCTTGTCGAGCATTGCGCCCTCCTTACCGTGACACGAGCTGCACTTGCGCTCGTAGGTCTCCACAACCTTGATGGGCGCAGGACGCACACTGCCCATACCGACTGCGATGCTCGCCAGCGCGATACTCAAGCCCACCAAGCTAATTCCCTTTCGCATTCTGCCCTCCGATCCATGAAATGCGGTAGATACGGTTGGTCATGTCGCAGCTGAACAGCACGCTGCCGTCGGGCGCCTCGACGCAGTCCACAGGACGCGCCAGCACCCGATTGTCTGCTGTCAGCGTCTTGACAATCGTTAGGCTCCCGTAAGGTCTGCCCGTGACGGGGTCGAACAGCACGCGCTCGATGCGATAGCCGTCGGGAACCACGCGGTTCCACGACCCGCGACACGCCACAAACATGTCGCCCTTGTGTCCTGGGAAGTGGTCTTTCGTCAGGAAGGTGAAGCTGTTGGCAGCCCAGTGCGCTCCGAAGCTCCACGCAGGCGGCACGGTCTTGTCCGCCAGCTCCACGATGTCCTTACGGTTCTGGTACTCAATGCGCGGCAGCTTGTTGCCCGTGATGAACGGGTGCCCATAGAACTTGCCCTCTTCGTAGTGGTTCAGCTCGTCAGGAGGGTTGTAGTCAGTGATAGGTTGGAACTGTAGGGGGCGTTCGCCGAGCGTGCGCCCGAACCAGTCGCTGCCGTGGTCAATGCCCCAGATTTCATTGGTGCCTGGACGCAGGCGCAGCTTTTCAGTGTTGCGAATCCCACTGGCGAACAGCGTTTTGCCCGTGCCGTCCTTGTTGAACCGCCAGATTTTCTGCCGCTCGGTCTGGGTCTCGTCGTTGATGTTGCCCGAGTCACCGATGGCGGTGTAGATGTAGCGGTCGGTCACCAAGATGGGGCGCCACCAGTGCCCGCCGCCTTTGGGCAGTTTGCCTTCGGGGATGACGGTTTGCACCTCATCTGCCTTGCCGTCGCCGTTGGTGTCGCGCGCCTTGTGAATCGCGCCCGTCTGCGCGAACCACAGCCATCCGTCGGCGAAGTGCATCCCATGCACCGTCGGGTAGCCCTCGACGAAGGTATTGACCACCTCGTAGCGGCTGCCTCGCAAGCGCAGGGCGAGAATGTCGCCGCGCTGTGGGCGACTGAGGTACAGCGTGCCCTTGTCGTCGAACTCCATAAAGCGCGCGTTGCCCAGATTCTCGGCGACCAAGTCCACGCGGTAGCCTGGGCGCACCCAGAATTCGGGCACGCCAGGTCCGCGCACGCCCGCCGTCGGCTTTGGTGCGGGAACCGTCGCTTGTTGGGGACGCGGATTCGCGGGACGCTGCGCCGTCAAACAGCCAATCAGAACACTCGTTGCCAACACGCCCATCCCAAAACCGAGCGCAAACTGCCGATTCATAGTGGGGGTATTGTACCCAGTTTCGGCGTGCTGCTACGCCACCAAATCGCCCCGCAGGTTCCAGTGCTTGTATTCCGCACCTGTGCTGCTTACCTGCTGGTACATCGACCCACCGAAACCGTAGTATACCAAGACACTATTCGGACTTAGCCAGCAACTGACGAACAATGTTCAACTCCTCAAGAACATACGACGAGACGGCATCAATCCGCTCCACTCCCTGTAGCAATATTCGCTCCGCGTTCTGCACATACCCCAGATTGACCAGCAATCGCGCTGTCAACACGTACAGCGACTCCAATACATTCGCGACAATCTCTCTTGTGGGGGGGTAAGCCCACTCAGGATCACTCAGTGTAGTCCAAGCGCGACGAAGATAGCTATATGCTCGTCGATATTGCTCAAGATGCAGGGCGATTTCCGCTAATCCTATCCAAGCCTCTAAACATCTGGGGTGCTTTTGTGCGATCACTCTATAAACACGACGCGCTTGCTTTGCGTCTCCAATTTCCCACCACAAGATCTCTGCCTTTCTAATTTGTGCATATAAACTTCTGGGCTGAATAGTCAACCACAGGTTCAAGTAACTGAGAGATGTTTGATAATCGCCGCGTTCGTAATATTGGTCGACGAGCTCATCCAGAGCAAATATCGCAATTTCCGTCGCGTATTCTGCAAGCAAACTGTTTCCTGATGTTGCCAAAGGCATTACGGCTTCCAACGCAGCAGTGTATTTACCCTCCTGCAGATGCTGTTTGGCTTTGTCGCAAAGCTCTGCTTCCTGCAGCACGGCTTCGGGCGCAGGAGAGTTCGCAAGTTCTGACAGGCTCTGCATCATAGTCAGTGCCTCTGAAGACCGTTTCCCAAGCATAATCGTTTCCCAAACTCCGGTGGTATCAAGTGTACCCTGCAATCGGTCAGATATAAATCTTGCGTCCTGAGTTCGGATCTATGCTCTGTTGCGACGATACCCGTCTCTCCTCAGATTTCCGCTCACACGCTGAGGTAGTTGAACCTGTGCGTGCCCCTGCTTAACTTCCTCAAAGGGTGCGGAAACCTTCTCGCAACAGAGCATCCGCTATGCGTCCAACGGGTATACTCCTCTGCGGAGGTCTCAATGAAACACCATCTACGCGCGTTTGGACTGGGAGTGTTGTTGACGCTGGGCTGTGTGGTCGGGTATTCGCAGTTGGACAAGATTCTGAAGGCAGGCGGGATTGCGCTGGTGGTAGACCGCTTCGGCGGGGACATGGATCGCGCCCTGAACCGCCTGACGAACACCAAGCCCGACAAGAATTTCGCGACCAAAGTCGTGCCGATTCTGAGCGCGGGCAATGGCGCACACATCGGCGCGGCGCAGGTGATGGGCAAGCCCGACCTCGTGCGCAAGGTGCAAGCCGTCGCGCAGATTGAAGGCGACTTTCTGGGGCGTGAGGTGCGCCTGCGTGCGCTGGTCCCCATTTCCACGAAAAGCCCGCAGCGCGGCATCGACCGCGTGGAGGGCGTTGGGGTGTCGGGCATCATCGACATCAAGCTGTAATGCAGGAAGGGCTGTACGCGATTGTCGGCAGTGAGGGGCGCGGCGCGTTGGAGGCGAACTACCGCCTTGGCGACGCCGCGCCCTTCGCCGTCGTTGCGCCCGCCAGCGAGTCGGAAGTGTGCGCCCTGCTGGAATACACGCACGCCATGCGCACGCCGTGCCTCGTGGCGGGCAGCGGCACATACCTGACCCACCTTGTGCCGCCCGACCGCGCGTGGTGGCTACTCAGCACGCGCCGTCTGAACCGCGTCGTGGACTACTCGCCGCAGGACTTGGTACTGACCGTCGGCGCGGGAATAACCCTGCACGCCGTGCAAGAGCTGCTGCGGGAACACCGTCAGTACCTGCCGTGGAACCCCGCGCTGCCCCAACAGGCGACCATCGGCGGGATTGTGAGCAGCAACCGCGCAGGCGCGTGGCGCTATCGGTTCGGCACGCCACGCGACCGACTGCTGGCGGTTCGCGCCGTGACGCCCGATGGTGTCGCCTTCAAAAGCGGCGCGAAGGTGGTCAAAAGCGTCGCAGGCTACGACCTCCACCGCCTGCTGTGCGGCGCATGGGGCACGCTGGCGGTCATCACCGAAATCACGCTCAAGGTGCAGCCGCTGCCCCAGCACTTCGAAGCAGTCGGCTGGCAGACCACTTGGGACGCGCTGGAGCCGACTCTCGCCGACCTGATGCAGATGCCCCTCCAGCCCGACGGGATCAGCGTGCTGGCGATGCGGGACTGGGGCATAGAGGCAGTGGCAGTTCAGGGGGCTACGCAGATGGAATCATTCCTTCCCCCGACATCCTTCCCTGTCAGCGTTCACAACAGAGTTGTTTTCTGCACCCCCTCCTTAAGGTTCCCCCTGCCCGCAGGGGGAACCGAACGGGCGCACCCTGCCTGGTTTCCCTCGCGAAGCGGGGAATTTTCAGCCCCTACGCGGTTCCCCCCGCTTCGCGAGGGGAACCCTAAGGAGGGGGGCACACACAACAATCTCATCCTGCGCGCCCGCTCGACGCTCCTCGAACCGCCCCCCGCCGTCGCGCCCCTTACGCA
>Ga0209143_1001010_pt1 | contig 13335 bp, 9 predicted proteins | sample FaiFalFF_MnMetaG_3_FD_184739 | JGI IMG/M metagenome (GOLD analysis project Ga0209143, IMG submission 184739) | Freshwater microbial communities from Yellowstone National Park, Wyoming, USA - Fairy Falls B (FF_Mn_B) MetaG (SPAdes) (version 3) | ecosystem: Environmental > Aquatic > Freshwater >...
AGGAACACACGAGGATAACTCAAAGGGTTATCGAGTCAGTTAAGCAACTCATGGGAGAGGGGAAGTTTTTAGGTGTGCTTTCCAAGTCCGTTCGGGTCAAAGAGACCGCATTGGAGAGGAAGCCATTACACCTTCTCGCCCCTGAAAGCAAGTGGGCACAACAGATTAAGCAAATCGCCAAATCCATTGAGAGTAAGGTGAGGAAGAAGTGAGGGAGAGGAAGGCGGACACCTTAGCGGAACTGGGGAGGAAAGGGAGAGAGGTCATGGAGCGGTTAGAGCCGAGAGGGACGAGAGCCGAGGGAGGAAAATCGGAAGGACTTGAGCCGATGACGAAGGTGACGATTCGGTTGCCTTTGGATTTGGTCAAGACCTTCAAGCACATGGCAATTGATGAGGGGCGAACATTTCAGGAACTCGTTGCCGAAGCGATGCGAGAATATTTGAAGCGATGAATAGAACTTGAAAGACCCGCCACAGCAAAATGGGGGCGGGGAGACGGTCAGGTCAAGAGCGCTGACGCCAATCTTTGTGCCCCTGCCCCACTTGCTTTAAGATAAGGGAAGGTGATGATAAGATGAGAGCGAGATGTCCAAAATGCGAAAACCCCGTTAGGCTTGAAGCAAAGTTCTGTCCCTACTGTGGCGTTGCTCTGGCTGGCAACTGGACTGTAAGGAGCACGGTGGGATGGCTAAACTGGGGTTGTTCGGTTGCTGCCCTTTTTACTTGTCTCATCACCCTTCCTTGTATTCTTTATTGCTGTGTCAGCGGAACATTGATGTGGAAGGCAAGGCAGGAAATTTATAAATTGCCGTCGTCCCCTGCAAGCAATGAAATGATAAAACAAATAGAACTGAAGTCCCTTAAGGTTGGTTGGCTCGTGGCAGTGCTTAGCGCTTTAATTGTATGGTTGATAGGCAAAGTCTTGCTGCCCCCAGAAGTTCGCATGCCTACCCTTACTGAACCTGCATGGAAATCATGGTTAAGGGCTGGCATCGCTGCTGTTCTTGGAGCACCCTTCGTAACCTTAATTTTGTTGCCTTTCGCTTTTGCCATTAACCCGCAAGCGGAGCGCCGTAACTTGATTATCGTGTGGCTACTTTGGGTTATCTTAACGGCTGGCTACGGGTTGTGGTTGCTCTTCCGCACAGGTGGCAAGAGACCTTTAGTGACTTCGGAAAAATTTAAGATTTTGCTGTGCATCACAACGGCGATACTTTTGGGCTTGATCGCTTTAACATATAAAGGATAATTTAGCAGCATTAAGGTTTATAGATTCCGACCTGACCATGAGAGGACAATTAGATAGTCAGGTTCTGGGTTGCGGGTAAAGTTCGCATCGCTGCTTTGAAGATGAGGTGCAATTGCCGTGTTAGTTCCTTCGGAACTGAGTGAAGAGAGGCGGCAATCTGCCATGCAAATTGCGTGTGATTTCCTTGCATTTGCATGTAACTTGATAGGCAACGCATTGCAACCGCTATCGGCATTCATTGTGGGCGAGGATGATGACAACTGGGCTGTTTGCGAGGTTATGGGCGATTTGAACCCGCATTGAGTTGTTCGAGCTCACTTGACAGATTTTCGCTTGAGCGCTATCATGAAATCTTGGAAAGGGGTGCACAAGTAGGACTTCGCTTGAAGGAGTAAAGTGGCGTGAGGGTCATTAATTGGAGGGCATTGCAAGTTAACGAGCAGGACTTGATGGAGGCGCTGCGTAACGCCAGTGATGAACAGGGCCTACTGCGGCAGATTGTCATTGCCCTGTTCAAGCGGCAAGAAGAGTGGGAGAGTCGACCTGACAGCGTGGAACTGTATGATCCCTCACATCGCTATGAACAGGGACAAGTTGTTGCTTTACCTTATCGGGAGCGAGACGGAAATTTTGACCTTTGGAAAATCGTGACTGTCAAAGTGGTGCATGATGACGAAAATCCCGCTCAAGGGCGCTTCCAAGTCGTTGAGTTTGAAGGGGAGCGACAGAAACGAGTAGCAGGGGTTGATGGAGCAAAGGTGCCGTCGTTGCGATTGCCTGTGGAAGGAGAATTGGAGCAAGCTGCCGAAAAGGTTGTGGAGCAATACAGAGCAGATTTTGAAAGGCAACTTCCTTTTGTCTCAAAACGCTGTTGGGAAGCGCTGAGCGAACTCTTTCAGGACGCCAAAGCGTGCTCAACGGAAGAGGTAATGCAAGCCCTGCAAGAGAAAGGCTTTTTGGGCAATTGGTCTGAACCCACTCAAATGGCAGTGACAGAGTGGCTGCTAAAGTGCAGTGGCTATGTCCTTGTTAGCGAAAATGAATGGTTAAGCCCAGATGAGTCCAAATCTGTTGACCGACCTATCAGGCGACAACCGCCTGCTCCCCGTGTGCGTCGTGACAACGAATACTACGAAAGGGTCTCATTGCCACCTGAAGGGCAAAAACTTGCTGAAGAAATAGGCGAGGAAGAACTTGAGGAAGAGGAACTTTCTCTGGACGAATGGAGAAGACGAACCCGAACTGAACCGCTGAAATTACCACCGTTAACTTTTCAAACCATTGTGGAAGCCTATTTCCCACTTAATCGCCAACTTTCAGAATTCCTGCCACCAGGAAAGTTAAAGAAAGTGCGATTGCGCCTGCGCGCCATTAACGAAAGTGAACCGATGACTTTTTGGGTTAGCCGAGGGGATAAGGACAAAAGGGGTTTAAAAGCCGACGCAAGCGACAGAGAGAAGTTTCGGAAATGGCTCATTGGGGAGGGCATCCCAGCAGGGACGACTCTCTGGATTGAGCGCATCAGTGATTTTGAGTATCGGGTTTATGCTAAGCCATTGGAACCACCACGCATTGTTCGGCAAGTGAAATTCGCTTCTTTTGAAGGGGGCGAGTTGAGGTTTGACCTGGAGGATGTGGAACAGCGATGGGAAGGTGACCCACTTATCTTTAAGTCAGAATGGAGATTTGAGGACCCGGAAGCGTTGCGACAAGAAGCACAACGCATCCGCTTACCGATCGCCACAATTGTGCGACAGGTCTTTGAGAAACTTGACCCTGAAGGACAAGGGTTGCATTGGAGTGAGGTTTTCAATGCGACCTATCTTGTCCGCATGTGTTCTCCGCGAACAGTGATTGAAATCCTTTATGATCAACCTTGCTTTGAATCGCTTGGTGACGGGCGATTTCGGCTTAACCCTAAAGTGCCATTGCAACCTGATCAGCCAACTTCAACCGAGCCAGTTCTACAACCTGAACTACCAAAGCCATTGCGTTGGGCTTTGGATGTGGTGTATAATCAAGGCTTGACGGACATTGTGGATCGCTGGCTTATTAAGAGTCTGGGCGTTCAAGGCTTGGAAGCGATAAAACAACGATACAGGAGGGAAAGGACATGAGGCGCTTTTGGGATGTGGCAAGGGAGTTAGTCGCTGTCACCATCATCGCAACATTTTTGGTGGAAGAAAGAGGGCAAAACGATGCCACCCAGCAAATCGTGGAAGCGGTCAAAGCATTCAAGGAATTCGCTATCCAACAAGGGCACTACAACCCAAGCCGGTATTTAGACATCGCCTACAGCGATATCGTGTTGAACTGGCTGGTGCAACTTGCCAAGCGCTTAGGGCAGTGATCAATCCTGAGGTCAAGCACCATTTACTTCTGGGCTTTGGATGGTGTCTCTCAATGCGGAAGCCAAATGGTGAACAAATCTGGCTTCTTATAGCCGAACGGGATAAGCCGATGAGCACTTTGGAAATAGCAAAGGAACTAGGAATTGAGGAGCAAATAGTGCAGGATATTTTGAAACAAGAACCGTTTCGCTTTCAACCAACAAGTGACGAGAAATGGGGATTAACCGTTTGGCACATTGATCCTGCTCGTCCCTTTGTTACGAAAGCAGAACTTATCCTTTGGTTTGCACGATGTCCTATACCTACAAAACTCCTTTTACGACTTTTGCAGAAAGTGCATAATCAACTCCAAGATGAGGAGGGGATGTTACGGGTTTTAGAAACTAGGGTGGATAAATTCATCTGCGAAAATGATCATTGGCAATTAGCATATCCAGACACAAAAACGAGAGTAGAAAGATATGTGCAAGAAGTCATAAAAAGTAAACAAATAGAAATTTATAAATTGCTTGTAACGACGAAAGAACCAGTCAATCTATGTAACATAAGAGCATATATTGAATTGGAGCGCCAGTTAGAAAGTTTTGCCAGTGCTCGGAGACTCAATGAAACAGAAAGGGCTTTTATGGAGCAATTAGCTAATTCGCATTTACTACACACAATCAATGATATAGATGGTATTATCTGTTTGCCGAACGATCGTTGGATTGTTTTGTCTCAAAATCACTTACGGGTAATTACTGAGTACTTACGTAACAATGAAATTAGCCTAGCTGCTCGAGAAATTTTGAAATCAGTATTGGGAATAATTTGCGAGGAAGCAGACGAGACAATAATCCTATCAGAATTAGAGCATCGTCTAAGCGATTGTGAACAGTTAGAATGTATAGATGGTAAATGGATATGCAAAAAGCCTTTTGCTTCCCGTTTCATTTTCTACGACCCTGAGACTTTCGTCGTTGTTGTGGAGAAGGATGAACGGATTGATGTAGGCTCGGAGAAAGAAAGATGGTTGAAGGAGAAGGGCTTTTATATGACAGCAAGATTCGGGAGGTGAAATCTGTGTCGTTCCCGATTAATTCTCCTGTCGGGCAAGAGGTTAAGCGAATATTGAGAAACTATCCGAATGGATTAACCGTTGCAGAATTGAGGCGGGAACTTTTTAGGCGCGGTTTTCCTGGTGTGACAGAAGATGACCTTGAGAAGTTGACGAGGCACGACGATTTTTATCGTTTCCCTGACGGACGAATCACCCTGCGGGAGTTGATCACCGAACCGAAGCCATCAACTGATGAAGAACTCTCTGAAGAAGAGCCGAAAGCAAAGCCTTCCACTCTGCGTTCTCTGCCGCCATTGACCTCCTATGTCGTCTTTGATTTGGAGACGAACTCCCTTCAGCCCGAACAAGGGGATTTCTTTCAAATCAGCGCCATTAAGGTTATCAACGGAGAAGCAGTAGAAGTTTTTAACGAATTTGCCCGCGTGCCAACGGAACCTATCCCCATAGCGTTGAAGGAACGACTGCATTTCAAGGAATTGGATTTAGAGCGACGCATTCGGGGAGCAGGAACTCAAAAACAAGCGATAACGAAGTTCAAAGAGTTTATTGGGGAGTTGCCACTAATTGCTCATAACGCTTTCTTTGACATTCAGTTTTTGTGCAAGCACGATGAAAGTTTTTCCGAGCATCCGTTGGTGGACTCACTGGAATTGCTTTGCTTGGCTTTTCCCGAATTCTCATCCCACGCTATAGAGCGCCTTGCCCAGCATTTCGGATTTGTCCCAGAAGGAGAGCGATGGGACGAAGTGAAGAGATTGGATGAACGGTTGGGCATCTCCGCGCAAATGGGAGTTACCAATCTGACAGCGCTGTTTCACTCAGCACTTTTTGACTGCGTCATTTTGTATCTTTTACTCAAAGAGGCCCAGGCATCTTTAAAACAAGCCAAGCCTGCCTATAAAGTCTACCTTCGCCGTCTAAGCGGTAACTTAGGGGATTGGGTTGAAGCGCCCCTTGACTTTGATGGATATCCGAAGGATTTGAGTGACTTGATTGACTTGCCTAGCTCATTTACGACACCAACTGCTTCGCGTCAACCAAACACATCGGTTGCCTTTGATGAAGAGACGGTAATGAAATTTTACGAACGCATGCAGCAGATGTTCCAAATGGAGCGGAGAGAAGCCCAAGAACGAATGGTTCGGGAAGTGACAAGGCTTTTAGGGCGTGGCGAGTTTGGAATGATTGAGGCACCGACAGGAACGGGAAAGACTATCGCTTATGCTCTGCCTTCAGTGCTCTATGCCAAAGCAAGCGGTAAGCAAGTTTTGATGGCAACCTACACGAAGGTTTTGCAAGACCAGTTGAGAAGAGAGTTAGGCGAAAAAATCCGCAAGGTTATCCCTGACTTCACCGTTGCTATTTTGAAGGGGCGCACAAACTACCTTTGCCTGACCCGACTTTGGAATGCTTTTTGCGACGCTTTTTGGGGCGAGGAGACAGGGCAGGTGTCCTTTGAAGAGAAACTGAGTTTGCTAATGTTACTTCGCTTTGCCGAACGCTCCGAAGAGGGGGACTTGGAACAACTGAGTTATTGGTGGCAGCAGCGTTTCCCTATAGCCCGTCGTTTGCGAGAAAAAGTGCAATCTGAGAGTGAATGGTGCAACGAAAACGATTGTCGCTACTTTTATCACTGCTTTTATTCGAAAGCGTCGGCGCAAGCGAAGAACGCCGAAGTCGTCATCGTCAATCATGCCCTTTTGCTGTCAAAACCTGATTGGGGTGAAGGGCTAAATCTCGTCATAGATGAAGCCCACAATTTGGAGGAGGCAGCAACTAACGCATTGACGGAGGAAGTCTCAAGGGAGGCATTGGAGGCAGTTTTGGATGAATTGCTGACGATTCGTCATGACCGCGGTTTGTTGGTGCAAGCGATGGCGGAGTTGCAGGGTTACGAAGAAGGACAAAGTGCTGTAAGGGCAGCGATGGGTCGGGTGGGTTTGGTTCGGCGAATGGTGAGGGAATTTGGTGGACATCTTCGGGAATGTCTTCGGCGAGAGGGTGTTCAGATTGATTCCCGATATGGAGCAACTTTACGCTTAAAATCGTCGCCATACCGATGGCAATCTTGGTGCCAGTTGACAGAGGCTCACAAAGATTTGCTGGAAGAGTTAGGGCGTTTGAAAGCACACTTGGAAAAAGTTCAAGAATGTCTTCAGGTCAAAAATACAGAGGTAGCAAAGCGTTTGGTAAGGGAATTGCTAATCCTTGGGCGGCGGCTTTTTGACCCACAGGAGGGTTTGTGTGTTTTGCTGGACGCTATTTTGCGTGTAGATTTTGACCCACTTAAGGTTGTCCACTGGGTTGAATTATCCGATGCGGATGGTTCTCAATGGGCATTAAAGAGAGCGCCTGTCCATGTTGGCGAAGTTTTGGACGAACGAGTTTATCGGAAGTGTCGTTCTTTGGTTCTCACTTCGGCGACTTTAACCGTTGCCGAAAAGGGTTTTGGGTTTTTCCTTGACAGGTTAGGCTTGCACGGCTTCATCACTGACGATAATCTTATTCAACTTCCAAATCCTTTTGAGGAAACCTATCGGAAGCAAGTGATTTTTGCTTTGCCTAACTATCTGCGTTTTAGCGCTCATTACAGGGAGATAGAACAGTTCACTCAAGCCTTGCTTCAGGAGTTGACATGTCTTTTTTCATTTACGGAAGGACGAGGTTTGGTGCTTCACACTGCCAGAGACCGTATGGAAAAAGTGGCGACGGAGCTAGAGAAAGCACTCACAAACCTGCCTGTCTTTTGGCAACAGGAAGGAGTTGCACGATGGCAATTGAAAGAGGAATTTGCGCGGCGAGAAGAATCTGTCTTGCTGGGAGTTAAGTCTTTCTGGGAAGGGATTGATGTGCCTGGACCTTCTCTTAGTTACTTGGTCATTGAGAAGTTGCCGTTTCCGTCTCCTTCTGACCCTGTCGTGGAAGCGAGGCGGGAAGAAGTCTTCTCTAAGGGCAAGAGTGAATGGCGGGATTATCTGCTTCCCTTAGCCATCCTGCAACTCAAACAAGGATTTGGGAGACTCGTTCGCAAGAAAGATGATTGGGGTGTGGTGCTCTTCATGGACAAACGATTGCGGACGGCTTTGTATCGGCAGATGGTCTTTGATTCCTTGCCACCAGCCATTAGGGACGACAGAGTGAAGGAGGCGGAAGAAAATCGTCAGACCCTTTATGAGGTCATCGCCTGTCACATGAAGGAAAATCCGCACCTTAAACATTTTGATTGGGATCGTCGGTTGCTTTTCTTCCCTTGCATCCGAGAGGAAGCGATAACAGACATAGAACGATTGCTTCAAAAGTATCGCCTACCTGACTTTATCAGCGAGGGGGAATATGAGCGATGGAGAGAGAAGATTTTAGAGGCAACGAGAGAGATTTTTGGTTTTGAAGGGTTCCGCAGTCCAGAACAGGAGCAAGCTATTAAAGCAGTTTTGACGGGCAAAGATGTTTTGGTAGTCTTACCGACAGGTGCTGGCAAATCGTTCATCTTCCAAATCACAGGGCTTTTAAGGGATGGAGTTACCTTGATCTTCTCACCTCTCATTGCCCTTATGCGTGATCAAGTGGACAAGTTGAGAGCCAGAGGTCTGCATGTCGTTGACTACATTGTTAGCGGTCAAAGCGCAGCGGAACGAGAAGAAGTTTTGCGTCGGATGAGAATGGGACAAGTTCGGTTAGTTTACATCGCTCCTGAGCGCATCCGCGACCCTGCATTGATAGATGCTGTCCGACAAAGCAAAATATTGCAAATCGTAGTAGATGAAGCTCATTGCGTCCACATGTGGGGACATCATTTCCGTCCCGATTTCCTGAGCATTCCTAACATGTTTGGCGATGACCGTCCGCCCATCGTTGCTTTGACAGCGACGGCAACTGCCCAAACCCAGCAAGCCATCCGAGAAGCATTAGGTTTGGGCAAGTTCCGACCTTTTGAACTCATCACTCGCTCCGTTGACCGACCTGAATTGAGGTTCATCGTCATTAATGACCGCAGCAACCCAGACCGCATCAAAAGTCGCAATGATAAGCGCCGTGTCTTGTTGAAAATTCTGCGAGCAGTTCAACAACGAGGAGAATGTGCCATCGTTTACACGGCGACTGTTCGGGAAGCAGAGGACTTAACCCGCTGGCTCAAACTGCATCATTTCGATGTGCGTTGTTATCACGGTCAAATGGACCCGATAAGTCGAGCGGATGTGGAAGAAGCTTTCTTGGAAGGAACCATCCGAATCATCGTTGCGACAAAAGCCTTTGGCTTAGGAATCGACAAGCCTGACATCCGCTATATCATCCACTACGACATCCCTGGCGATGTGGAGTCTTATTTTCAAGAGGCAGGGCGGGCAGGACGAGACGGACAACCCGCATATTGCATTTTGTTGTATCATCACAGTGATCTAAGAATTCAGCGCTATTTCATTGAGCAGGCGTTTCCAAGCCAAGAAGAATTTGATGCTTTATTGGAGTCGTTGAGGAAACGCATGGATGATAAGAATCGCATTTTGGTCTCTCCAGAAGAACTTTGCGATGAGACAGGCATTGAAGAAGAGCGATTGGATGTGGCTCTTCACTTTCTGGAGAAGGCAGGATTTGTGAGGCGCGGATATAACTTCGCTTTGAAAGGCAGTGTGTTACTTAGCCGCACTTGGGAATGGTTAAGGGAAAATATCTCAAAAACGCAGCAAGCCATGTTGGATGGTTTAGTCTCTACCTTCGGTCTTTCTGACCGACGAGATGTTTTCCTTGACATTTTAGAGGCAGCAAAGAAATTGAAAGTCGACCCGGTAGAGTTGGATGCATTTTTGACGGAACTGGCAGGTAAGGGTTGGGCGATTTATCGGCGTTATGACCGAGGCTACTTTTTGGAGGCACTGGAAAAGTTGCAACAAAAACAACCTATCGATTTAGAGAGCGCTGATGTTCGCAGGATTCGTGCCGAGATGGAGCGGAACTTAGAGGTGATAAAGCAATATGCAGAAAGTCTTCGATCCGGCGATTGTCGCCGAAAATTTTTGCTGGAACATTTTGGTGAGCAACAAATAGAGCGTCGTTCACCCTGTTGCGATCTTTGCGATCCTAACATGGAACTTCCCTGGAGGGAAGTGAGCGTAGAAGAGATAAGGGAGATTGTTGATGTCCTTGACCCATCTTATCTTGCTTTGCGTGTCGTGGAGTGGAACGAGCGGTTAGATTATCCCTTTGGTTTGGAGGCTCTAAAGCGAATCCTTTTAGGTGAAGAATATGCCCTAATTCAACACACCTTCGACGGGCAAAGGCGAAGGGTCAGGCTGCGACGGGCACAAAGATGTCCCTGGTTTGGAGCGATGCGAGGTGCTAACAATGCTCACAATAAAGTCAACCAAGCCTTTGAAGCGCTTCACCGTCAGGGCTATATTTGCTTTGTGCAACGAGAATTACAAGGACAAAGATATGCTGTCCCACGATTGACACAAAAGGGATGGCAAGCTATTCAAGCGGGTAAGTATCTTTGGTTGGCAAGTTAAAAAGCACAGTAAGGAAAGGTGCTTGTCAAGCATACATATGAGCGGAATTGGCGGAATAAACCTTCTTTAGGAAAATATCAGAACTGCCACAAAATAACCTTCTCCAAGTTGTTCCTCTAAGGAGGCAAACTTTTTCTTCAGCAAAATACCAATCTCGGAACGCTCTTCTTAGTTTTACTTCCTTCACAATTTTCGCAACACCCTCCGGTGTCACCCATTCAAACCTAACCTTTAAGCCTTCAGGAACATCAAATGCCTCGGCGCGGGCAATCCAGCCTTCTGGTTCGCGTTTCAACTCCGCTTTAAAGTCACCTTCCGCGATTTTCACCCCCTCAGTTTCCTCTCCGGCAAACCCTGCCATTGTCAAAGCAATCGGTGTTGGGGTCGCAATGGCAAATACAAGTGACAAGGGGAGAGGTGCAGGGCAAAGCACGGCTTTTCCAGCTTCTTCAAACGCTATTCTATATAGCACGGCTTCTTCTTCAAGTCGTGGCTGTCGCGCTATAAGAAACCCCAATGTGGTCGCTATTGGCTGCAGAATCTTTTCAACAATGGGTGTGCACCTTCTGCCTCTGTCCTCCTCTAAATGGTAGTGGATATCTAACCTTTCGCTTTCCGTCAATCGGTTCCTCACAACATAGTCCCATAGTTGCCTTGACGAGGGATGCCAGACTTGCTTTGAAACTTTGCTAAAAGCACTGCGACAACGAGTGCAACTGCTAATGTGCTTCCGCTCTTCTTCAGTCCAGTCCCACTGCAAAGAGGCTTCATAAATCCGACCGATAGACAGGCACTCTACCGTAGGAGTGAGAGTTGCTGGCACTAAAGCCCCCAATTCCTTCTCCTTTTCTTCACCCCACCATGCAACCCAAAACCTAACTATTTCACCGTCCGCTCCTAAATCCCTAAAAGCCTCTGTCAGTCGCTCTACAGCCCTCTGTTCTATGAGGGCAATCAGAAATGGCTTGCATCCGATTGCATTAGCGATTTCTTCTTGGGTAAACCCGTCCACAAACCTGAGTTGCAAGATCTCCCTTTCATCATCAGGGAGAGTTTTGATGGACTCATCCATACGCACCTTTGCCTCTTGTGGAGGCTCTTTTGGCTCCACTGGTGAAAGCGTTTTAGGCGGTTGCCATTTCCATCCCTCAGGTTTGGCCGCGACTAAGATTTCTCGCCATCTCTCCAGTTTATCCTTTTTAGCCTACTGTCCACCATAATCCCCTTAAGACAATTGAAACCCCAGCGGCTCTTCACCGCTGGGGTCAGGGGATAATGTGAACTTGCAGTCAACCTCCCCATGTGGGAAGGTGCTGCTTCCAGGCAGACAGGCTCTGCCCTCCACCCACCTTTCGGCGGGCACGCTGCCCATGGGGAGCCTGCTCCCCATGAGCCGTCGTCATTGTAACACCCTCGGCTTCCCTGTCAATACCTTCCAACCTATCTCTCCCCTCATCCCCAACTTCCTCAATCCCCTCATGGCAATGTTATACGCCGCCACAAAGTCCGCATTGTGCTGAAAATGACACTTTGTGCAACAAAATCGGTTTCCCTGCCGTGCCTTCCCGTCCTTCTTTCTACAGCGAGGACAAATTTGCGATGTGTGGGTTGGGTTAACCTCAATCACCCTTATCCCTTCCCATTCCGCCTTGTATCTCAACATCTCCAGCAAAAGCCTGTATGCCCAACGCCTCTGTCTCCAGCGTGATTTTCTGTCCTGAAGGGTAGGGGATAGGTTCAAGTTTTTGATTTGCTCAATAGCAAGCCCGCTGTTCACATTACCCCTCTTAATGAAATTGATGAAGGTGTTGACCGCTTCGGCAATCATGTTCTTGGCGACTTCTCTCCTCATGCGCCTCTTTCGCTTCAACACCCTCCAAGCCATCCTCTTCTTCTTGAGAACCACCCTCCCTTCCTTGTCCTTCTTCCCTGTCCTCAACCGCTGCCATTTTCTCCATTCCGCCTCAACCCTTTCCACTGCCTGCCAGAACTCGCCTGAAGGAATCGCTATGTTGGGGAGTTTGGGGAGGTCGGGCTTAAGGGGAACGGCAACAGCAGCAAGAAGATACTTCCTTGCCCCTATGTCCACGCCATAAAGATAGTCAGGTTCCCCAAACTTAATCTCCCTCTCAATGACTATGTGGGCAATCCATCGCTTCCCATCCTGCCGAAGTTGCAGGTATTTTGGGGCAAAGTCTCTTAGCATCTGCTTCCTTCCCTCATCCTCTATCACCAGCCTGAGCCACACCTCTTGATAAGCGCCCCCTCCTACAACTCCCTCAGGGTCACGCAACCGCAATCTCAGATACAAATCCCCCTCCTCCCTCTCCTCAATTTGCAAAGCCTCTGCCCTGCTCCCCCCACTAACCCTTCCGTCGGCATTGAAGACAAGCCGTTGAAACTTGGGTTTGCGGGGTGGTCGGCGCAAAGGAGACACTTCAGCACGCCACTTAATCTTTAACTGCTCGTGGTCTTTCTGCCTTACGACAGCCCACGCTTCTTTCAGGTTCTTAAAGGCTTCTTGCGCCTCTCCATCCCATACTGGGGAGTTCCAAGGAATTTGATGGACTAAATTTAACAACTTATCAACATGTGTTTTCAAAGCAGCGACCGCTTGGGAGCCTTTTTCATTAGCCACCCTACAGACTTCTTCCCACCATCTCTTGAACTCCCTCAAATATCCTTCCCGCTTTTCTTTTAGCGCCTTCAAGATTCCTCCGACATCCCTCGTCAACAAATCAGGAAGCCTTGAATGGGGTGCCATAGGGAGATTAAGGGTGCGCAAAGTAGAGGCTGCCTTCTTAACTTTCCCTTGTTGGAGGGCATGGGCAAAAAGGGCTTCTCGTGCCTTCGTATACCATTCCGCTGCCTTCCTCACGATTTGCTCATCTTGAGGTTGTAGAAACTCCACTCCAGTAGTGATGGTTATGACCACTTTTTCCATTTGCCGTCGACCTCCCCCTTTATTCTGCCGTGATGGGCATCAAAAAACGGGACCTCTGAATTTTGCCGATTTTGGCAGGAATTTCAAGAATTGGTTGCGCCAAACCCCCTTAGGGGAGGGGGGTGACTGGAGGTTTGCTGCAAGGGGGTTGCGGAAATCGGGCGAATGGGTTAAAATTTTGCCCGAAATATCTGGGTCTTAAGGGGATAATGTGGACAGCAGGCA
>Ga0209143_1001014_pt1 | contig 13308 bp, 12 predicted proteins | sample FaiFalFF_MnMetaG_3_FD_184739 | JGI IMG/M metagenome (GOLD analysis project Ga0209143, IMG submission 184739) | Freshwater microbial communities from Yellowstone National Park, Wyoming, USA - Fairy Falls B (FF_Mn_B) MetaG (SPAdes) (version 3) | ecosystem: Environmental > Aquatic > Freshwater >...
AAGTCACAATCTTGACGACTAGAGCAGGTCTACGTGAAGTTATTAAAGTAAAAACAAGCTCGGGCTTCGAAGTGATCGCGCTGCCTAAACATAGCTTTCCTTTCCTGTTCAATTTAACAAAATACTGGACGCACTTAACCATGGTGCACTATGACGTAGTTCATTATTTTAATTGGTATCCAAACATCGGCAGTTTACTTATTGCATCATTCTTGAAAACAAGTCAGGATTCAGTGTTGATAGAGGATGTCACGGATGCTTGGTTTGCAGCTTCCAAAAGGGCAGCTCTGTACGCGAAGTTTTCTTCGAAGGTACCTGACCACTTTACTCCCATGACGGAAGAGCTAAAAGAGCTATACTCGAGATTTGGTGTGCCGCTGCACAAATCTACAGTCGTCCCGAGTGCTGCTGACACAGAGAGAATTAGAAGCCTGGAAAAGGAGAAGGCACGAAAGGAATTGGGAATCAAAAGAGATATTTTCCTCCTCGGTTTTGAATGGGGAACCTTAGCCTCTCCTCTATATGACACTGTCCTGTTTCTCTTCTACGCACTTCGTAAAATTATCGAGAAATTTCCTCAAGCCACGCTAGCGTTCATAGGAAAGTTCTCTAGGTATCAGAACACGATTGTAGAATTAGCCAAACGATTCGACGCGAAAAATATTGTCTTCTCCGGCCCCTGTAGTAGCCTAGAGCTTTCCTACTGGCTGTCCGCCTGTGACGTGTTGCTATTGCCGCAGGGAAACAATATATTCGAACGAACAAGGTTTCCCACTCGATTTCTTGAATACCTAGCCGCAGGCAGGCCCATTGTAGTAACTGCCTCTAGTGTTACCGCGCCTCTCGTGATTCAAAAAGGGTGCGGCCTCGTTGCGAGAACCAACGATCCCAACGACTTTGCTGCCAAAATCATCCAACTTTTAATGGATGAAGACCTTAGACACAAAATGTCGGTCTGTGCTAGGTCTCTCGCTTTAAACGAGTTCACACGCGAGTCCGCTGCGAAGAAACTCGAGGGAGTGTACAAAAGCCTGCTCGAGAAGTGCTAACAGGTGGAATGTTTCTATGATATTGCAAAAAAGATTTAAAAAGACAATATTTAAACATTAAGAACGAGATAGATAGGGAAATAGAATGAGCATTAAATAATGCTATGGGTTTCTGGTACGGGTGCGTTAGTTATCGCTTCAAATGCCTCGGGAGTGAAACCTGACGACCAGATCATCACAATATCTTTCACGTTTACGTCAACAGTCGATGGGCATGATTCATAATTGTGGTATTCCAGTTTTTGTTGACACAGCCCCTTAAAGCTATACTAAAGATAGGGGGATGCTTAAGAACAAAATAACTAAAAAATAATCCCTATTCATCTCTATGGTAATCCAGGCGACACCCTATAATTGAGATTGCCGAAAAGCACGGGCTCTATATAATCGAAGACGCAGCGCAGGCGCATAGAGCAAAATATAATGAAAGAAAAGTTGGTAGTCTAGGCCACATAGCATGCTTCAGTTTTTATCCGTCGAAGAACTAGGGTCCTTACGGCGATGCGGGGATGATAGTCACCAATGACCAGGAACTTGGAGAGAAAGTTAAGATGCTCAGGGAATATGGACAGAATGAAAAGTACAGACATGAATTGATAGGCTTGACGAACTACAGGCAGCCGTACTACGAGTGAAACTCAAACATCTAGATATTTAGAACGAACAAAGAAGAATAAAAACCAGATTGTATAATGAATTGCTAGGGGACATGCGGGCTCCAATCATACGTCCAGCAAAATCTACGGGGAGAAAGCGTGTGTACTACCTTTACGTAATAAGGACCAAAGAGAGGGGAAACCAAAAAAGTTCTTATCAAGAAAAGGGATAGCAACAGCTTTCAACCGAAGTTCTATCCTTACCGATGTTTACTGCGAATGAGATTCAGTACGTGCAGGAATATCAAAGATTTCTTTCTAAGAAGATAATTGAACACCTTCCCGTTAGTCGAAGACCTGACATGATTATGTGTTAGGCTTTGACAGCATCCTAACTTGCAGTTCTAGCGCTACAGCTAAGTTAAAGCCACGATCGCTTTTTGCCCTTATCTTTTTTAATCTCTCCGATTCATCGTAGCATCCCTATTTTGCTAGGGTAACAGAGATAAATCCAAAGAGTTAAAACTGGTTATCACTCTCTGGAGGGAGGGCAATGCCAGTGCAAGCCTGTTTTTTCGCATGTTAAGACATGTCAGATAAAGGATTCTGTGCACGCCGATCTTTTCCGAATGTGTCCTTGGGTATTCAACTCGGCACCAGCTAATCACATCTTCCTTAGAGGGTACAATACTTTCTTCCGCTTGAACGCTGCCCCTATATATGGCGAAAAGGTTTTTAGCCACGAGTTTGCTGTCACATAAATCTACTACCTTTCTGCGAGCGTTAATCCCTATCTTCTTTGCTATACGTGGGTTCTTAATGAGATACGCGACAAACCTAGAAGCTTCCTCTACACTGGTACATAGTAGGCCGCACTTGAAATTTTCTATGTACTCCGTTGGTGCGTTATCAGCCCATGGCTTGTAGGACACGATTACCGGTTTTTCCATAGCCATCGCCTCCATTATAGCCCTGCCCAAAGATTCGCCTATGAAAGCTGAATGTACGTATATATCAATGGACGCTAAATATCTAGCAACTTCTTCTCGTTCGGCTGTGTAAGGAACCTCGATGAAATGTTCCCACAACCTTTTTTTAGTTATTTCGCGTTTTATTATTTCTGGTATTCCACCTATCACTAACATTTTTGCTTTAATATCCATTATCCGAAGCTTCGCCAACAGATTCACACTAAAGAAGTCCCATTTGAAGATATCCGGTCTTCCGGACCGACCTAGTAAGACTTCATTAGGACCTACCCCGAGCTCCTCCCTAAGCTCCATTATCTCTTCCTGCCTAAACCGGAGAGGAGAAAACAGATCTGTGTCCACTGGAAGATAACTAACGATGTGCCTTCCCCATAATAGTGAAGGGTCTATTCTTAGTCTCCTCGCGCATCTAGCGAAACAGCTTTTACTGACATGGATCACAACGTCCCAAACTTCTTCATCCCCAAAGGGAAAACCAAAATGGTCGTAAGTGATTTTCCTCTGTCTCACATTTCTTAACTTAATGCTCATCGACGGTCTCTGCCAGAAATGCAGAACGTCGTACGCTCTTAACTCGTCTTCGCTTATGGTATTGTCCGCACGTGAGACCTGACAATCGAGGTTAAGCCGCAGGAGCGCTCTTCGGATTGTCATAAACTCCTGATGCGGCGCTCCTATCAAAAGAACCTTCAACATGCGATAGATGCGGAAAGAAGAATAAATATAAACGTCATGTGCCACGGAGTCTTCAAGCTACCATAGATTCGCCCCTGGACGGAAGTCTTTCAAGATATGCAGTCCTGTCTAATGCGCTCTGATTTTATCCCTACTTTCAGGGGTGTGATGAGCGAGAGGCAAGGTCAGCACAGTGAGCGCCCCATAAATCCAGCTGGAATTAACTTGCTTCAGGCGTTTTAAGGCCTACTCTCCGAAGGATTTCGCGAGACCGCACCTGGTATGTATGCTTGGCCATTACTTCCTCGCGTCCTTTTCTGGCTATTTCTCTTCTTTCCCCGTCATTTTCCAAGAAATACCTGATTTTCGAAATCAATTCTTCCTTGCTCCCATAACATACTAAATGTATGTCCTCTTCGAAAAGCTCGTTCAGGCCATCGGCATCTCTATTTGTTATGAGCAGTGCTCCCGCGGCCATCGCCTCAAAAACACGAACATTTAGGTCTCTCCGTAAACTCCTATTCACGATAATTTTGGATGAAAGATATATTTTGCCCATATCATATTGTATTTCTCTTCCGATATGTACATTTTTGAAGTTTTCTTTTATGGCTCGGAGCAACTCGTATCTGGGGTGACTTGGATATACTTTGCCGACAAAAGAAATATCATAAACCTCATTCCTCTCACCCTTGAAATACGCAGGGTCGACTGCAAAGGGCAACCAGGATACATTCTTGCACCCCCTCTTTCTAAATGTATCAACATAACTCTTCTGGGAAACAAAAACATAATCATAGTCCTGAACACGCTGTAGGTCAAAATATCTATCGATGCTTATGTGGGGGTCGTTAACCCAGAAGCAGGTCGGCACACCAAATTTACCTATATCACGGATGGCCACATCTATATCGTTGACGAAGACAAGATCAGGGCTAAAACCGGTATTTTTAACTAGCGCGAAGAGGTCTATGCGTTCGAACCTTCCCGCAAAATTGGATAATCTTTTGAGAAGGTTTAGCGGTATGCTTGCTGAAGCGTCACCTCCTCGGGTCTCCGATGGAAGGCCTCTGCCCAACCAAGATATGAACTTCCCCCTAATTGAGGAAATGAATCCGTGAGATACAGTGACAGTGAGCATGTTACAGGTCTCCTGAAATGCTTTCTCCAGGGGATCTGGCCAGGTCAGCGCCACCTTCCCCCTGTTCGTGAGCGAGGGCTTGACGTAGAGCACGCTCGGAACCTTTTGCGCACCCCCTCGTTGCAACATTTAAACCACCTATCTTCTTGAAAGTTCTTTATTTCAGACGACTGGACACGTAGTTTTTAACCCTACACATTCGTAGCGGCGGAAACAAATTACCACCTTTCGCCTCCCAGGGCCTCAGCGAAAATCCTTTCGTAGTTCTTCGCCATAACCATCCTGTCGAACCTCTCGACGGCGTTTCTGACGCAGTCCTCCCGGTTAAGGTTGGCAGCCTCCTTGACCTTGTTGGCGAATTGCTCTTCATCATCAGGTTCCACGACGAACCCGGTCCTTCCATCCACAATCAACTCCGGCATGCTCCCCCTCCTGTAAGCCACGACCGGCATCCCCGCGGCCTGGGCCTCAGCGACGGTTAATCCGAAGGGCTCTTCCCACCTGAGAGGAAAAATGAAGACGCTGTCCTCGTTCATTAATTTCTTCTTTTCCGAGTCCACGACTTCTGGAAAGTACTTCACATGAGGGTCCTTTAATTCTCTGTACACATCGAGAAAGTATCCGAGGTCAAGCTGCTCGCCGTGATAGATTTTCGAGAGGGTTTTAAGGCCCGGGGCATTCAGACTCGCCAGAAAACGAAAAACGCTCATCTTAAACGGCTCTTTCGTCCTTCCCTCCACCACGTCGATGGGCATCTTCAACTTCCTGCTTATCCTAATAGCCTCTAAGGCTCCCTTTTCTGGAACGAACCTCCCCATAAAAAGCAACCTCTCCTTCCTTTCCGAGTTCCCGTCCGGCCTGAAGAAAGAAGTATTAATCCCGTTATAGATTACCCTTGAATCATAACCGTATTTTTTCATGATGAAGGCTCTGTGCGCCTCTGACACGCATACCAATCTGGGCTTACTTGTGGGTAACCTCGGCAGATGATGCGTCCCACACACAGGAATATACACAGGTTGGTCTGGGTGGATTATACTTCCGAGAATTTTCGTATGACTGAAGTCACAGACAACATCGAAGTCTTTCAAAGCAGGCAAGCACCTTCTGAGAGAAGAAACTTCCAGCAGCGAACTCCCTCCTTTCCCCGTCGAAAGAAAGCCTATCCCTTCGGGAAGGTTGCTTCCCTCTGGTGCAGCAACAGTCACACAATGACCGAGTCTATGAAGAGACACAGCAAGGTCGAAAACAACCCTTTCAACACCTCCATAGGTACGCGGAGGCACGGGCAGAGAAGATGTGGAAACGATGAGCACGTTAATTTTCAACAGGACCTGCATGAGCGCGTACCGTAATTAACGTTTCCCAGCGTCTCTGTTGCCTCAACGGAAGTCTGAGAAACAAGGTTCATTACGTCAAGTTCTTCGTTCTTGGTCTGCCTTCCACCACTGCTGGACTCGTTTTTACTGTAGTGCGCAAACAGTCACCTTTTTCCTTGAAGCGATTTATTCGGCAAACCCTTTTACGGGTTGCTAAGATATGCAGGATGTTGCCCGATGCGAAGATCCTTTACTTCATGCCATGGACGCCTCCGAAGGAGAGAAGCTACGAATTTGGAACTGGAAAGGTAGGTAATGCATTTCACATCAAGTTTGCAGAACAGGTTGCAAGAAGGACTAAGAAGTATGCTATAGAGTGCTGGACACTGGTCAATGCTACCCCGCCCCTAACTCTTCAAAGGGATGGCATAACACTCAGGTTGATCCCCAATGTCATGGCGGACTACCCGCTCTACGTCAGGCTCGCGAAAAGGATGGTTGACATGGCTTCGGAATCCCCATTGATCGTCGAAATGCACGGCGGACGAGACACGAGAACATGGTTCTTCTATACCTGTCTAGCGACGGCAAAGATAGCTGGAAAGAGGTTGGGGGTGGTCGTTCAAAGCCATGGATGGTTTACCCCGGCCATAACCGGTCTAGTAGAACTACCATTGTTGAAGCGATTTGACAAAATATACGCTCTCACACCATACGAAGTGACCTATCTTACTTCTATTGGCTTGCCTTCGTCAAAAGTCAGGCTTTCCCGCGTTGGCGTCGACTTCGAGCTATTCAAGCCAATAGATAGAGATTACGCAAGAAAGGTTCTGGGCTTGCCAACGGACGCTTTTGTAGTCTTGTACGTCTCTCGTTTTATTCATTACAAAGGGATTCACCATATTATTAATGCAGTTAAACAGCTGAGGAAGAGTTACGGCGACAAAATTGTGCTCGTTGCGTGCGGAGGGTACACAACCGACCCGCTTTACGAAGATGTGGTAAAGACAACGCCTTACGTTTTTACGATGGTGCCTCACGATCGGCTTCCGCTTTACTACTCAGCCGCCAACGTAACATGCAACTTCCTCACAGACAAGAGATTTGAAGCCACAGCCTCCATTGGCGTACCTTTACAGGAGTCCCTTGCTTGCGGAACACCCGTGATAAGTAATCTCTTAAGATACAATATCGCAAAAAAAGATATCAGTAAAGTTGGTGTAAACGTGGATTACCCTAGCGAAATTCCCATGGCTCTTCATAGTTTGATGAATCACCCCAAGGAGAGGGAAATCTGCAGGCAAGTTGCAGAGGCTTATTACAGCTGGGAAACAATAATCCATAATAGGCTAAAGGATTATGAAAACGTGATCTCGCACCTGTGATAGATAAGGACTCAACATTCATGACAAGCATGTACAAAGGGGTTTTTCTACTCATTACAATGCCAGGCTCTAATTTTCGGTTGACGCAAATAAGATTGTCATTTTAATCTAAACACGATACCTGCCCATATATAAACCCAAGCCAAAAAGAGTGGTCACCTTTTTTCGTCGCATATCTTATCTCTGACCCATGTTCTTGTAACGACATACCTCCTTTTTCCATCTAGCGGTTCTGCAACACCGTTTGTATTGAATGAAAGCAGTTTCTGGAATTTCATTCCAGGGACGGAGGGCGGACATAGGATGTAAAGGCATACTGGCGTAGAAACGAGGTTTGGCTCTTTTATTTTACCCCCAGATTCAAGGTAAGCTATCATCTTTTCCACGATACTCTTCGACGCTTTGCCCCCGCCATAGATTCTCATGGCTTCAGGCTCGGGGATAATCTGCTGATGCTTCGACTTTATCTTTGAGGATGCCGCTTCAAATATCTTTCTCGTCTCGTATCCGGTGAGTTCATTATACCCATTAACCACTGTCTCGACCCATTCGGTAGATCTTCTAACAGTCAAGGTTGGAATACCAAGGATGAAGGCTTCCTCCTGGACTCCCCCGCTATCCGTTATTACCAGTGAGCAGTTACGTAACAACGAAAGAAATTCTACGTATCCAACAGGCTCAATCACTTTAACCCCCTTTGTATCGATATTCAAATTTTTCAGTTTAAGAGCTGTTCGTGGGTGGAGCGGTATTATAACATCTAAGAGTTTAGTTAACCTTTTTAGTGCTGTGAATATGCTTCTAAGTCGCCGGGGGTTCTCTGTGTTTTCTTGTCTGTGGATAGTCGCTAGGATGTATCTGTCTCGCTCCAGACCATGCTTTCTAAGGATGCTTTTGGATTCCGTATACTTCAACATCAGAATTACAGAGTCTAAGACCGTATTCCCTGAAAGATGTATTGAACTCTCTGGTATCCCCTCCGCCAGCAAGTTGAGCTTTGCGTAAGGCGTTGGTGCAAACAACAATTGTGATATTGAGTCGACAGCCCTTCTGTTTACCTCCTCTGGCATAGCCATGTTCCAGCTCCTCAAACCGGCTTCTACGTGAGCAAAAGGAACGAGGCTTTTAACGGATGTTAGCGCGGCCGCCAAGACTGTGTTCGTATCCCCTTCCGCGACGATGATACTCGGCTCGTACCTTTTTATGGCACTCTCCAGTCCCAGCATGATTCTGGATGTCTGGGCTGAATGGCTTCCGCTTCCTACCTCTAGGTTTTCGTCTGGCTCGGGAAGTCTGAATTCTTTCAGGAATATTTTGGACATATTATAGTCGTAATGCTGGCCGCTCCACACGAATATAAAATCGGCATTTCTTCTCTTTAATTCAAGAATGATTGGGGCTAATTTTATAAGCTCTGGCCTGGTACCTGCAACAATCATTATTCTTTCCAATTCGGTACGAGAGCCGACTTTTCCTACTTATAAATTAGCTCCGACCTTGGGCTAACCGACCCTTGGCGGGGTGGTCGTCGCCGCTCATATATCTCATCAAACCTTCATCCAGAGCAACTGTGGGCTCCCATCTAAGCAGTTCCCTTGCAAGGGAAATATCCGGGCATCTCCTCCTAGGATCGTTTGGTCTCGGCGGCTCAAACGTTATTATAGAATTCGAGCCTGTTAGTTTTTTGATCTTCTCTGCTAGTCCGAGGATCGTTATTTCCTCGGGATTTCCAATATTCAGGGGCCTAGCCATACAGTTTTTATTCACTAGCATAAGCAGTATTCCACTAACAGCGTCTGTGATGTAGCAGAAGCTTCTCGTCTGCTTCCCATCCCCGTGGACTGTTATTGGCTCACCCTTCCTGGCCTGCTCGACAAAGCGAGGAATCACTCTGGAGTAGCTGGAACCCGTGTCTAGCCTGGGCCCATAGCAGTTGAACAGCCTGCAGATCCTAACATCCACGCCGTACTGCTGATGATAGGCCATGCAGAGGGTCTCCCCAAACCTCTTCGACTCATAATAACATGAACGCGGCCCTACAGGGTCAAGTCTGCCAGCATACCATTCCGGTGTCGGAACCAGTTCCGCATCCCCATATACTTCACTGCTCGACATGTAGAGAAACAAGCTGTCCTGCTTCCTCGCTATTTCGAGAAGCTTCTGTGTTGCGATAGAGTTGGATAGCGCCGTCTCCACGGGCTTCATAGCGTAGTGATCCGGATTCGGTATGCTTGCCGCATGAATTATGATATCATACTTCTCCTCCACTTCCCACCGCTCTACACTCTCCATAACAAAGCCAAAATTTGTGTCTCCTATGAGATGTGCTATATTTTCCCTCCTGCCAGATACGAGATTATCGATGCATACAACATAGGAACCGTATGAGACAAGAACATCACAGAGCCAACTACCTATGAAGCCAGCACCTCCCGTAATAGCGACTTTCTTACCCTCGAATGCGTTTGGCACAATCGATCTTATCTCTTCGATAATGCTGCCCCTAATAGACGACATTCTCATACCAACTTGCCATTTGCGGATTTAAGTTTAGTTCATTAGTTCATCTTTGCGTAAGAGCAGTATAGCCTAGCTAAGGGCGAAGTTCGTAACAAAATCCTCAAGAAGGAAACTATGTTAACGAAGGGGTAAATTTCTGGTTAGTATCGGCTCATGTTCTCTAAGTGCAACCAGTGTTATCACAAAAGAGATAAAATGCCCGTCGCCTAGGCCTACTAAATTGCTCGAGTTTCTGAATGTTTCGAAGATATATAAGGTCAGAGAAGGGGGCTTATTCAGAACAAAATACAGATATGTTAAAGCTGTGGAGAATGTAACTCTTAGCGTGAAGAAAGGAGAGACCCTGGTTATACTGGGCCCAAATGGGGCCGGAAAATCGACCCTGTGCAAGTTGGCGGCAGGAATGGTGAAGCCCACCTCAGGAAGAGTGGTCCTCGACGGCGTAGACGTCACAGAAAACGTCAGGCATGTTTCGAAAAGGATAGGTGTTGTCTTTGGTCCTAGCTTGGTTTACTATAGGATGACAGGGTACCAATATCTTAGATTCTTCTCGAAGATCTATGATGTAAAAAATTATGATGAAAGAATAGTTTCGCTTTCTCGTCTTCTGGGTCTCGAGGACTGGCTGAGCGCTTACATCGAGTCATATTCGCTCGGCATGAAGGTCAAGATATCGCTGGTAAGGGCTCTCCTCCATGATCCTGCTGTGCTTATACTCGACGAGTTCACACTCGGCCTAGACCCAAAATCTGCGAGAGACGTGAGAGGCATCATAAAACAGCTGGGCAAGACCGTTCTCCTGACTACACATAACACCCTGGAGGCCGGGGAGATGGCCGGCAGGATCGCCTTTATGTCAAAGGGCAGGATTGTGGCGCTAGGGAGTGCCGAGGAACTTATGAGTAAAGTAAAGCAAAGAATGAGTGTATGGGTAAGGTTCAAGGACAAAGGGAACGCAGTAAAGGCCCTTTCATCCCTAGGCAATATTACCCTGAGAGAGAATGCGGACGGAAAGATTGAGATAACCTTTGAGAGAGACTCCATGGAAAGCCTCATCCAATCAATATCGCGCTTTGGCATTCTTGAGATTGAAACGAGGCGGATAGGTCTCGAGGATGCCTATCTCTTTTACACAGGGAGGGCACTAGAAGAGCATGCATAGACCCATGGATAGAAGCCCAAGAGAAACCTTCTACTTCAAGGTGCTCGAGATTTTTGGACAAAGATTCAGGCTTCCTGGATTGCGAATTTTGAGAAACCCTTACAGTCTAACGTTGGATATGCTCCTTAACAGACTATTGGCGAGGGAAGCAGAGAAAGCCATGCTTTTACATGAACTATGGTTAAAAGAAAAATTTAGGGTAGAACCTTCCTGGACGTTCATCGATATAGGTGCTAATGTTGGACAATGGTCTCTGTATATGGCAAATAGGGTTCATAAAGTCATAGCCGTAGAGCCTGTAAAAGAAGCCTTTATGTGGTTGAGAAGAAACACGAAAAAGTTTGGAAATGTTCTTTGTCTTAACTTTGCTTGCTGGGATGTTGACCAGCCTGTGGCGATGTTTGTTAGACCGGATTGGGGATTCGGTCGCTATGAGAGAAACCCGAATTACACAGTGCGGGGCCTGAAGCTTGACACTCTCAAAAGGATGATCCCGATAACCGGGGAAGTTGCCATTAAGATCGACGTTGAGGGCGTAGAAGAGAGAGTCTTGATGGGTGGAAAGGAAGCTTTAGGCGTCTGTAGAACACTTTTGGTCGAGGTTCACGGAAATAAACTTGGGCAGATTAGGGACATAGTTGAAAGACATAAATTCAGGAATGTAGAGATTCTCCGCCAAGCTAATGACCCGAGGGTCTGGCTCCTCGCAGTAAAGTGAAAGATCTTATGAAGCTGGAAAGGGTTATTTCGCGTGTCTCCAGCTCTTCTCTTGATGAGTCCTGCGCTGATAGTTAAAACACGTTCTCATTTCTTTTAAGTAGTCACCAAGCTACTCGGTCTCAGGTTCAGGATCCCTGGTCTGAAAGAAGTTCAGAATCCGTTCGCATACACCCTTATGATGTTGCTCCTAACGGTTTCAGGCATAAATGTTGAGAGTTATCTCGAAGAGCATGACAGTGAAATCAAGAGAAAAATACATGCCGACCCGACAAGGACGTTCATTTATGCAGGCCTAAATATCGGTCAATGGACATTATATATCGCAAAGAGGGTATCACGCGTCGTAGCAATTGAGCCGTCGAAGGATCCATTCAGATGGCTACTCAGAAACACTAAGAAAATGAAGAACGTAGTTTGTATAAACGTAGCATGCTGGGACGAGGACACCCAGCTTAACTTCAAAGTTGTGCCATCCCTCGACTTCGCAATAGTGGGTGGAGGGAATAAGTGCACGATGGAGGAGTATTCTCTAAAGACCATAGCAAAATAGGTAAAGATTCGACGTAAAACGTTCGTTAAGATAGATGTTGAAGGCGCTGAAGAGCATGTGCTACTTGGCGCAACTGATTTGTTGAAGGATTGCATGGGCCTGGTTGTGGATACACGCTCTTTCGAGTTTATGGAGAAGGTTGAAGCTCTCCTTTTGTCACATGACTTTAAAGTTCAAAAGTTTGGAAATACAATAATAGCTTTGAGGTGATGCGCAGAAAGCGATTTATGCATACTCTGGGTTCAGTATCCGGTTATATCCAGATTTCTCCATATCTTTCTGAACGCATAGGTTCCAACAGAAGTAGATATCACCGCTGCTACGATGGAAACATAAAGGTACGGTGGATTAATGGTAGACCCAAACCACAAGGCCCTTATCGTATCCATAACGAAGTATATGGGATTGATGTAGGCGAGTGGTTGCAGAAACGAGGGCATGAATGAGGCAGGATAGTAAAAGCAGCTCACATACGCTGTGCCTATCATAAAGTAGCTCAGTATCGGATCAAAGTTTTCATTAACAAGGTAGATGGAGCCCCTTATCATCGAGATACCTGCAACCAGGACATATATCAGGGCATAGAGGAATAGAACCGAGACAAAGACAGTAGCATCAACTGGAAAAGTTGCAACGGAAACAACGAGGAAGGTGGATATGAGAATCAGGTTCCTGACAGCGTCCGATATCGATACACCCAGGAGTATTGCCCACGAGCTGAGGGGTGAGGCAAGGAGAATCTGAACCGTCTGCCAGTACTTCTCATACACAAGTCTTCCCTGGAAGGATTGATATGCCTGTGTAAAAATCGTGGCCCCTAGTGCTCCGAGCACCGTGAAGGATATGAAGTTCTGTATGTTCAAGCCTGAAACGCTGGTTACCGCCGACCTCAAAAGGCCGAAGTAAACAGTGGAGAAGAGGCCCAGGTTTATCAGCGCCGGGAGGAATATGCTCGCGAGAAAATCGAACTTGAACCTCAATTGTATCGCAAGGTCTTTTTCTGCGACAGCTAATGACTGAGCTATTACAGCCTTTATTGCCCCCACATCCCTCAGAGCCCCGAGCATTCCCTGAGCCATTGTAAACTCCGACCCAACACTTCAGGAGAGAAGATTAATCTTTTACCGCCTCACGCCGGGAGACGAGAGTGAGGGTACTCTTCGTCTCCTCATATGGATTCCCAGAGGAGAGGAGGACACCGG
>Ga0209143_1001016_pt1 | contig 13291 bp, 9 predicted proteins | sample FaiFalFF_MnMetaG_3_FD_184739 | JGI IMG/M metagenome (GOLD analysis project Ga0209143, IMG submission 184739) | Freshwater microbial communities from Yellowstone National Park, Wyoming, USA - Fairy Falls B (FF_Mn_B) MetaG (SPAdes) (version 3) | ecosystem: Environmental > Aquatic > Freshwater >...
AACAAAATCATTTGAGCTATTAGCTTCTTGGACTATTAGGTGAAATAGAGCTTCAGAATCGGTATCACCTTCAAGATCTCGATATTCTGGGGATAAAAGTTCTAAAACCTTATTCCTATCATCAATGGTTCCATTATGAGCAAAAACATAGCCTTTATAGAGCCATGGATGCGTATTTTCCAGCTTAGCTTTTCCATGTGTAGCATATCTAACATGGGATATTACTATAATTCCAGAAACGTTTTTGGCAAGTCTTTGTGCATCCTTAGACAAATAGAGAGGTCCGGGCTCTTTGTGTAAATTCCAGCCATTATCAAACCATGCAATACCCCATCCATGAGGGTTTCTAATTGAGAGTTTTTCTAAACTTTTCTCAGCCTCATAGAAGCTGAAATTTACGTTAACAGCTCGGTTAGCATATAAGCCGAAAAGTCTGCACATATGTCTCCTATAAATAATAGTTTTAAATTTTAAATCTTTATTTTTTAATTTAATCTCTGATAAATTAGGTTTTTAAAAAACTTAGCAAATTAAGTTTTGCTAAAATTTTGCAATGCTAAGATCCCTTCAGCTTTTTCTTACTGTATGTAGTTATTTTTCAAAACTCCAGCCTTTTAATTCCATTGCCCTTCTTACATGTAGCAAAGCCATTTCTGCAGCTGGGATTTTGTAAAGATTTAAAACCAATTCTCTTTCTGCTTCTTCTAAAGCTTTGCAAACTCTTTCTTTTTCTTTCATATAAAATATTAATTTGAAAAACTATTAAAAATTGTGTCTGCAAGAGAAAAATTTGAAAAAATAATTAAACTTGTTAACGAAATTGACTTAGAAATAGTAAGCGACTTGTTATTGCAGCCAACAATTCTTTGTGATATCTTGAGGTTGCTAGAAAGAATTCACGAGTTTATGAGAATTGTTGGATTACGTATGAAGGAGCATTTTCTAATTGAACTTTCACGATGGGTTGATTATGAAGTAGAGGGTTGGAGCTACCTGCAAATTAAAATAAAATTGCTTGAAAGGGGAATAGATAAGTTCGTGCTGCTTAAAAGCCTGATTTCCATGGCTAATCAAATTTTACCTGAGCAAACACGGCGCGAGATTGTAATTTTAGTAGAGTAGCTGGTATTTAACCCAAGAATTTTTATGACTTTGCATTACATATCAAAAATCGGCTACTCAATTTATTCCTTACGAACTAAATTAGCAGAATCTATTATACTGTCTTCCTTTCATTCAGAGATAAGATTTTAACGCTACCACAGATATAGAGTATATGAAATTACTTAATAAAAAAATTAATTCATTTAAACCATTCTTCACGCTCTGGGAATCTTTCAAGAATCTCATCTACTAAAGCTTCGCTCACAAACCTAAGCATATAATCTGCTGGTATGTATCTTATTGTGACTGAGCTCAGCGGGTTTATGGAACCAATATAGATTATTGAATCATCAATTATGACGGACTTAAAATGAACTTTTGAATGTTCAACAACTTTAATTCCATGGTTTCTTAAAATCTTTATACATTCATCATGTTCCTTAGGATCTTCGACCTCATCGCTATTAGGAGGTCTCGTCACAACTATAATCCTTTTACCTTTTTCTACAACATCCCTAACTTCTTTGTAGCCGCAGAACTTATTCACAGCAAGCTTGTTAAGGAATGGTGATATGATTAAGCAGTAATTATTGAGGTTTCTTAGGTCTTCACGTAATTTCACAGGAAATTCTTCCGAGTCGAAAATCTGCGTAGCTGCTTTGAAGAATGCCTCCTTCAATTCCTTAAGAACAAGCCCCTTCTCCAAACGCCTCTTTAAAATATCACGAAACATGTTTCTATATTTTTTTATTTTTGAAAAATATAAATTTTAAAATTAATTTTTAGAAATCAAGGTTAACACGGTATAATCGTTTACTGTTTTATTTTCATATTGAGAGTCGGCGCTAATACAGCTATCGCAAAATGTTCTAATCTAATTCTTTCCTCTGGATCCTCTATTTCTTTAAACTTAAACGTGCACTGGTCTACATAATTATTGATTTGCGCCTCGCTAGTGAGGTTATAATTTTGCATCAAAGCTTTTCTAAATTGGCTCCCTTTAACATTACCTCTTTTATGATTTCTTAACAAACGTCTTCGAAGATTTCTTGTTCTACCAATATAGATTATTTTATTTTCAAATCATTCCTAAAAACTTTTTAAGGATATAAATCGTTTTTAATATGTGAACTTTCATATTAATGAAGAATTAAAAAAAGTATATCATTCATTAATAAAAGAGGAGTTCAATAAAATTAAAAAAAGGGAGACCACTTTGCGTAACACACACCTAACCTATAATGATATCAAAGGAGTCTTAAATAGATATAATATACACGATATAAAAAAATGGATTGATTTTTTGAAAAAGGAAAATTTGCTAATTGAATTATATGATGGTAAATACAGGACATTTTTGCTCGATGTAGCTTCAAGAGCGTCCGATGTGAGAATAAAATACAATGGTGTAAAATATGTTTTAGAAACTGATCTTGAATTAGTAGAAAGACCATTATTAAATAACAATTTTGTACTACTTAATCCTAAACTTGGAGGTAAAAATGCTGAGTTTTTAAAAGAATTAAAAAATTTATTTGATAAAAAGATTCCTGGTGATTATGAGAAATTTGTTAAAGCATTAGAAGAATCTGGAATTGCAGGTTTTTCAAAATTCCAATTTCACGCAATAAAAAACATTCTTGCTAGTGATAACCATATACTGATAAATGCTCCGGCCGCATTTGGTAAAACTTACATCTTTTTGATACCAGTTCTTCTTGAGGCTATATCTCATGTAAAACAAAAAAAGAAAGGTCCAGTTGCTCTGATTTTTTATCCTAGAAAGTCATTAGGAGCAGACCAAATGGGCAGAATAATCAGATTAATTTACAACATAAATAAATTATTGGGAATAAATATTACTGTCTCAATTCATGATGGTGATACAGAAAAATATTCTGAAGAAGGGGTTGAATATAGAGGGATACATTGTCCTTTAGAAAGTGAGGATAAATTTATTCCCCTAAAAGTGAAGAATGGAATTTTAGTTTGTAATAACGGTCATAAGTTTGATTTTGTTAAAGTACGAAAAGAAGAAATATTAGAAGACCCTCCCACAATTTTAATAACTAACATTTGGACTTTCCAACATAGATTTATTAGATTTAAATCTTGGAAGACGTATTTGACTGAAAATATAAAATATCTCGTATTTGATGAGATCCATGCATATCGTTCAATAGTAGCAGGAATTCTTAATTATATAATTAAAATATTCAAACTTCTAGTATGCAAACCAAGGTTAATTTTATCTTCAGCTACTATACCAAAAATCGAAGAGTATTTAAAAGATTTAGTTGATAATGAATATAATAATTTTCTTAAGTTAGTATATGATGAACGAGAGTTTGGAAAAGACGATAGTAAACTTGAACTATACTTATTGGTAGGTATAAATCCTGAAACTAGTTGGGAAACTTACATTAATGAATTAGCTGTAATATTGCTTACAATTAGATATCTACAAAAAAATAGAAAAATTCAATCTTTGATTTTTTTAGATAATGTTAAAGAGATAAATAGACTTGGTAGCCAAATTGATGAGGCAATAAAATTAGGAAGCCCAAAAGATAGATTTATTGAAACTATTGATGGTAGCGATCCATATTCATTATGGGTTTATGATAAGAACTATAAATTACCGAAAGATCAAATAGAAAAATCAGACCTTATCAATAAATTAAGAGAGTATATTAAGAATGATTATGATGTACATTACGCAGATAAAGCGAACAGAGGAGAAATAGAATTTAAAATAAAAAAGAACGAAATAGGTTTAGTACTTTGCACCTCTACCTTGGAACTTGGTGTTGATTATAAAAATGTCGGCATTATAGTAAATGCTGGTATACCTTTCGAAACCGAAAGTATTATTCAAAGAGTAGGTCGTGCAGGACGAAGTGAAGAAACTTTAAATACTTGCCTTTCAATCATAGTAATAAGAAATAATCCAATTGAATATTATTATATTTATAAAGGATTAAAATATTTTTTGGAGTTTGAAGGGTCTAAAATCCCCATTGCTAAGGATAATATTCTCGTAAACATTTATAGTATTTTGCTTTATACCGCAGCAAAATTTGCTAAGAAGGGTAGAGAACCGAATAAGATAGTGGGTTTGGAAGAGATATTAAAATCATCAAAAGATAATATAGAACATATTATAAAGGAATTAAATATACAATGTAATAAAGAATATTTATTAAATAAAATAACTAAATTATCTGAAATTATAAAACTAGCAAAAGATGAAAAATTAGATGAATATAGTCAACAATATAATTATAATTATATTAAGTCTTCTATTGAAAATGATATTCGAAAACTAAAGATTGAGCTAGAAGAAGTATTAAAAAACTTACAAGAAGTTATTAATTTAATAAATAAAAGAGATAGAAAAGATATAGAGAAATATATTCACGAGATTGAAAATTTCTTAAAATTAAAAGATAATGAAATTGACCATAAAGAAGTTAGAAAAATGTATAATAGTATTGATGAACTACGTTCTAAATTAAAGAATATACCAGGTGAAAATATTAATGAATTACGAAAAAAACTTAATGAAATTCAAAATAGTTTACATAATTTAAATCAAAAGTTTCATCAAATAGAGGAATTACAGCAACCAGTTCAATTAAATATAACATACGATTATGATGAATTTTCATTGAATTTAGCAAAATATCTTAACAATTTAGAAAAAGATCCAAAAAACAATATAATAATTTTACTTGAGGAACTATTAGGTTTTCACTTTATGGGTACCGAGTTCATTGATCATGAAATTAATATCGAACCATATTGGCGTAAAGAGGTCTTATCGAGATTTATAACTCGTATGCCTCCTTTTGAAATTTTCAAAATACCATGGGAAGAAAAAGACATGTATGAGATCACAAGAATTGTAGGAGGTAGGTATTTTTGGTTTGCAGAATTAATTAACGGCCAAAATAATGAAGTACATGTTAAATATGAGGTTGATAACGTTGATTATTGTATACCTAATACAATTTCATTAAAAGATATTCTTGAGGATCCAATTATTTTGACCATGACTGATAGAAACAAATATACAAAATACTTTATAAAATATGGTTCAGAGAGAATTTCTAATACAAAAATAGATAACAGATATACTGTTGCCTCTAATATAAGTAAATTAAAAGATAAAACAAACCCAAATTATAAATATGTATATGATCGTACAATAAATAAATTGAATGAGTTGGATCGAAGAATAAAAAATCTTAATCCTTGGGGATTAAATTTCTTTTACGTCGCATTTTGCACAAATGGTTATGGTGTATCTACTGATCCGTTCGATGATAGATGTCCATTCCAAGATAAATGCAAAGAATGTGATGGCAAACGATTTTGGTATACTAAAAGAAAACAATTCCCTAAATTTTTTGCAGTAAAAAGAATTCGCTTTACGGGCGAAGGTACAATTGATGGTTACTTATCAAAGTCCTTCATTCAATCAATAAGAGTTGTCTCTCCTGACGAATTAAAAGAAGATATATTAATTCTTTATGATAAAGTTAATATACGAACACCAATAATTTTTGGACATTTATACCTTGAATTTCCTATAAAACCACTAAGTTATAAGATTAGAACAGCTTTAATTGTAATAAGCTTTAATCCTATTATTGTATCTTTAATAATAAACGCAGCCATTAAAAATCCTGAATTAAAAAGATTTCTCGAAATTAAATACCGCTTTAAAAATATGATAGAAGAATTTGGCAACATTAGTATTAGTAAATTAGTTAAAGAAATTAAAAATAAAGATATTAAAAAAGATGAACTTGTAGAATTCGGCAAATATGTACTTTTGCATACTTTAGCTCACTTATTACTTCTATACATAATAAAGAGAACCAAATGCATGCCTGATGAAATAACCTATCACATCGATCCTTCAAATAATCGCATATATATTCTTGAAATGTCTAAGAATGATGGACTCGGAATAGTAGAAAGCATAAAGCAAGAAATTAATAGTAAAGGGGAGGAAGAGTTTCTTGATGAATTTTACGAGGAAATGCTCAACTTTTTAGAAGATCATAGAGAAGATATATCTAAATATGAAGAAGATGTTCGTAAAGAATTCTCAAAATTACTTTCTGATATTAACAAAGATGCTGCAATCGAATCTTTAATGAACGAAATAAAAAGATTTAATGATGAAATTAAAGATTTATTAAAATATATTGATATCGCGACATATAGACAAGAATTTTCTAAACATATTGCTAAAAATGAAAAGGAGCAATTTTTGGAAGGAGCATCAGAGTATATAGTTCCTTGCGTCCTTCATTACGGAACACATCCGCATCTTTGTGCAGATTCATGCAACGAATGTTTAATATTTTTACATGGATGTTTAGATCCCTTTAAACAGTTTTACACTCTATCAAGAAATTTAGTTACATTCTTCTTAAGCATTGTTAAAAACAAGAAAATGACAATTTCTGGAAAAGGATTAGGAAGTTACTTACAAAAAATTTTTGAAGGAGGTGATAAAATTTACATTAAAGTTCCATTTATCGATGATTATGGTGTTGAAATAATTAAAGGATTAATAGATAAGAAAGATATAAATATTAAAACAAAAGTAGCTAACTTAAAAATTTTAGAAAAATATAAAAATCATATTAATCTAGTTTTCGACGAAAGTTTTCATAGTAAAGAGTATTTAATAACACATGGTGAACAATATATTAAGATAAGTGGTTCTCTAAATTTAACTCGTTCAAGTTTAATAGATAAAGAGGAAAATCTTACTATTGAATGGAGTGAAAAATTAGATGATGAAGTAAAGTTATTTATAAATGAGTTTAAATATTAACGCTATAAATTATTTTCCAATTACCGATCAGGATTTAAATGAAAATGAATTTATTTTTACTCCTATCATAACTCGTTTAGGATTTATAAAAAAATTTAAAGAAGTTCTTGTATACTTTTCTGATTTTGATATTTACAAAAAAATATTGTCTTTTAAGTATTCTTTGCCAATATATTTACCTGAAATCGGACTAATGTTAGCTTTAGATTTAACATCAGAATCTTTAGCATCTGAGTTATATAAGGAAATAAAAGAATTTAGCAGTTTATTCGAAGGCGACAGAATTTTTGTTTTTAAAATTCACAATTACGATAATAAAATAAATAGAGCTGTTAGTTGGGGTAATTTAAGGTCTTTCAGAGTACATGAAATAATTCCTGAAAATGTAAATAAAATTTATCAAATTAACATTAAGAACGATCTCAATATAACTCCTTGTTTAATTGCTGGTTCTAAAAACAAGTATGGTATATATACACCTATTAGATATACAAATATTATTATCGAAAAAAAGTATAAAAAAATCGAAACAAATTTGAATTATAATTTTAGTATAATATATATAAAAAAAGAATATTTAAATAAATCCTCTATTAAGACTAGACGATTACCTTTTGATAAGTATTTGGAATTATTTGAAGTAAAAGCAGGGCTGATCGGTTTTAAATATAATGGCGAAATAAAATATAAAGAAGTAAACATACATTTTACAGAAAATCCTTTAGAAATAGAAACTTTACAAAATATAACATACAAAGGGGGATATTTTAAGTCTTATTTATTATCATTAAATGATCTTAAAATTCATTATGCAGAACAATTTGATGATAAATATAATATTAATATAGTTGATCAGCTGGAAAAACTCATATATTCTCGTTATGATATATTACCACTATTATTTCCGTATTATTATGAAAATGAAAAGGACAGATATAATTTAATTTATGAATTTTCTGTTAAAAAAAGTATTTATCTGAATATTATCAATATCTTCCAAAAATATTCTGGACCACAAAATCAACAATTTATAGAAAATTTTGATAAAACAATGGAAGAAGAAAACAAGTGTATAAAGATTATGGATAAAAATGATAATATATTAATACAGTTAATTAATCCATCTTTAATACCTTTTTTAATAAAAAAAATATTAATCCAAGAAAATGAAGAATATTTCGAAGATATATTTCAGAATGATATCATGAAAAAGGCAAGCTATTATAACAAAGTAATTAATAGAAAAATTATTGATATTACTGCATTAAATTTATTGGCTGGAATTAATAATGTTTTAGAAAAAAGAAAAAAATTATATAATTATTTATTATCATATATTAAGAATATAGCTAAAAATTAACTTTAATACTTGTTATACAACTCAATTAATATTGGTATATAAGATTGAAGTAATTTATCATATTTTGTAATTATAAAATTAGTGTATGCAAAATGCGTATCTTTTTGCTCAAAACTCAAAACAAATAATAAATCTAAATAAAGTCTTCTTTTAATCATCCTTCCGCTACTTTCACCAATTATAGGATAAATTGCATTTAAATATAAATCTAGATTTTTAAAAATTTTTAAAAATCTATAAATCATATTAAAATCATAATGATGAAAAGTAATAAGTATTTTACCTTCTTTCTTTAATTTCTTTACTGCTAAACGAAATATATATTCTAAATTTTTAAAGTATTTTTCTAATTCTATTTTATTCTTTAAATTTCTAACAACTATTTCTTTTTCTATTAATTCTTTAAGTTTTTTTTCATTTAAATCATTTATTAAGGCTAAGTTAAATATGCTTAATTCAGAGTATATTTGGTAATCAAGATAAGGGGGGTCAGTAAATATTAGGTCAAATTTACATTTAATTTTAGGCAAAACATCTTGAGATGCCCCATTAAAAATTTTTAAATTATCTAACTTTAAATCTTCTGCAAAGATATATTTTTGAGCTTTCTCGATTTTTCTTAAGCAAGAAATTACATTCCCTCTACCTAAAGGATATATTTTTGAGTCTTTAATAAAGAAAGCGATGGGATTTAATTCGACAGGTTGTGGAGGTAACCAATAAGATTTTATCACAAAGGCAGGTGTAACTTTTCCATATCTTGCTGAATAAATTGATAGTAAGGAACATGTTCGAAGCGAATCTGAAACAATTAACTTTATTAAATTAAAGTATTTGCTTTTTTTACCTTCCTCTAAAATTATCTTAAAAGTTAAATATTGCCTAGGTGTGAGTAGCTCACCAAAATTTTTTATTCCTTTTTTTATTAACCTTTTTGTTTCTTTTAGTAGCGGTATTTTTAAAATGTCGTTATCACTTTTAAAACTATTCCATGTAGCCAAATCATTTTCGTCGAGGGATTTAATTTCTCTTTTTGAACACGTATAACAATAATACTCAAGTGCAAAAGGATAAATTCTATAATAATCAATGTTCTTTATATCTTTATTAAAAAACTCATTATTACAATATAAACATGAATTTAGTTCATTATAAGATTTTAGTATTATGTTACATTTTTCGCAATAATAAATTTTTATTTTTCCTTCTCTTATTTTATTAAATTTTATTTGTAGTTTGTTTAACGAATTTTTCCATGCTAAAAATGTATGTACTATAATAGCCTCGTGACCTTCAATACATTTTGTAATCCAATAATTACTAACTTTAGTATAAGCCCTCATGATTATATCTTTTATTTCGTTTATGTTAAGTTGAGGAAGCAACTTGATACTTTCGAGAATTAGTGTTGAAAGGGGATTAATATCTATAGCATATACTTCGTAACCTAATTTAATAGCTTCAAGAGCGAAAGTGCCTCCTCCACAAAACATATCTAACATTCTTTTCTCTGAAACTCTTGGAGGATTATAGTATATTTGTTGTATGAAATCACTAGGATTTTTTATATTTCTTAATGATTCATCCTCCATCTCTAATAGTGCTAAAATAATTCTAGAAACTCCTGAATACCTTCTAGCCCACCATTTATGTATTTCATATATTGGTAAACGACGAGACCATTCTAACTTTTTGGAAAAGATGTTAATCGCATCTAATAGGCTTGCGTCTAACTTTTCAATTAGCTTCATTATAATATATAAGTTTTTTACATAATAAATTGATTTTTTTAATTCATACTTTTCTTATTTAATTCATCTAATGGAATTTGATTTTGTTAGCTTTTTTCGTTGCTTATTGTGATACTGATATTCATTATGTCATTATTAATTGAATTACTAAATTTTAAAATAACTTTATGATTCTTCATATCATAATACAAAACCAACGAACCAAAAAGGTTTAATTTTTTAATTTTCTTGAATTTATCGATTTAAGATCATTAATACCATCTTGGAAAACCATATAATCCGATGAGTTGATTCTCTATAATTTCAAAGTTTTCTTTAAGTTCATTAATTAATGGCTCAAGGTTTAGTCCCATATACTCTTCTATTTGTTTAATATTGGGATAATCAAGAATTTCCAATGCTTCCCATGCTCCTGCTTTATAGGGAAATCTAGTTGGCATTTTGTTAGACCATTCAAACCTCACATATTTATTTACTGCCCTGAAGATATCTATTAGCTTATTTCCATAAGCTTTGTTTAATCCTGAAAACATATTAACCAATAAAATACTTTCTGGATAATAATTCGGCGAGCGGCCTGCATCACTAAGGACTATTTCATGCAGAACTTCTGATGCGATTCTCTCCATTCCATAAAGCTTATCTTCAAACAAATCTCTCCTTAACGCATTGTACCAAGCTTTGAAATCGGAACCTAATGAATAATACAATCCATAGACCAATCGAGCTTTAGTTGTAAAAGCAAAGCTAGGGATAACCAAAACATCTAAACGGTTGTATTCTTTTTTACTAATAAATTTTTTTAAAGTATTACCTAGCATTGTTAAGAATATACGATATCCTTTGTATTCACCAATTTCTATGTAACCCAATCCTTTTAATAAACGTAATGATATGTTAATTTCAGTTTCACTAGCATTTAATTCTTTCTTGAGTTCCAGCATAAATTTTTTTAAGCTCTCCCCTACTGTTCTACTTTTTCTAATTTTATCAAGATTATCCTTAGTTAACGAGATCGTGTATTCGCTAGGAATTGGTTCTTTCTTTAAATTTTGTAAGCTTAGAAGCAGAATTTTTTGTAATCTGTACTTAATCATAGCTTTGCTTTGTTTCTTCTTTCCCTTCCTTAAACTTTTATGTGCAGTACTAAATAACTCATCAATCAATGGAATTTTCTTTTTATTATTTTTAATAGGGATAAGATTTTCTAAATACATTTTTCCTATATATTCTTTTCTTCAAGCTTATTTTTATATTTATTGTAATAAACCTTCTGAAACTGTACTATATCATAAGTTTTTTATTGGCACTTATTGTTTTTAACTTTAATCAAAGGTTTATATATTTGATTAACATATATTTATTATGAGATGGGCACAACATCTTTCCAATATTTTGAGCTCAAAGGTGATAATCTTACCAACAATGCTTTAAAACAGATTGAAATCTCGATAGGACCTACCGCGATTGCTTATAATGCAATTATGAAAGAAGTTGAAAAAATTGCTAACAGGATTAAGTTTTTCTCATCTATATATATTGAAGGATCGTATGGTAGTGGCAAAACACTAGTATTAAGAAAGGCTGTTTATGATATAATGTCAGGTTCCAATAAAAAATCTTTTAAAAATATCATTCCGTTATACTTTTTCTTGGGTGAGACTAACTTTCTTCCAATGAGTGCAACTGAGGAATATCTGGCCAAGCTAAAATCTTATATTGAAGGAGAAATTGAAGGTCCTGCAACTATTGGCGAAAAAGAAGATTGGAAAGAAAGAGTAGAAGTTCTTGAAAGATGTATAGATACAGTTAAGAATAGAATAGGTAAAATTGAGCCTAGAGATGAGCCTAAAATATTCATTGAGGTCCTTAAAGAATTAAATAAAAATAAATATTATCCCTTGGTAGTTTTTGATGAGTTTGAAAGAGTTATATATACTGGAGAGGGTTTGAAAACCGATGGAGCTCGTATGGCATTTTCTGAATTTTGTAAAATGTACTTAGAATTAACAAGGGGACACTTGTTCTTAGGCATTTTTGTCTTGACAAGCACAAAACCTATTTTAGATCTGCTTATCGAAGCTTACAAAGAAGGAAAGCCACACATTAAAGATATAGCCCAATATTTAGCAATTTCTGAAGATTCGCTTGTTAAAGATTTCCCTATGACTCGTCTTCATATAGTATATGACTTTAAATATAATCTTTTATGGAGTGAAAGAGAACTTGAAAACCTAACTAAAAATACTAATATGAACTTTGATGGGCGTTTATTAAAAGTTATTTCATTAGTACTTCCTATGCCTAGAACTGTTTTCCAGATTGGTAAACTAATAAGCTTAACTTCAGAATTAAGTAAAGAGAAAATATCTATAGACATATTATATCCAATAATAGAAAGTAAAATTAAACAGCTAATAGATAGGCTTAAAAAGGAATATTTAAAAGACGGAATACCAAGACCCATAGTCCCTCCAAGAACAAAATGGCTTGAAAGATTCGAAAATCTGCTTCAAAAAGGTTATTATTATGTCTCAACAAGAGATCAAAATGTAAAACAAATAGCTGATGTATTAGGTCTTAAAGTAAAAGAAGTTCAAAGGGAATCTCAAACAACAGAAGGTGAAACGGTACAGGAAAAAACTAAAGATGTGAAAACCATATTAAAACAGAAAATTGCCGAAATTATTCATAAACTGTATGAAGTAGGCCTTTATGAAAGGATTGGACCCGGGGAATATATTATTAATCCATCTATATTTGCTTTTGCACTTGATATAGATAGATTACCTGACGGTTCGATCACAAACTTGGATACACTTATTGATAAGATTAAACTTAAAATTAAAGAAAATAGAGAAGCCAAAAGAAAGTATAAAGGAAAAGAAAAATATTCCGAATAAAAATGAAGAAGCTTATAGTTATTAGACATTGATCAAATGTCTTTTAGCATTACAAAACTTTGTGACAATAAAATGAAAAAAATTGGCATAATCGCAGATGAGAGCAGCGAAACAAGAGCTAAAGTAATTCTTTACAGCGGACTTGAAGATCAATCGATGCTCTTAATATTTGCAAGAGAAGATACCAAATACATTCCAAATATACCTAATAACCAAAGAATAAAAGAAGATAATACATTTCATATTTGCTTTTAAGATAAATAATGTACTATCCAATAAATTTTGTATCTTCTTTTGTAACGTTATTTGATTGTAG
>Ga0209143_1001023_pt1 | contig 13237 bp, 12 predicted proteins | sample FaiFalFF_MnMetaG_3_FD_184739 | JGI IMG/M metagenome (GOLD analysis project Ga0209143, IMG submission 184739) | Freshwater microbial communities from Yellowstone National Park, Wyoming, USA - Fairy Falls B (FF_Mn_B) MetaG (SPAdes) (version 3) | ecosystem: Environmental > Aquatic > Freshwater >...
TCCTCCTGCCAGTCGTCGGCGTATGGGCGCGGCGCGTACTGGGGCTGACAGCGCGCCACTGCATAATGAACCGCGTGCTGCAGGGGTTCGGGCAGGTCGAGAATAGCCCGCTGCAAATCGCGCGGCACGCAGCGAAACCGTTGGGAGTGGGTGGACTTGCGATTCACTGCTCCACCCACCCTCCGCACACAATTCGTATCCACGCACGCGGCGACCAAGCTGCAGACCGTTGCGTTAGCATACCTTTCACCCCGATTTAGGATACGACGCCTGACCATGATTCCTGCCGATGCCTTGACGAATTGCGCCGAATTCTTGGGATGTTCGCGCATCAGCCTCACCTTACGCTTTGCGTCATGCGCGTTGGGGCGCAAACTGGAGTATCCTATAGCGGTCTATGAAAACGCGCGTGCAGAGTTCTGTTCTGTTTTGGCTTTGGCTGCCGTTGGCGCTGAGTTTCACCCTAATGATGTTGGAGTCGCCCGTGACGAACGCGGCGCTGGCGCGTTTTGCGGAGCCGTCGGTGCAGATTGCGGGCTTCGGCGTGGCGCTGGGGTTGTCGTTGCTGATTGAAAGCCCCGTGATTATGCTGTTGGCGACGGCGATTGCGCTGGTACAGGGGCGCGAGTCGTTTTTCGCGGTGCTGCGCTTCGTGCTGACGCTGATAGTGAGCCTCACACTGCTGACCGCGCTGATTGCCTTCACGCCGTTGTATGACTGGATTGCGTTGCGGCTTCTGGGGCTACCTACGCGCGTGGCGGAGGCGGGGCGCGGCGCGATGCAGGCGATGCTGCTCTGGACGGCGGCGATTGGCTGGCGGCGGTTCCTGCAGGGCGTGCTGGTGCGCTACGGCAAGGCGCAATTGGTCACTTGGGGCACGGCGATCCGCTTGGCGACGATTACGGCGGTGGCGGTCGCGCTCCTGTGGTGGAACGGGCTACCTGGCGCGGTTGCGGGCGCGTGGATTGTGATGGCGGGCGTGCTGGTGGAGGCGGCGGTCGCAACGCTGTTTGCGCTGCCCGTGTTGCGCAAGCGCGTGCTGCCCCATCATGAGGCGACACCCCCACTCACTCAGCGGGCGATTTGGCGGTTCCACCTGCCGTTGGCGGGCACGACGCTGTTGACGCTGTTGGTGCATCCGCTGACCGCCGCCGCGCTGGCGCGATTGCCGCAGCCCGAGTTGGCAATCGCGGCGTGGCAGGTGGTGTTCGGCTCGCTGCTGGCGGTGCGCAGTTGGGGCTTCGCGCTCCAAGAGGTCAGCGTCGCCGCGCGGCAGCAGGGCATCGCGGAGCGTGCGTTGTACGCCTTCACAGGCAAGGTTGCGCTGGGCACGACGCTCGCGCTCGCATTGCTGGCGTTCACCCCGCTGGCGGGGCTGTTCACGGAGCGGCTACTCGCGCTCAAGGCAGAGTTAGCGTCGCCTGTGGTGTTCGGGCTGCAGATGTGCCTGCTGCTGCCCGCGCTGACGGCGTATGGCTCCACGCTGCGCGGGCTGCGCATCGCCGCGAAGCAGACCACCGTCGTCTACTGGGGGATGGCGGTGAACCTGCTGGTGAACGCGCTGGGGCTGGCGGGGGGCGTGGCGCTGGCGTGGGCGTTGGACGCGCAGTCGGTGCAAGCGTCGCTGCTGGTGGGCGTCGCCGCGTTCCAACTCGCCGCGCTCGCCGAGATTGTCTACCTGCGGCGTGGGCGTGCGCCTACTGCGTCGTAAACGAGGTGAAGTAGACCTCCAGCACGCTCTCTTTCTCGTGCGTTTTGTGTTCCAGCACCTCGTTCACGCGCTCGCGGATCTCCTCTTTGACCTTGTGCTTGCCTTCCAGCGTGTTCAGTTGCGAGCGTGTTTTGCCTGAAAGCGCCATCAGCACGGCGTCGCGCAGCGGCGCAGTGTCTTCCTCCAGTTTCTTGGGGTCGATACCCTCCTTGAGACCGAGCGCGACGCCCGCCTTGAGGTAATGCTCGTCGCCCAGATTGATGATGAACTCGCCTAAGTCCAGCGTCTTGCCGACAGTGGGCGGTTTTGGTGGGGGCGGCGCTTTCGGCGCGAGGAAGTTTTTGCCCGCGAACACGCCGCCCGCCAGCCCCGCAATCAGCACCACGATCATCATCAGCATGGGGCTTTTGCCCTTGCCACCACCCCCGCCGCCGTCGCCTTCCGATTTCTTCGCCTTGCCAGCCATAGGTATCCTCGAAGGGGTTATTCCATATCTCAACCCAAGTATCTCAAGCACCCCAACGCCAACGCAAACATCACCCCCGTAATCCCCAGCAGCGCCGTCGGTCGGTAGCGTTCAGGAACCAGTCGCTCCCAGCCGAGCGCCCAGAAGACGCTGATGGGCAGCAGGGCGGGGTAGAAGTAGCGTCCCTGCGTCTGGAAAAACACGCGCACAAACAGCACGAAACTGACCAGCGTCAGCACGAGGCACAGCCCCGCCAGCAGCAGCCACACCCGCGCCCACAACGGCGACGGCTCGCGCAGGCGCAGCACGAAGCCCATCGCCGCACCCAGTGTCAGCACGCCCAGCCCAAGATACACGCTACCCGGCAGGAAATTCGGCAAGCCCGTGCGCGCTGTTTCGGGCGCGCCATAGGCGAACCAGAAACTGCGGAAAGTCCAGTCCGCCACCAACTGCGCGTACTGCCCCCAAGTCATGCCCTGATTGATAAAATCCTGCGCTTTCGCCGTGCCCGCGAACACCTCCAGAAAGGTGCGCTGCAGTAGCGGGTCGCCGTACAGGATGTAGTTCCGCGCCAGCCACCAGCCGCTGACCAGCAGTGTCATCACCAGCGCAAGCGTCGCCGCGCCGAATGCAGCCCCCCAACGCCTCGACAGCAACCGCGCTGCAACGATGACGCCGAGCAGCATAATCGGGATGAGCAGGATGCCCGTCGCTTTGGTTAGAAGGGTTAGCCCTGTGAGGATGGGGAGTAGGAATAGTTGATATAGACGCCCCCCTCCTGCAGGTTCCCCCCGCTTCGCGAGGGGAACCGAGGCGTGAGTGTCCCGCTTTTCAGGTTCCTCCCGCTTTGCGGGGGGAACCGAATCGGCGCGGTTCCCCCTGCCCGCAGGGGGAACCTTAAGGAGGGGGTTCGAATTTTCTGGCGCGGTAGTTGACGCTGTTGCGTTGTGCAGGTTGGTTAGCAGCGCATACAACACTGCCGCAAACAGCAGGTTGGTCAGCGCGTCGTTGCCGACTGCGCTGCCGATGGCGATGTGCATCGGCAAGAACGCCGCGAAGCCCATGCCTGTCAGCGCGAGCAGCGGGCGTTCAGGCGCGAGCCGACGCAGCGTCAGCCACACCAGCCACACCACACCTGCGCTGCAGAGCGTCGAGAGCAGCCGCACCGCCTTGCCCTCGCCGCCCGTGAGGGTGTAGACCACCGCCGCGAGAAAGTAATACAACGGCGGCTGGTGCGCCTCGTACCCGACGCCTGCGTAGCCTTCGAACTTGGGCAGCCGCCACTCCCGCGCGACATACGCCACATACTGGAAGTGCGCGCCCTCGTCGGGGGTGTTCGGGTAGCCGTTGTTGCCGAAGGGGGTCGCGAGGTTGTAGGCAATCGCCAGCAGGCTATGCGCCGCAAGCACCACCCACGGCGCATAGCCCAGCCACGACGAGGTTAGAAGCCCTTGCTGGCGATGTATTTCGCGAGGTCGGCGACGCGGCATGAGTAGCCCCACTCGTTGTCGTACCACGCCAGCACTTTCGCCAGTCGCCCGCCCATCACCAGCGTCGAGGGCAGGTCAACGATTGCGCTGCGCTCGTCGCCGCGGAAGTCCGACGACACCAACGGCTCGTCCGTCACGCCGAGGATGCCCTGCAGCGCGCCCGTCGCCGCCTGACGGAACGCCTCGTTGATGGCTTCGGCGGTCGCCTCGCGCGAGAGCGTCACTGTGAGGTCTACAATCGAGACCGTCAGCGTCGGCACGCGCAGCGCAATCCCGTGCATGCGCCCCTTGAGTTCGGGCAGCACGAGGTGGATCGCCTTCGCCGCACCTGTGGAGGTCGGGATGATGTTCGCCGCCGCCGCGCGCGCGCGACGCAGGTCTTTGTGAACCTGGTCTTGGATGCGCTGGTCGTTGGTGTAGGCGTGTACGGTGGTCATAATGCCGTGTTCAATCCCGAACGCCTCGTGCAGCACCTTGCTTACGGGCGCGAGGCAGTTCGTGGTGCAGGAAGCGTTCGAGATGATATGGTGCTGGCTGGGGTTGTACGCCTCGTGGTTGACGCCCATGACGATGGTGATGTCCTCGTTGGTGGCGGGAGCGGTGATGATGACCTTTTTCGCGCCTCCGCGCAGGTGCGCTGCCGCCTTCTGCCCGTCAGTGAACACGCCCGTGGACTCAATCACGATATCCGCGCCGACATCGCCCCACGGGATTGCCGCAGGGTCTTTCTCGGCAAACACGCGGATACGGTCGCCGTCCACAATAATCGCGTTCTCTTCCGCCTTCACCTCGCCAGGGTAGGTTCCGTAAGTGGTGTCGTACTTGAAAAGGTGCGCATTGCTATGCGCGTCGGTCAGGTCATTGATGGCGACCACATCGAAGTCGTTGGGGTAATGTTTACGAATCGCCCGCAGGGTCATCCGCCCGATGCGACCAAAGCCGTTAATACCGATTCGGATAGCCATAGTCTCCTCCCAGAATGGCAGTAGTGTACCTGAATTGTGCGGGGAGGTTGGCAGGAGAGGCGTGTCCAGTAGGGAATAATATCCCCGTGCTACTGCCGATTCGCGACCATAACCCTGCCCACCGTTTTCCGTTCGTGACGGTGGGGCTGATTGTGGTGAATGTGCTGGTCTACATCATGCAAGTCGTAGACCCGCGCATTACCTATGTGTACGCCACCATTCCTGCCGAGATTACGGGGGCGTATGTGGATCCGTTGCTGCGAATGCAACTGGAGATGCAGCACGGCATCCGCGCGGAACCTGTCGTCAACCCATGGCTAACAATTCTGACCAGTATGTTTTTGCACGGGGGCTTCTGGCACATTCTGGGCAATATGTGGTCGCTGTGGATTTTCGGCAATAATGTGGAGGACGCACTGGGGCACTTTCGGTATCTGCTGTTATATCTGTTTTGGGGCGTGGTGGCGGCGTTGTCGCATATTGTGTTCAACTGGGCGTCGCCAATCCCTGTGGTGGGTGCGAGTGGCGCAATCGCAGGCGTAATGGGCGCGTACATGCTGCTGTTTCCGCATGCGCGTATCGATTGCGTGCTGTGGTTTGTGATTATCACTTTCGTGGAAGTGCCCGCCGTCTTTTTCCTGATTGTCTGGTTCGTGTCGCAGTTTCTGGTGTATAACCCAGGCGTGGCATACTTAGCGCACATCGGCGGCTTCGTGGCAGGCTTTCTCACCATCAAGTTGATGGGGGGGCCCACACGCATCCTTTACGGGCGACGCCGCTTCTACTACGACGACTGGTGATTCAGTAGCGCATGTGCCCAGGCGTTGGGCAGCGCACTTGCCCCGTGGCGGGGTCGTACTGATAGGGCTGCTGCGAGACGGGGCACACCAGCATGCTGGCGGGCAGCCCTAATTCGTTCAGGCTGGAGGGGAAGGTTTCGTCGGTGGTGGTGCGCATTTGGATGGCGGCGCGGATTTGGCTAAGGTTGTTGCGGCACTCGACGCTTTCGGCGGCTTGGCGCACCTCGCCGACGCGACTGGCGGGCGGCGGCGCAGCAGGGTTGGATGCGCCTCCACCAGACGACGCGCCGCCCGTGCCGTAATACAGCCACACTGCCATCAGCACGCCCAGTATGGCGATGGAGACCAGTATCCCGACAAGCCGCATAGCATGGGAATTATACTCTCAGGTGCGTGCGCCAACCCATCGTTCACCCCCCGCCCCTGTTGCCCATCCTCCACCCACACTTGAAACAAGCAGGCGCACCTCCCGTAGAATCTCCCCACCAACACGCACAACACGCGCCAACGATGGGACTTACCTACTGCACGAGCACCGCCTGCCTCGCTACCAGTGGACTTTCTTGGAAAGCCGTACGCGCGTGCGCCTGTTGGCGTTCCGCCGTGAGATGTCCACGCTGTGTGTGTTATCGTTGGGCACGGTGGGGGCGCTTTTGAGCGCGGGTTTGGGTTGGATGGTGAGCGTGTGCATTCGGGTTATGGGATGGCGGGTCGAACGCCGTACGCGTGTTGTGTGGCGTTGGGGTTTCATGGGTCGTGGCATGCGGGTGTGATGTCTGTGGTGTTGTTGGACAATAGTGTTAGACTGGTCGCGTCAGGGCGTTCCTGCTGTCAACGATGTGTTGGCGCATTTACCGCCCCCCCTTGACAAACCCCTGTAAGATGTGCTATAATATGGTCACGCTGCGTTGGTTCGCCCCAGCGCAGTAGTCCAACCTCAGAAAGGAGGATGTCTATGACACGATGGAACAAACTGATTGTGAGTCTCGCGGCGGCGGTAGCCGTCGCAGGAGCATACGCGTCTGGCTGGGGTGTGACGGTATTGATCAGAGACGGCGTGCTGAACCCAGGTTCCGTTGTCTCAACGGTACCAACGACTATCATCGCGAACCCGCTGCCTCAGGTGACTTTCAACACGGCTGCTGCCGAGCCGAACCCGATTCTGGTCGGCGATGGCACGAGCTTTACGAACGGCACTTTCACGGGCGTCTATGCGATTAACGACCTCTCGAACTCGAAGGGTCTACTGACGGGCTTCAACTTCGTCGTGAGCGGCTTTGTGCAGGGCACAGGGCGCATCGTCTGGTTCAAGAAGGTCGTAGACCGTGACACGAGTGAGGTTCTCTTCGACGGTACGGGCGTCTTTCTCGGCGGCGCGTATGCGGGCGGCAGCGACGGCGCGTTTAGCTTGAATATCTTCATTCCGCTCAGCAGGCCGTCCAGTAACTTCACCGTGTTCGAGGTCTTCATTCTCGACATCGCGGACGCGAACGCGCCTGGCGTCGACACGGCAGGACTGCTGTTGGTGGAGCAGGACTGGGTGCCTGAGCCTGCGAGCCTGATTGCGCTTGCGACGGGTCTGGGCGCGCTTGCCCTGCGCCGCCGCAAGAAGTAATATCCGACTTCCTTTCCGGGCGTAACAGAGAATAGGGCTGAGGACAAAATTCTCAGCCCATTTTTACTGCCTGAAGCGCGTGTTGCACGCTTACTGCATCGCTGCGGTGGTCAGGTCGCTCTCACCCGTTAGGGGCAGGTCTTCGCTCTTGACGAACACGATTTCGTTGTTCTCGTTCAGGCGCGCGACGATGGTGTCGCCCTCCTCGAAGCGTCCCAGTAGCAACTGCTCCGAGAGCGGGTCTTCGATAAGCTGCTGCACTACGCGGCGCAGCGGGCGCGCGCCGTAGTTCGGGTCGTAGCCCTTCTGCGCGAGCAGCTCCTTGACGGCAGGCTCCAGCACCAGGCGCATGTTGTGCGCCGCGAGCTGCTCCTGCACGCGCCCGATCATGATGTCCACAATCTGCAGGATCTCGTTGCGTGTGAGCGGGTGGAACACAATCACCTCGTCCACGCGGTTGAGAAACTCTGGGCGGAAGAGCTTCTTCATCTCTTCCAGGATGCGGTTGCGCATCGCTTCGTAGGCGCGCGGGTCTTCGGGGTCGGTCTGCTTGTCGCGGCGCAGCCCGATGCCCGCCTCTTCCACGACGGAGCGCACGCCCACATTGCTGGTCATGATGATGATGGTGTTGCGGAAGTCCACCACATGTCCTTGCGAGTCGGTGAGTCGCCCGTCTTCCATCACCTGCAGCAGCAGGTTGAACACATCGGGGTGCGCTTTCTCGATTTCGTCGAGCAGCACCACGCTGTAGGGCTGGCGTCGCACCGCTTCGGTCAGCACGCCGCCCTCTTCGTAGCCGACATAGCCGGGCGGTGCGCCAATTAGGCGGGAGACATTGAACCGCTCCATGTATTCGCTCATGTCGATACGGATGAGGTTGTTCTCGTTGTCGAACAGGTAGCCCGCCAGTGCGCGCGCCAGTTCGGTCTTGCCGACGCCTGTGGGACCGAGGAAGATGAAAGTGCCCATCGGTCGCTTGGGGTCTTTGAGACCGGAGCGGGCGCGTCGCAGGGCGCGTGCAACGGCAGAGACCGCTTCGTGTTGTCCAACCACGCGGCGGTGCAGTTCTTCTTCGATGTGCAACAGCTTTTGTGCTTCACTCTCCACCAGTCGGGTGACGGGGATGCCTGTCCAGCTTTGTACGATATGGGCGACATCGTGTTCTGTGACAAGGGTGGTCATCTCTTGGCGTGCAGCAGCCCATTCGTCCTCCATCGCCTCGATGCGCTCTTGCAGGGCAACTTTGCGGTTTTCCAGCTCCTCCACGCGGTCGAGGTTGCCCTGTTGGCGCGCGCTGGCGATCTCTTTTTGGAGCATCTCCAGCTCGCCTTTGGCTTTGCGCAGCTCCAGTGGCGGCAGCGTCTGCTGCAGTTTCACGCGCGATGCCGCTTCGTCAATAAGGTCAATCGCTTTGTCGGGGAGGTAGCGGTCGGTGATGTAGCGGCTGGAGAGTTTGACCGCTGCTTCAACCGCGCTGTCGGTGATAATCACGCGGTGGTGCGTCTCGTAGCGGTCGCGTAGCCCCTTGAGGATTTGGATCGCTTCTTCAATTGAGGGCTCGCGCACTTGCACGGGCTGGAATCGCCGTTCTAAGGCGGCGTCGCGCTCGATGTACTTGCGGTACTCATCTTGGGTGGTTGCGCCGATGCATTGCAGTTCGCCGCGTGCAAGGGCGGGCTTCATGATGTTAGAGGCGTCGATTGCGCCTTCTGCCGCACCTGCACCAATTAGGGTGTGCAGCTCGTCAATAAATAGCACGACATCGCCTTGAGCTTTGCGCACTTCCTCCAGAACGCGCTTCATGCGCTCTTCGAACTCGCCTCGATACTTCGTGCCTGCAACTAATCCAGCCAGATCGAGCGAGACGATGCGCTTGTTGCGCAGCTGTTCAGGCACATCGCCTTGCACGATGCGCTGTGCCAATCCTTCGACGATAGCGGTCTTGCCTACCCCAGGTGGTCCGACGAGCACAGGGTTATTCTTGGTGCGCCGCGCAAGGATTTGCATCACGCGCTCGACCTCGTTGTGGCGTCCGATGACGGGGTCGAGCTTACCTTGGCGTGCCATTTCGGTCAGGTCGCGCCCGAACTCATCGAGGGTTGGGGTCCGCGAGCGTTGCGGGCGCGACGAGGGCGTGGGTTGCCCTTCATGCTCTTGCAGGCTCATCACTTCGCGACGGGCGCGCTCCAAGTCGACGCCAAGCTTGTGTAGCACGCGTGCCGCCAGACCCTCGCCCTCGCGGATTAAGCCAAGCAGCAAGTGTTCGGTGCCGATATAGTTGTTGTTCAGTTGCCGCGCCTCGTCGTAGGCGAGGTCAATGACACGCTTAGCGCGCGAGCTAAGCTGCATCTCTGCGCCATAGCGTGCCTCGCCACGCGTAGCGTAACGTTCAATCTCGCTGCGGATGCGCTGTAGGCTCACCCCCATCCGATCCAGAATACGCGCCGCGACACTGTCCGACTCGCGTACCAGCCCCAGAAGCAGGTGCTCGGTGTTGACCTGAGTCTCGCCCAGTCGCTGCGCTTCCTCCTGCGCGTAGAAGATCACCTTACGCGCACGCTCTGTAAAGCGTTGCCACATCATGCTCAACCCTCCAGCGCGGCATAGATGCCAATATCGATTTGAACGATTCGTTACGATAGAATGTTTCCATACCGTCTCCAGCAATTCACAGGGAGACACTGTCGTCCGAATTATCGGCGACAGGTCCGACTTCTCCCCGCCTATATTGTAGCACAATTTGGGGGGTAGAATGCAAGGGGGTGGGGTAAATGTGCCAACACATCGTTTGCGCCCGCCCCTGCTCCCCGTCCTCTACCCACACTTGAAAAAAGCAGGCGCACCGCCTGTAGAACCGCCCCCACAACGCGCACAACAAAAGGCACGCCCACGATGGAACTTACCTATCAGCAGGTATACCCCACGAACCCCCTCCAAGCACGCAAACGCATCACCCACTTCTACCAACAGACCCAAAACTCCTGCAAAACCGCACAACGATGCCACACCTCCCCACAACGCGTGCGCAAGGGGGGCAAACGCGACCAACAATACGGCAAGCAACGACTGCACAACCTGCCCAAAACCCAAAAACGCCAACCCAGAAAAACCGACCCCGACTTAGAGCAGCGCGTGGCACGGGATGGCGTTTTTGAGTTTGGCAGTGAGTTGGCTGCGGCTGTGCGGGGTGCCGACCGAGATGACTATCCAGCCCGACTGGGCTGGGGTGAGGCGTGGGGTGGGTCTAGCCCTGCCAAGAGTGCTCGTTTGGAGGCAGAGTTTTTGCGTCCGTTGGGGGCGCACTTGGGGCGCATTCCGTACAACTTCCAGCGCACGCTGAACCAGCACTACAACTACGGGCGCACCGACGCGACGGGCGACGAGGGTGGCGTCGTCACGGGAACCTACCCGCGAGGGGGGAAGCCGAGCCTGCCGTTCCCATACCAGTCCGAGTGCTGGACGGGGCTGGAGTATGCCTTCGCACGCCTGCTGCTGGACTACGGCTTCAAACGCGAGGCGTTGCAGGTTGTGCAAGCCATTCGTGCCCGACACGATGGCGCAAAACGCAACCCGTTCAACGAACCCGAGTGCGGCAGCTACTACGCCCGCAGTATGTCGGCTTGGTCGCTGGTGGAAGATAGGTGACGGGTCTGCGAGGTTGCGCTGGAGAGCGCTCCCCAGGCAACGTCGCAACAGCAACGCGACCCCATCAACGGGGCACCAGCAGGAGTTCCGCAAATGGGGTAGAATCCTCACCCTCACCAGAGGAGAGGAGGACATTTTCCATGAAGGTTCAGCTCAATCGCGAACAGTTCGATGATGCGCTCAGCGTTGTGGCGGGTGCGGCGGCAGCACGCGCCTCACTGCCGATACTCAGTCATCTCTACATCGAGGCGCAAAGCGACACGGTGCGCATAATCGGCAGCGACCTCGAGCAATGGGTAGAGTGCCGAATCCCTGCTTTGGTCGGCGAGGACGGTGCAACAACACTGCCCGCGCGCCTGCTGACCGAACTGGTCGGCTCGCTTGGTGGCGAGGACATCCACATCGAATCGGGCGAACGCTACCAAGCCGTGCTGACCAGTGGCGACTCGCGCTATCAGCTGATGGGGCTGCCCGCTGAAGAGTACCCCCCCATCCCCGACATCGAGTCACCCAGCGAACTCGCGTTGCCTGCCAAGCAGTTCCTGGAAATGGTCGAGTCGGTGGAGTTTGCCGTGTCCAAAGAGGAGACGCGCCAGGCACTGACGGGCATCCGCATGGAGTTCGAGGGCGACACGCTGCGCTTGGTGGCGACTGACACGCATCGCCTCGCCGTGCGCACGGCGCGCATCGACTCAGGCGCGGGCGCACCAACCGCAGCAATCGTGCCTCTGAAAGCCATCCAACTCGTGCGGAAAATCCCCGCGGGCGAGACCATCACCTTGCAGCTAGGGCAACATCGCGCCGCGTTTCTGGGCGAGAACGCCGCCGTCTACACCCAACTGATTGAGGGTCAGTACCCGAACTATCAGCGCGTGATCCCGCAGGAGTTCACGCGCCAGTGGACACTGATGACGCAGGACTTCCGCAACGCGCTGCGCCGTGCTTACTTAGTAGCACGCAGCAACTCGAACAAGGTCTACCTACGCACGGACGGCGAGAAGCTGGTCATCACCGCACGCGGCGATGTCGGCGAGGCGACTGAGCGGGTGGATGTGGTGCGTATCGGGGACGACCTCGAGATCGCTTTCAACGCCCGCTATCTGCTCGATGTGCTGGATGTCGTCAATAGCGAGGGCGTCGTGATGGAACTGACCGAGGCGTTGCGCCCTGCGGTCGTCAAGCCCGCGGAAATGGACGATTACCTGTGCGTGATTATGCCGATGGCGCTTTAGCGAAACGCGGGGCGCCCCACGATAGACAACCCAAGGGCGCCCCACCACCAGTGAACCCCCACAGAGAAGCCAGAGGCGAACAAACCCGTCGCAGCGATTTGCCACGGGCTGCAGGTGCTGACTGCGGCTGGCGTGCTCCAGGGGCGCACGGCGACTGCCTACCCCGCTGTCGGACCCGAACTGACGCTGGCAGGGGCGCGCTTTGAGGAAGTGCCCGCCGACAAAGCGGTCGTGGACGGCAACTTCATCACCGCGCCCGCGTGGCCTGCGCACCCCGAATGGCTGGCGAAGTTCCTGCAGGTGCTGGGCGTGCGGATTGAGGGCGTGTAGTTGCTACAGGGCGGCTTCGCCACGCTCTTCCGTGCGGATGCGGATGGCGTCGGCGTAGGGCAGGATGAAGATTTTGCCGTCGTCGGGCTGACCCGTGCAGGCGTGGCGAAGCACCGCCTCGATAATCGGCTCCACCTGTTCGTCGGGCACGACCATCTCCAGACGCAGGCGAATGGGCAGGCGGATAAGCGTCTCCTCGCCGAACCAGTCGGTTTCAGGCAGGCTGCTGCCGCACCCCCGCACTTCACTAACGGTCATGCCCGTAATCCCCAGTTCGTTCAGCGCGGTCTTGACCGCCTCCAGCGTGTGCGGACGGATGATGCAGTCTACTTTTTTCATAGGGGTGTAATTAGCGTTGGGCAAGCGGCGTACTCGTCGCGTGGTTCAGGATAGTCCAGCACATAGTGCAGCCCGCGGCTCTCTTTGCGAGCGAGCGCGCTTTGGGTGATTAGCAGGGCGCACGCAGCGAGGTTGCGCACCTCGCAAGAATCGACAGTTGGGTGCGTCCGGCGGTAAGCCGCCTCCAGTTGCGCAGCGAGCGTCTCCAAGGCGCAGAACGCCTCCTGCAGGCGTGCGACCGTGCGCACGATGCCCACGCGCTTCTGCATCACCTGACGGATGCGCAGCCGCGCGGCGTCCCAGTTGTCGGCGTGGTCGTCGGGCTGTGAGGCGGGCGTTGGGGGCGCAAGATGCGCCGTGAGGCACGACGGCTTCGGCTGCGGTGGCGGCTCGTCGAGGCGCGTGGTCGCATGAATCGCCGCACGCTCGGCGAACACCAACGCCTCCAGCAGCGAGTTGCTCGCCAAGCGGTTCGCGCCATGCACGCCCGTGTAAGCGACCTCGCCGCAAGCGTACAGGCGAGGGATCGTCGTGCGCCCGTGCAAGTCTGTCCACACCCCGCCGCAGGTGTAGTGCGCCGCAGGCACCACAGGAATCGGCTCGCGCGTGATGTCAATCCCGTACTGCAGACAGGTCTGGTAGAT
>Ga0209143_1001026_pt1 | contig 13195 bp, 8 predicted proteins | sample FaiFalFF_MnMetaG_3_FD_184739 | JGI IMG/M metagenome (GOLD analysis project Ga0209143, IMG submission 184739) | Freshwater microbial communities from Yellowstone National Park, Wyoming, USA - Fairy Falls B (FF_Mn_B) MetaG (SPAdes) (version 3) | ecosystem: Environmental > Aquatic > Freshwater >...
CCCCGCACGCCCCGCCAGACCGCCAGCCAGATGCCCACCGCCCACATCAAGCCGTAGGTGTGCAGTGCAAAGTCGCCCCAGCGCACCAGATCGGGCATCATCCCGATTGCGCCTCCTCCGAATCGGAAGATGAACCTTCCATCTGTTCACTCTTGCCGATAAACTGCAGCAGCACCAGCCCCACCAGAGCGACCGTAATCGCTATATCCGCCACATTGAACACTGGCCAGATGAGCAGATCGAACATATCGACCACATAGCCGTAGCGTAAACGGTCCACCAGATTACCCGCTGCCCCACCAAACAGCAAGCCCAGCATCACTTGCACGAAAGGCGAGGGGTTCACCCGACGCAGGTAGACCACAATCCCCCCCATCACGATGACCGAGAGCGGAATCGTGAGCCAGCCACGCCCATCCAATAACCCGAACGCAATCCCCGTGTTGTGCGTGCGCGTCAGGTGCAGCACGCCCGGTATAAGCGGCACGCTTTGAGCGGGATGCAACGCGGCAACAACCCAATACTTGCTTGCCTGATCCAAGACGAAGACCACTGCCGCAACCAACCAGAACATCCCGTCGATAGGATACCCGTTGCGGGTGTGGTATTATAAACATGCTGGGGCGAAAGGAGAAGCGCCCATGCGATATCATGCTATTTTGGCAGGCACACTGGGTTTATGGCTATGGGCGGACGCCCAGATTCAGATGGCATGGCTGCAGGAACAGGAGCCGAACAACTCGCTTAGCGCGCCGCAGGTCGTTGCACCTGCGCTCCATCCTTCACAGGGTGTGGTCATCTTCCCCGCCACCATCGACCCTGCCAATGACCGCGACTATTACCGCTTCCGTGTGCAACAATCGGGCACCTACTCGCTGCGTGTAGATAGTAACCGCGATACGGTGCTAACCCTTTACGATAGTACGGGTGTGATGCTCGCAAGCAACGATAATGGTGGCAACCCCGATATTCCCAATCAACTTGCGTCGGGCATCACCACTTTTCTCGAAGCAGGTGATTATATCGTGGAAGTGCGCTATGCGGTCTGGACAGGGGTCTGCCGCTATGCCCTACGCCTCTTTCCCGGTGAACAGGCGCCCGATGAGGATGACACCGAGCCGAATGATACGCCTGACCATGCGGTCACGCTGGGTACTTTCACAGGGGGTGAACTGCTATCGGACATAGGGTTTAGCACCTATGGCGGTGGCGATGTGGATGTCTATTCCTTCAAAACAGCAGCACCTATTACAGGGCTACGCATTCGCACCGAGACCTATACCGACACGATATTGCGCGTTTACACCCCGGATGGGAATGTCTACGAGAACGACGATTCGAGCTGGGATGCGCTCAACAGCTTCGCTTCCGAAGTCTATCTACCCGTAGGTCCACCCGGAGTCTACTTTATAGAGGTACGCACTTATGGCGCTTGGGGTGGCTACTATCAGTTGCGTATTCGTGCCGAGTTGCCTAACGAGATTGTGCTTCAGGATGGTGGCACGCTATTTCGCCTGCGCAGTCTAAGCGGCGTTGGCGACCGTATGCCGACCAACAACGCCGATTGGCTCCATAATGGCACCGACCACTTGTTCCAGATGGGCTGGTGGTATCGCATCGAGAATATCCAATCGCGGGAATACTCACCCTCCATACTCTATATGGTGGGACAAGACCAGCTCAATCGAGCGATGCTGTTCTATCAGGAGCCGGAGGGCGTGTTTTTGATTTTTATCTACGAGCTACGCGAGCAGCCTTCGGGCGGTAGCACCCTCACTTGCACGGCGTATGCCCTCAACCTGCGCAGCGGTGCCGTTGCTGTGAACCTGTTTCATTATGTTGACCTTGATGTGGGGGGAACCGTTTCCAATCACGCGGAATGGCAGGGCGAGCGTATTTGGGTTCAGGGAGCCGCCGGTAATTTTGTTTATCTCACACCCATCGTGCCGTTTACCCACTGGGAGGTCACGCCTTACCCGCAAACACTTTCACGGCTGTCCGATTACATGCCTACCGACTTAGCCGATGGAAGCCTACCCTTTGACGGGGATTTCACGGGCGCGCTCCAGTGGCGAAGGCAGTTGAACCCGTTCAGTAGCTTCGGTGTTCGCGTCCACTATGCTTTGAACACGGACACGCTCCCGATACAAGGTGATGTAGATGGCAGCGGCTGCATGGACGATAGCGACCTCATCGCTGTGCTGTTTGCCTTCGGGCAGGCTGAACCCCTTCTGCCAGAGGATGTGAACCTGGATGGGGTTGTGGATGATGCCGATTTGATCACCGTGCTGTTCAATTTCGGCAGGGGATGTTAGTTCTTCCATCGAGCGGGGCATCTATCACTTTTCGGATAGCCCTGTTCATGGGGTATTCTTTATCGCGCGGCAGGGCAAGAATACCTGCCCATAAGGGAGGTCACCATGAGCGAGAAAGACATCGTGCCATACCGACCGGGACTGGAGGGCGTAACGGCGGGCATTAGCAAGATTTCGGATATCATCGCCGAGCAGAACCGCCTAATCTATCGTGGCTACGATATTCGCGATTTAGCGGCACACTGCGAGTTCGAAGAGGTGGCTTACCTCATTCTGCTGGGCAAGCTGCCAAACCGCCAGGAACTGGCACAGTTCAAAGCGCAGCTGGAGCCGCATCGCGAGCTGCCTGCGGAGGTCTATCGCGTGCTGCACGCCCTGCCCGCAGGTGCCAATCTGATGGCTGCCCTTCAAGTTGGCGTCGCCACGCTGGGCATGCTGGACCCTCAGGCAGATGTGAACACCCATGAAGCCAATCTCCAGAAAGCCATTCGGCTCACTGCCAGCATGCCCACCCTCGTGGCAAATGGCTACCGCATTCTGCAGGGTCAGGCGCCGGTGCCACCACGAGCCGACCTGCCCCATGCCAGCAACTTCCTTTACATGCTGTTCGGGCGCGAGCCGGACCCGCTCCATGCCCAAGTGATGAACCTGACCTTTATCCTCTACGCTGAGCATGGCTACAACGCTTCCACCTTCACAGCGCATGTAATTGCCTCCACACTGGCGGATATGTATTCGGCTGTGGTGGGCGCCATCGGTGCGCTGCGTGGCTCGCTGCACGGCGGGGCAAACGAAGCGGCGATGGAGAGCATCCTCGAAATCGGCTCGCCCGATCGGGCAGAGGCTTGGGTGATGGAAAAACTGGCGAAGAAGGAGCGCATCATGGGCTTCGGACACCGCGAATACAAAACCGGCGATATCCGCGCCACCATCCTCAAAGCGTATGTGCGCCAACTCGCAGAGCAGGCAAACCGCATGGACCTCTACCAGATTCAGGAGACGATGGAGCGCGTAATGCTACGCGAGAAGAACCTCCATCCCAATGTGGACTTCCCCGCCGCAGTGATCTATTACCTGATGGGCATTCCCATCCCGCTCTACACGCCCATCTTCGCTGCAGCGCGCATCGTCGGCTGGGCAGCGCATGTGATCGAACAGCACGATGATAACCGTCTCATCCGCCCCCGTAGCGACTATGCCGGCCCGCGTGACCTGCCGTTCGTGCCGCTCGATCAGCGGACATAGCCAGCCTTAGAGGGCACCGAGACCTGCTCGCAGCTCCAGCTTGGGTGGCAAGCCCCGCGGGTTGGAGGCACGGAAGCGCAGTTCGAAGAGCGCGGCTCCACCCGGTGGCAAATCGGTCTCTTGCAGCAGCAGATAGGCAGCTCCTGCCTCCAACAGGCTGTTGCCCGTGCGATTGACCAGCTCAACCCCATTCGGCAGACGCATCCACAAGGCAAGGGGACCGCGGATGGGTTGATCGCTGGCGTTCACCACGCGTCCGCGCACCCGATAGGTGCGCGACATAGGGTCATAACGCAGCGCACCCAAAATAATGCGGTACGGTGTCTGCACACGCGGCATCGCCTGCAGCGTGTAGGTTGCAACGGCTTGAATCGTGACAGGCACAGCCCCCGGATCGGTGGTGATGTTTGGCTGTGGCGGCAGGAACTGATTGGAGAGCCAACTGGTGACAGGTGGGCGCGGTCCGAGCGTGCCACGGCGTGAATCGTACGCCGAAAAGACGGCACCCGACTCACCTGTGTTGAGCAGTACCGCAAATAGTCCAAGAGGGCGGCTCGGTTTATGCTCCCGATAGAGCGCGTCCAAAGGGAGTGCTATCTCCAGACCTGTGGGCGGGTCGGACGGGTTCAAGCGTGGACGCCAGACGATGCGCGCAGGCTCCGCTGGCAACCAGGTGAGGCGCCCCGGATCGAGCCGATAGAAGCCTGCCTGCGCCCCTATCGTGGGTGGAAGCACCGCATCCCCCACAAAAGTCGCCTCAGGTGCCGAGTGGAGCGCGCTGTGCCGAAACACACCCACCCCAAACTCGGCACCAAAGCCCGGTGGCGCCGTAATGCGCTGATTGGAAAGCAAGCGCGTGGCAGGTCCGCTGTCGTCGTTCAGTATCTCCAAGGTGCGGATACCCGTGCCCGCCCCATAGTCGACATCGAGAAAAATAGCCACGCCGTTCGCCCGATTCTCGGCGGTGTCCACACGCCCCGCAATGCCAATATAGAGATAGCGGTGGTCGTTGCGCAGATAGAGCGCGTCCAGCCGATTCAGGTTGGACGAGGGCGTGCGTGTCTGCACCGCTATTGGCTCACCATACTCCTGCAAATCGCCATCGACCACGATGCCCTGCTCCGCACGCTTCAGATAGAAGAAAGCGATAAACTCATTAAAGAGCGCGGGACGCGAGCCGGTGTCAGCAAAGACACGCACGCGCAACACATGCAGCCCTGCAGGTAGTGCGCTTATATCGACCGCCTGCAGTTCGAAATGCCCGTTTGCGACCCGGTCCATCGGCACGAAGCCGTCCGTTAGTCCCTCAGGTGTATTCCGCAGCGGTGTGCGCCCCGCAATCGGTAATCCGTTATCGAGCATAAGATACGCCTGCACACCGGACGAATCGGTGCGGGCAACAATCGTGATGGGGTTCTGCGTGGGCAGCGTGAGAGTTGCCGCTTCGAAGCTGCGTCCGCTGGCATAGATGCCGCCCGGCGTGGGGATGGTCTCAAACGGGATAAGGTTGCCTTGCGCATCATAGAGGCGAATCACGCGTTCACCTGCCAGTGGGCGAGGCGTTTGGGGCGCGTACAGCACATAGCCATAGCCGTTGTTCGGCGCGCCGGGCGCACTATTGGCAGGGACGGTGATAGTGACGGCTCCCCCTGCGCCGACTACCACCGCCGGACGCTGACCGCTGTAATCCACCAGCACGGTGCCCGGCGGGAAAGCGGTCTGCACCGACGCGGTGAGCGGCACATCGCCCCGATCGTTCAACCCGACCAGCAGCAGTGCATGCCCGTTCACTTGCCGCTCATAAATGTAGAGGTCGCTGCTCACGAAACGGTTCACCAGCACCCCCCGCGCGAAACGCTTGCGCACATCGAGCAGGCGCAGCAGGCTGTCATCGCCGTTCCCCAACGCGTTATAGCGTCCGGGTCGGGGAAAATGGCTCCAATCGTCGGGCGCAATATTGTTGCCATCATAGTAGACTTTTGGGCGACCCGGTCGGGTCAGCAGCCAAGCATAGGCGAGATTGTTCGAAGTGGGGGGACCCTCATCGTGGCTCTGAATAAAGCCGACTCCCAAATAGGTTGCCAGCCCGCCCAGTTCGTAGGGCAAGCCTGTGCCGCCATCCGTGCCGAACGCGTTGCTCAAGCTCGCACCCAGATCGCCGTAGCCGTTCGCGTTGAAGAGGTTGCTCGCCATGAATTTCATCGGGAAGTCCAGCAGGTTCATGCCCGTTTTAGCGTACTCGCGCAACTCGTAGCTGTTGCCGCTGTAGACCTCACCGAAGAGATAGAGCGCAGGCTTCAGACCGTAGAGATAGGGGAGCAAATCGCCTACACTGACTATGCCACCGGGCTGATTGGGCACGCGGGCGAAGAAAGCGGGCGGTACATGGCGCACCGCATCGATGCGGTAGCCATCGAAGCCAATCACCTGGGTTAGGAACCAACCCCAGCGTCGCAGGTACTGGCGCACATCTTCAGCAAAAGGCACGCCGCCCGGATAGTAATACGGGTTGAGTGGATGGCGCACAAAACTCGGCTTGTCCCATTGATTGAAACTGGCGTAGGAGGGCAGAGTGAACGCGCCTTGACGCACATTGTTGCCATCCTCTTGCGCTATATCCGCCAGCCCCACCACATCGTGGTTCAGCGTGCCAAAGCCAAAGGGCGGCGCATTGTTGAAATCCAGCTCATTGTTGGTCGGGTCAGCGGTGGAGCGGATGTGGAAATCCTCCGGAATCAGCCCCGGATAGCGATCAATGGCGGTGCTGGCGCGATTGTCCGCATGGTTGACCACCAAGTCGCAGTAGACCTCCAGTCCCAGCCGATGCGCCACATTAATCAGCTCAATCAGCTCCTGCGTTGTCCCGTATTGGGTAGCGACGGTGCCCTTTTGCAGGCGATCGCCCAGGTCAAAGTGGTCGAAGGGATTATAGCCTGTGCTGAAGCCGCCACCGCCCGATTTGACCGGGGAGGGCAGATAAAGGGCGCCATAGCCTGCCATGACCACTTCGGGCAAGCGTGCCCGAATGGTGCGGTAGTCGGTCTCGAACCACTGCAGAATGGGCGTGTCGCGAAAGAGGGGCGCGTAGCGCACCCAGACGGAGTAGTTTTGCCCGCCGTTGTTGTCATAAAGCGTTTGCCCGCCACTGCCATGCGCCCGAATATAGAACTGCACATAAGTACCCGCCGGATAGGGTCCCAGCACCAGATACCACTGGGTATTGTTGCCTGTGTTGTAGTCGAAAGAGAATACGAATTCTCGCGTAGTAGCCCAATTATCGGTTGTGACGACCGCATAGACGGTTTGACCCGGTGCAATCGGATAGGTCTGCGTGGTGATGGTGAGGGTTTGAGTGGGTTCGAGCATGGCGTCGCGCGAGGGAAGGGCGCCGCCGTTGGTGATATACAGGCGTGTGTTGCCGACCCAGCTGAGCTGCGCCAGCACCCCTTGCATCATGATGCCAAAGCCGATCAAAAAGAGCCATTTTTTCACGGTGTTCTGCATGTTATTCCGCTTCCTCCTGTCCATCGCTGATTTGGCGGAACTCCAGGAAGCCTTGCGAGAGTCCACTGCCAACCATCCATTCCACACCTTCCTGTTGCGCCAGTGCCTGCGTGTCGGGGGTTGCCCATTCCCTGCCGATGACGGTTGGGGTGGCGTTGATGCCCACCTGTCGCAGGGTTCGGGCACGCGCGGCGGCGCGTCGCACATCTTGGGCGTCCACCTTGAGCGAGACCTCCGTCACCATCACACGGTCGCCCTTCCACCAGATGAGGTCCGCAAGCAGGGGGTCGTCATGCTCGTCGATTTCGATGCCCTGTCGGTAAAGGGAGGCGAGCCATCGTCCGAGCTGCTCGCGGAGATGGGGTTCCCCCATGCCGCCGCCGCTTCCACCATAGAAGAGCGCGGGCGCACGCGCAATCACTTGCTGCTCGTAGCGCTCCCCATCACGACGCCCAGACTCGCCGCGCTGCCAATCCTCCAACCTTTCGAGGCGACGCACCAGATCGCGCACTGCCGTGACCAGCTCGGCAATTTGCTGATTGGTTTCAGCGAAGCGTTGGTCGGTCAGCTGGCGATAGGCAGCGAACTCCTCGCTCAACTGCTGCAAGCGTTGCTCGGTACGCTGCTGCGCTTCCGCCAGCTCGGCAAAGCGTTGGTCGGTCAGCTGGCGATAGGCAGCGAACTCCTCACTCAGGCGTTGCACCGACTCGATAAGCTGGCGCACGAGGTCTGGCAACTGGAGCAGTTCGCGCGTCAGGATGAGCTGGCGCATACGCTCCCGCCATTCCGGCTTCTCCTCCAGCAGGCGCACCAAATCCTCGAAATCCTGAACAGTGAATGCCATGCGTCAGCCCCCACCATGTAGGATACCATGCACTACCTCGACGTTCGGGTCTTATAGAAAATGCCGGGGTGTGGCCCCGGCATTTTCGCTTAGTAGGACTGCTTATCGAGTCGCCTCGCGTGAAGGTTGTTATGTGCCACAACCTCCTTGCAAGGGCAGGCTTTGCTCCCCTACCCGCTTTGCAGCAACTTTTGTGCCAAACAGTGCAGCAGGCGGCTTATGAGCGCGGTGTGCGGGCATGCTACACTTTAATCCCTACCATGTCCACCGAGATGTATCGTGAGGGTGCTGTGGAGTTTCACCTGCCGCGCAGTGAGCGGGTGTTCTATAATCCCCGGGCGCGGCTGGGACGCGATTTGGGCGTGCTGGCGATGCGGGCGGAGGCGGAGCGATTGGAGCGACCGCTGGAGGTGTTGGAACTGATGGCGGGGTTGGGCTTGCGCACGCGCCGCTACCTCGCTGAGGCGCCTGTCGCCCATATCGTCGTGAATGACGCCAACTATGACGCCTTCGCCTATCTGCAGGCGACGCTCCAATCGGAAACGCGAGCCGAGTTGTATAATGAACTCGCCCAGCGACTGCTCGCCCGTTTCTATTTGGAAGACAGGCGGTTCGACTGGGTCGATCTGGACCCGTTCGGCTCGCCGTCACCCTTTGTGCCGTGGACGACGGGTGTCATCCGCTGGGGGGGCTTGCTCTATGTGACCGCAACGGATGCGCCCGTGCTATGCGGTGCGCAGCGGGGTGAGGCGCTCAAGTCGTATGATGCCGTCTCGGCATTGGGACGCGAGTGCCACGAGTTCGGGCTGCGCATCCTGATTGGCTTCCTACAAAGGCGATTGGTGCAGGCGAACATGCATGGAGCGCCGCTCTTCAGCCTGTTCGACGGATACTGCTGGCGCGTGCTGCTGCGGGTGTTCAAAGGCACGCGTGGGTTCAACGCCGAACAGCTGGGCTTTATCGCGCAGATGCCCGACGGCGAATATCGCGCCACCCATGCCGGGGTGCCAGCACCGCTTATCGAACGCTATGACCCGGCGCAGACTGTGCGCTGGATTGGACCCCTGTGGTTGGGACCGCTGCATGACCATGCCTTTTTGGGTGCGATGTTCCGCTATGCCCATGAAGAGTATTTCGCCGAGGCGCGTCGCTGGCTCACCCGGCTCAACCGCGAGCTGGACGAGCTGCCCATCGTGTACAACCTGTCGGGTTTGGCGGACAAGTTAGACCGTTCCGTGCCCCCCACGCGCGAGGCGATTAAATACCTGCGTGAGCAGGGCTACCGCGCCTCACCTGTCCACCATGCAGGCAACTCCATCCGCACCGATGCCCCCCTCCAAGTATTGCTGCAACTGTGGCAACGGTTTAAGGGATGAGGTACCTGCCCAGAGCAGCAACGGCAAAATCGGGACCCGCGGACCTCGCTTCTGCAATCTGCATCCTGCTGATGGCATAAGGGGTTGGCTTAGGGGGCTGGTTATGTACGCGATGCGGGTTGCGGTCGGGTATAATTTGGATAGCCAGCCACAACAAGTGGCGTGGGGAGGCAAGAACACGGATGGCAGTCAAGCGAAAAACGGCAAAGACGGCAGCGGTGGAACCGCAACATATTGAGGTGCCGCCTGCCGCCGGCGAGGTGGACATTATCGGCGATGCGGGCAACGGGCTGAGCGGCGTGGTGGAAGGCGAATACACCGCGCAGCAGCTCACGGTGCTCAAAGGGCTGGAGGCGGTGCGCCGACGCCCCGCCATGTATATTGGCGACACCGGACCGCGCGGGCTGCACCACCTCTTTATCGAAGTGCTGGACAACTCGGTCGACGAGGCGCTCGCCGGCTACTGCGACCATATCGATGTGATCCTGCACGCCGACCAGAGCGTGTCCGTGATCGACAACGGGCGCGGGATCCCGGTGGATATCCATCCCGAAGTCGGGCTGCCCGGTGTGGAGGTGGTGATGACCATGCTGCACGCGGGCGGCAAGTTCGGCGGCGGTGGCTATCGCGTCTCGGGCGGACTGCACGGTGTGGGCGTGTCGGTCGTGAACGCGCTTTCCGAATGGCTCGTGGTGGAGGTGGCGCGTGACGGCTTCCTCTACCGCCAACGATTCGAACGCGGCGTGCCCGTCACACCCCTCCAGAAGGTGAAGCCGACCAACAAGCGCGGCACCACCGTCACCTTCCTCGCAGACCGCGAAATTTTCGGCGACTACCGCTATGACCCCGCTCTGTTCATCAAGCGACTGCGCGAGTTGGCGTACCTGAACCCCAATGTGACCTTCACCTTCACCGACGAACTGAACGGCAAGCCCAAGCAGGTGTTCAAATACACGAAGGGCATCGCCGCGTTGGTGGAAGCCCTCAACGAGAACAAAGACCCCCTCCACAAGGTGGTCTACTTCCGCAACGCGCGGGAGGATATGGAGGTAGAGGTCGCTCTGCAGTATCACACCGGCTATCAGGAGACCCTGCTCTCCTACGCGAACAACATCCACACGGTGGAGGGCGGCACGCATCTGACAGGGTTCAAAACCGCGCTGACCCGCGTCATCAATCAGTATGCCCGCAAAGCGGGGCTGCTCAAAGAGAAGGACCCGAACTTCACGGGCGATGATGTGTTGGAAGGACTGACCGCCGTGATTGCCGTCAAGCTGCTCCATCCCCAATTTGAGGGGCAGACCAAGACCAAGCTCGGCAACTTGGAGGTGCAGGGGCTGGTCAACTCCATCGTGGGGGAGGCATTGAGCGACTATCTGGAGCGCAACCCCTCCATCGCACGCAAAATCGTGGAAAAGGCGCTCACGGCGCAGCGCGCACGCGAGGCGGCCCGCCGCGCCGCCGAACTGGTGAAGCGCCAAAGCGCGCTCGATAGCGGCTCGCTGCCCGGCAAACTGGCAGACTGCACCGAGCGCGACCCCAGCAAGTGCGAACTGTTCCTCGTGGAGGGCGACTCGGCAGGCGGCTCCGCCAAAATGGGACGCGACCGCCGATTCCAAGCCGTGCTGCCCCTGCGCGGCAAAATCCTGAATGTGGAAAAAGCCCGCATCGACAAAGCCCTCGAAAATGAAGAGATACGCGCCCTCATCACCGCCTTGGGCACCGGCATCAGCCTCGACACCAGCAACGCCAACGGCGGCGAATCGGATAGCCGATTCGATATCTCCAAGCTGCGCTATCACCGCATCGTGCTGATGACCGATGCCGATGTGGACGGCGAGCATATCCGCACCCTGCTGCTCACCTTCTTCTTCCGCTATATGCGCCCCCTCATCGAACGGGGGCATATCTACATCGCGAAACCCCCGCTGTTCCGAATCCGCGTCGGCAAAGATGAGCAATACTACGCCCAAGACGAACAGGAGCTGGAGCAGATTCTCAAGCGCATCAAGAAGAAGAATGTGCAGGTAACGCGCTTCAAGGGGCTGGGTGAAATGAACGCCGAAGACCTCGCCGACACCACCATGAACCCCGAAAAACGAGTCATCGTCCAGGTCCAACTGGAAGATGCGATGGAAGCCGAACGCATCTTCAGCGTGCTGATGGGCGATAAGGTGGAACCCCGACGCCAGTTCATCGAAGAGCATGCCAAAGAGGTCACCGACATCGACTGGCACTTCTAAGTCCGAGCCGCCTTACGAGTCCCCCATCCCGACGAAACCACAAGGGGGCACGCACTCCATACGGGACATCATCGCCAAAAAGCGGGATGGCGACGAGCTGACGCGCGAGGAGATAGCACGCGTCGTGCTCGGCGCTGTGCGGGGTGATGTGCCCGATTATCAGGTGTCCGCATGGCTCATGGCGTGCTTCCTGCGCGGTCTCACCCCTGCCGAAACGCTCGCACTCACCGAAATCATGGCGCAATCGGGCGAGCAGTTAGACCTCTCCGCTCTCCCCTCACCTGCACTGGACAAGCACTCCACGGGCGGTGTGGGCGACAAAACCAGTTTGGTGGTGGTGCCGCTGCTCGCAGCGGCAGGCATCACGGTCGTGAAGATGTCGGGGCGAGGCTTGGGCTTCACAGGAGGCACGGTCGACAAGCTCGAATCGATCCCCGGTTACCGCACCGCGCTGCGTGCCGACGAGATGCTCACCATCGCGCGGCAGGTGGGCTGCTGCCTGGCAGGTCAATCGGAGCAGTTGGTGCCTGCCGACAAAAAGCTCTACGCCCTGCGCGACGCCACCGCCACCATCGAGAGCATCCCGCTGATTGCCGCCAGCATCATGAGCAAGAAGTTGGCGGGAGGGGCGGCGCATATCCTGCTCGATGTGAAGGTGGGCGAGGGCGCCTTTATGACCGATATCGAGCGGGCACGCGAGTTGGCACGAACCCTCATCGCCATCGGTCAGGGCGCGGGGCGCAAAGTGCGTGCGCTGCTGACCGACATGAGCCAGCCGTTGGGCTACACGGTGGGCAACGCGCTGGAGGTGCGTGAAGCCATCGAAACGCTCACGCCCGGCGGGCGCTTCTCCCCGCGATTTCGGGAGCTGTGCCTACGCCTCGCCGCTGCCGGGCTGCATCTCTGCGGGCTGGAACCCGACGAGGAGTCAGGCTATGCACGCGCACGCCAGTTGCTGGACAGTGGCGAGGCGTTGCACAAATTCCGCCAGATGGTGCAGGCACATGGTGGCGACACCCGCGTGGTGGACAACCCCGACCTGCTGCCCCAAGCACCGATTCAGCACACGCTACGCGCGAAGCCCTCGGGTTATATCGCTCGCCTCCATCCGCGCACGATGGCATGGGCAGCCGTCCAGATGGGCGCAGGGCGCCAACGCAAAGAGGACACCATCGACCACGCGGTGGGCATCGAGGTGCTGAAAGCGGTGGGCGACCCCGTGCAACCGGGCGAACCACTGCTGCGAATCCACGCCCGCACCGAAGCGCAACTCCAGGCGATAGTGCCCATGCTGAACGAAGCCGTGGTCATCAGCCCTCAACCCGTTTCGCCTATCCCCGTTGTGCTGGAGCAAATGGGATAGCTGGCATGGTAGCATACCAATCGTGCAGCCAGCGTTCGTGAATGGGCAGGCTTTGAATCTCCCCTCACCCCAGCAGGGACTGGCAGGGGGAACCGAGCCTTTCTGGTTCCCCTCACGCCGTGGGGGGAAGCTGCAGGAGGGGGTTCAACAGGGCACGGGAACCGTGCCCCTACCCAAGCGGTACGGGCGCAGTTCCCGCGCCCGTACCCTGACGCCTTAGCACCCACTCCCGAAGTTGAACAGCACAATCAGCAAGTCCCCGTCGTCAACTATGCCGTCGAAGTTGACATCCGCGATGTGACCTG
>Ga0209143_1001027_pt1 | contig 13190 bp, 9 predicted proteins | sample FaiFalFF_MnMetaG_3_FD_184739 | JGI IMG/M metagenome (GOLD analysis project Ga0209143, IMG submission 184739) | Freshwater microbial communities from Yellowstone National Park, Wyoming, USA - Fairy Falls B (FF_Mn_B) MetaG (SPAdes) (version 3) | ecosystem: Environmental > Aquatic > Freshwater >...
GGTAGGTGGCGGCGGAAAGGTGATAGGTGCGCCCCTTGCGTTCGCCCCGGGCTTCCACCAAGCCCATCTCCACCAGGCGTTCCAGGACGGCGCGGGCGTCGGGCTCGAGCTTCTGCAACAGCCTGGAGGCCTGCGGGGTGGTGAGGCTTCGCTCCTGTCACAGGGCATTAAGAATGAGTAGTTCGTCCAAACCGAGGGTGCGTCCCGCCTGGCTTTCTTCCACTACCCGCCGGACGAACTGAAGATTGGCCTTCCCGCCGTAGAGGACCAGCACCACATCGGTGGCGGTGCTGCGCTCGTAAGAGGAAGCCGGACGACCGTTGCGCAGTTGCTCAGTGAAGATGGTGTCGATGCCTCGTCCCGTACGTTCCACGATGCCGGCGCGCTTGAAGGCATCCGCCAGCAAGGGATTGCGAGGCTTGGGGGGCGTGACGTGGTGTATATAAAATAATTTAGCGCGCCCCCTGCCGTAGCGGTGGAGGGTGGGTGTCATGCGCCCGATCTACGACACCTGCCGACTCAGACCTGAGGTCCTGACCGGAGAGTTACGGGAAGAGGAATTTGCCGCTCGCCTCAGCTGGGCGCTGTGGCCTACGCCGACCGCTCCGGCCGTCTACGCCGACCCGGCCCTGTTCTTTTCCCGCACCTATCCGACCGGGGGGTTACGGACGCTCCTCCACGACGTCCTCGGCCGTCTCTCGGGCCGGGATCCCTCGTCCCCTGCGATCATCCGCCTGGAAACCGGGTTCGGGGGCGGCAAGACCCACAGCCTGATTGCGCTGGCGCACGCCGTCGGCGGCAAGGTTCCGCCGGATCTCATCGACCGGTTTGTATCCCCTGATCGCATCCCAAAGGAACCTATCCGAGTTGCCGCCGTCATTGGTGAGGACCTCAGTCCTGCATCCGGGATTCGGCACGAGGACGGCACCACGACCTGGACACCGTGGGGGGAACTGGCCTGGCAACTGGGCGGTGCAGAGGGCTATCGCTTGATTGAGGCCGATGACCGTGCTCGCACGGTGCCGGGTGCGACCGTTTGGCAACGGCTCCTTGACGATAGGCCCGTTCTCATCCTTCTGGACGAGCTGGCTCCCTATCTGCGTGCCCTGCGGAGTTCCCCAGAGTACGCCCCCATGGCAGGCGCCCTGGCCCCGTTCCTGAAGGGCTTGCTGGAGACGGTGGCGTCGAGCCACCGGGCGGTGTGTGTGCTCACCCTGGCGGAGGCTTCGGACGCCTTCGGGCAGGAGACCGAGGAACTGAGCCGGGCGTTGACCGAGCTGGTGGGTGAGCTCAAGAGCATCTCGGCACGGGTCGAGCGGACCCTGACGCCCACGGCGGGCGAGGATGAGATCGGGCAAATTGTGGTCCACCGTCTGCTGGAGAGCGTCGATGCAGAAGCCGCACGAGAAGCCGCCCGAGCCTACCGTGAGGCCTACGACCGGTGGCAGCGCCAGGGTGTGGACCTGCCTGCTACAGCCCTGCGGTCGGAGTATGCGGCCTTGATCGAGCGGAGCTATCCGTTTCACCCCGACGTGCTCATCGTCCTCAACCGCAAGACCTCCACGATCCCGAACTTCCAGCGCACCCGGGGCGCCCTGCGGCTCCTGGCCCGGGCTCTTCGGCGAGTCTGGGAGACTCGACCCGGAGATGCGTGGCTGTTCCACCTCCACCACTTGGATCTGGCGGATCCGGATATCGTGGCCGAACTGACCAGCCGCCTGGACCGGCCGCGCTACCAGCAAGTGGTCCATGCGGACATTGCCAGTCCGACCCCAGAGGCGCCGGCCCATGCGGAGGAGATCGATGGGCGGTGGGTGCAGTCCGGCCGCGCCCCGCTGGCGAGGAAGGTGGCCACGGCCATCTTCGTCCACAGCATTACACAGGGCGGGGGCTCAGGAGCCCGTAATGAGGAGGTGAATCTGGCCGTGCTGGCACCCGGGGACGACCCGACGCTGGTGCGCCAGGCGTTGCAGGAACTGGAACGGTTGTGCTGGCACCTGGAGTACGAGGGGGAGCGATGGCGGTTTCAGCCGGAGCCGTCGCTCACCAAGATGATCCTCGACGAGATGCAGTACGTGGGAGTGTCGGTAGCCAAGCGGGAACTGGACGATCGGTTGAAGACGATTTGGCAGTCGGGCGTTTTCGACGTGCGGTTGTTCCCGTCCGAGCCAGCCGATATCCCCGATGACGGGGGAAGACCCAAGCTGGCCATCATGCATTACGATGCGACGAGGGCCCGGGACTCGGACGAGGTGCCCCCGGACCTTGTGCGCCAACTTTACGAACGGGCCGGCACGAGCGGAGGCCTTCGGACCTACCAGAACCAAGTCCTCTTTCTTGTTGCCGATGAAGCGGCTGTCCCGCGAATGGTCGAGGCCGCCCGGTACTGGAAGGCCGTGAGCCGGCTCGACGACCCGGTGAGGGCAAGGCAACTCAGTCCCGAGCAGAGGAGGCGCTTGCGGGAGCGGAAAGATGCCAGCCTGATGGAGTTGCGCCTGGCCATCCACCGGGCGTACCGGTTCTTGTACTACCCGTCGGCGGATGTGCCCAAGAGCGCTGCGGGGCTGGCCCGCGAGGCGCTACCGGCCCAGGACCAGGGCGACGTCGATCGTGACCAGAGCCGGGTGATCCTGGACGTCTTGAAGCGGCTGGAGAAGGTCTATACTGCGGACGACCCGCCCATCGCCCCGGAGTTCATCAAGAGCCGTGCCTGGCCGGCGGGTAGGACCTCCGTCCGGGTCAGCGAGATCGTGCGGGCCTTTGGGATGCGTCGGGGCCTGCGGATACTGTTGCATGACCGCCCTCTCCGGGAAGGGATCCTGGAGGGGGTACGACGGGGAATGTGGGTCTACTACAACCCCCAGGAAGGAGTCGGCTACGGACCGGACTCACCCACTCCGTTCATCGACTTAGGGGGTGAGGGGGAGCTAATCGAACCCGGTGAGGCCCGGGCCCGCGGGATCCCTATCAAGGGCGAGAAGCCCCCTGAGGAACGGTGCCCGGTCTGCGGGAATCCAGCATCCGCCTGTACCTGCGGGCCACCCCCACCGCCTCCGACGGTGCTACAGGCAGAGGGTGCCGTGGACCAGGCGATGCAGGCGATTGCGGACCAGATGCACGACCGCAAAGTGGCTACGCTCAGCCGATTGGTTATTCGGGTTCGCGGCGAGGGTGCCTCGGGACTGCAGGAACTCCGAAGCCTGGGCCTGGCCGTTCCCCAGCTGGGATCGGGGACCTATCGCCTGGAAGTGCGGGTAACCGCGGAACTGGGCCCCCAAGACAGCCTGAGGCTGGAGTTCCGCGGCCCCTGGGACCGCTACCGCCGCTTTAAGGATGGCCTGGAGGCTTTGCTGGCCCAGGCCGTCCGCCTGGATGCGTCCGCGACTCTCGAGTGCAGTTTTGACGATGGCACGGGGACGCTGGAGCGTCTGGGAACGGTTCGAGAGGTTCTTCGTACGCTCAACGTGGGACGCATCGAGGTCAGCGCGGAACCGGCCGAGGAGTAAGAAGCCATGCGCGAGTTCACCCTGCAGGTCGTGCCCAGTCCCGACGGCCACTACGGGGTAGAGGTTCGCCAGCGCGTCAATGACGGGCAGGGTCTCCAGGAATACACCGTAGTACGGGCGTGGGGGCCTCCCTTCCAGGCGGCCGTAGGCCAGATCCTGGAGGCCCTTAGGCGAAGCGGCTACCGGGCCGGCGACCTGCACCGGGGCCGGAAGGCGCCCTTCGTCCTCAAGGAGGAGTGGGGAGTGCGTGTGGCCCTACTCCTGATGGCACTGAAGCCCCTGCGCAAGACCTCCCGAATGGAACGTATCGCTGTGGCCATCGCGGAGATGTCGGACGAGGAATGCTACTACTGGTTCAGCAAGTGTGTGCGCGGCGGGTCGCATGGGGCAAGAGCCCTGCGCGTCTTGGTCGGAGGGTAGGGGTGATAGATCCGTTGAACCCCATTCTCGCCGCTGTGGTAAGCGTGGTCGTGAGCGCGATTGTCAGCTACCTACTTGGCCCCCGAATGGCCTTACGGCAGGAAGCTGCAAGGGGCGATGCTCACGTCAGAACCGAATTGCGGAGGATCCTCGGAGAGATCGCTCTACGGCTCGAACACGAGGTGGCGTATCGGGAAAGTGTCATAAAGGGTATAAGCGATCCTGTGGAGTACAGATCTCTCAAGCCGTGTGACCTTGATGAGCCCTTTTGGAGGTTGATCCGGACGGCCGAGGATCCCCGCTTGGCCCGGCGCAGGAGGGAGAGACTCTACAAGCAGTTACGGGATATTATCCCCCAACGGTTTGAGATTTTGCGTGTGTTACCGCAGGCGCCGAAGGTAGAAGATTATAGCCTTACGAGGCCGGGGAATTTGCTGGTCGAGTATCGAATAACCTGGATCCTCCGGGGCAAAAAAGAAGATGGGGTAGATGTGCTTTATGTGCTTTCTGACCCGCTCCACGACCAGAAGGCGTTAGACAAACTAAGGGAAATTATAGAAAGGCTCAGAGAGATGGAGCGGCTGTTGGAGAAATAGAAGATGAACTTGCTGATTGAATCGCACATGCCCATAGCAGAGCTGGGAGCGGAGGCCCGAAGGGAGAACAGTACGGGTCAGCATCCACCCCCGAACAGGCTGCACGTTTGGTGGGCTCGCCGCCCGCTCGTGGTCAGCCGGGCCGCCGTCCTGGGGAGTCTGCTACCGGCTTGGAGTGAGGACTGGCCCGAAGACCTGCGGAGGCGGTTCCCCGACGAAGCGACCTACCGGCAGTGGTTTCTCCGCGACCTCCTAGGCATCCGAGGGGACCCGGTCAGAGCACGAAGGGCCATCGATGCAGCCAGGCAACGAGGCGCCCGGGTTGCCAACCCCTATGACTACGATCGGGCATTCACTTTCACCCCTTCTGAGGAAGACCTGACCATAGCCGGCAAGTTGCTTACCTTAGCGTGGGGTGACGGCGGATGGGTCGTCGCCGACCCCATGGCGGGTGGAGGCTCCATTCCATTCGAGGCTCTGCGGTGTGGCCTTCGCGTGCTCGCGGGCGAGCTCAATCCCGTTGCGTATGTGGTGCTGCTGGCGACAGTGGACTACCCTGCTCGATTCGGCGAATCCCTGATCCGCGACATCGAGCGGTTCGGCAAGGCATGGGGTGACCGTGTTCGAGAGCGTCTCGCTCCGTTTTTCCCTTCCCAGCCACGGGAGCAGGTGCTGGCCTACCTGTGGGCGCGGACGGTGGCCTGCCCGTATACCGGCAAGCCGGTACCGCTCTCTCCAAACTGGTGGCTACGAAGCAAAGACGAGCCTGTCGTGGCGGTCCGCCTGATCGCCGACGACAAGGACGACTCTTGCCGATTTGAGATCGTGCGCGGACGAGCAGCCCGCGCCGCCCGTCCTGAACGGGGCACCGTCGCCGGCGGGGAAGGGATCTCGCCGTGGACGGGCGATCCCATCCCCGAAGACTACATCAAGGCCGAAGCGCAGGCCGGCCGCATGGGAGCGCAGCTGTACGCGGTAGTTATCCAGACCGCGCAAGGGAAGAAGGACTTCCGGCTCCCCACGGAGGAGGACCTGGAGGCGGTGCGGCAGGCGGAGGAGGAACTCGCCCGCCGGCTCCCAGTGTGGGAGGCGAAGGGGCTGGTGCCGAGGGAGCCTTTCCCGGAGACAGCTAACGACACCCGGCCTCTCCAGTACGGCATGCGCACCTGGGCCGACCTGTTCTCCCCTCGCCAGCTGCTGGCGCTGTGCACGTACCTGGAGGCCTACCACGAGGTGGCGGCCGAGGTGCGTGCCGCCCTGCCAGAGGAGCGGGCCCGGGCGGTGCTGACGTACCTGGCGTTCGTGTTGGACAAGTGCGCGGACTACAATTCTAGGATGTGCCCATGGCATCCTTCGCGACAAGTTATTGCCCACACCTTCGACCGCCACGACTTCTCCTTCAAGTGGAGCTTCGGGGAGATGAACCTCATCGCCCCAGGTATGGGTTTCGACTGGGCGCTCGACCAAGTCCTCGACGCCTATCGGGGTCTTGCGCGTCTGGCTGGGCCACCCGCCCGGCGCCTGTTCGCCGTTCCCAACCCCCGTCCGCCGGCAACCGTCCGACTGGGAAACGCGGCGCACATGCCGGAAGTCCCGACGGGAAGCGTCCACGCCATCGTGGTGGACCCGCCTTACTACGCGAACGTCATGTACGGGGAACTCTCCGACTTCTTCTACGTCTGGCTGAAGCGGACCGTGGGCGACCTGTACCCTGAGGCGTTCACGACCGTGCTCACCGACAAGGACGCCGAGGCCGTGGCCAACCCCGCTCGCTTCAAAGGGCTGGTAGGGCGTAGCCCGCAGGAGCTGGCCGACCAGGACTATGAACGCAAGATGTTCGCCTGCTTCCGCGAGTTCCACAGAGTTCTGCGGGACGACGGGGTGCTCACGGTGATGTTCACCCACAAGAGGACCGACGCCTGGAACGCCCTGGGCCGGGCGCTGATCGAGGCGGGCTTTGAAGTCCGGGCATCGTGGCCGGTCCGCACCGAGTCCGAGCACTCGCTCCACCAGGCCAAGAAGAACGCCGCCCAGAGCACGATCCTGATGGTCTGCCGCAAGCGGGCGCGGTCGGGCGAGCCGACGTGGTGGGACGACATCAAGGGGCAGGTCCGTGAGGAAGCCCGCAGGCGTGCGCGGGAGTACGAAGCGGCCGGGATTACCGGCGTAGACCTGTACCTGGCGACCTACGGCCCCACCCTCGGTGTGCTGTCCAGGCACTGGCCGGTGCTGACGGGGGAAGTCGACCCGGAGACCCGAGCGCCGCGGCGGCTTGCGCCGGAGGAGGCCCTCCAGGTGGCCCGACAAGAGGTCATCGCCCTACGCAAGCAGGGCCTGCTGGGGAGGCCGGTTCAGTTCGATCCCGTGACGGATTTTTACCTCCTCGCCTGGGATACGTTCCGGGCCGCGACCTTCCCGGCGGACGAAGCACGCAAACTGGCGCTGGCCCTGGGGGTGGACCTGGAATCGAGTCTGGTCCGCCAGCACCGGGTCTTGTCCAAGCAGGGGGATGCAGTCACCCTCCAGGGGCCTCGGGAACGGCGCACCCGGGGTCGGCTCGACCCACAGGCGGAGACGTTTCCCACGCTGCTGGATGCGGTACATACGACACTGCTTGTGGTCGAGGAGGACGGGACGATGGCGGCCCGGCGTTTCCTCGACGAGCACGGCCTGACCGGTGACGCCACCTTCAGGGCTTTGGTGCAGGGTCTAATTCGGGCCATTCCGGCCACTCGTGACCGTGAGGGCCGGTACCTTCGTCCCGAAGCCGAGGCACTGGAACGCCTGCGGCAGGCGGTGTTCCCCGATTTGGAGCCGGCTCCGGTTGAGGTCCCAACTCCCAAGCCCCCCGTTCTGCCGGGGTTTGAAGAGGAGGAGATCGACTGACCCATGCCCGGCTGTCTGGCCCATGGCTCCTGGAAGATCTCCTACGGACCCGCGGACGACCGTTTGAGGGACTTCTATATCCCTGCTCTGAGCCGGTCCGCCACCTACGTCAGGACGGCAGGCTTCTTCTCTTCTTCCGCTCTGGCGGTCGCCGCGGCGGGGGTGGCGCATCTGGTGCGCAACGGCGGCCGCATGAGGCTACTGGTGGGGGCTGCTTTGTCGGACGAAGACGTGCGTGCCATCGAGCGAGGGGAGGAGGCCTTCGAGTCGGTGTTAGAACAGCGCCTCCTCGAGGCTCTTGCGGAGTTGGAGCGCGACCCGGCCGACCCGTTACGCAAGCGCCTTGAGGTCCTATGCTGGATGGTGGCCGCAGGCACGCTGGAGATCCGTGTGGTGCTCCCGGCGGGTCCGGACGGGCGGCCCCTGCCTGCGGAGGCGACCGGCGACTATTTTCACCCCAAGGAAGGGGTCTTTACGGATGCCTGCGGCCACATGCTGGGGTTTTCCGGGAGCGTGAATGAAAGCGCCCACGGCTGGCAGCACAACTACGAGAATCTTATGGTGTTCACCTCGTGGGGAAACGAGCGGCCCTGGCTCCTGCAGATTGTCGAACGCATCGAGCGGTTGTGGCAAGGCCGCGAGGAGGGGTGGCGGGCGTTACCGGTGCCGGAGGCCGTCCGACAGCGGTTGATCCGCTACGCTCCGTCGGAACCCCCGGAGAGAGATCCCCTGGAAGAGCCGGTACGTCCACGTCCGAGAATACCTGCCGACCAAAGGGAGCGGATTCTCTTCCAGTTCTTACGGGACGCCCCGCTCCTGCCCAGGGGCGAGTGGATCGGAGTCCAGACGGCGGCGATCCGACCTTGGCCGCACCAGGTGCGGATCGTAAGGGAAGTCCTCCGCCGGTTCCCAGAACGATTCCTTCTGGCGGACGAAGTGGGGCTGGGCAAGACCGTAGAAGTCGGGCTAATTCTGCGTAGCCTGCTCCTGTCCGGTCGGGTGCGCCGGTGCCTGATCCTCGTCCCCAAGAGCGTGTTGCGTCAGTGGCAGGAGGAGCTGTACGAGAAGTTCGCCCTCAATGTTCCGGCGTATGACGGGGAGGGCTTTCGGGACTACTTCAGGAGGGAGGTCCCCGCCCCGGCGGCGAACCCGTGGAACGCTTATCCCGTTCTGCTGGCCAGTAGCCAGCTGGCCAAGCGGCGTGACCGGGCGGCAGAACTTCTGGCAGCAGACCCGTGGGACCTCGTGGTCATCGACGAGGCGCACCACGCCAGGCGGAAGGAGTTCCGCACGCAGCAGTACCGCCCGAACCGCCTGCTGACCCTCCTCGAGGGCGACGGGAGTACTCCCGGGCTGGCCGGTCGGACGAAGGGCCTGTTGCTTCTGACGGCCACGCCTTTACAGGTCCATCCGGTGGAGGTTTACGATCTGCTTAGACAGCTGGGTTTGCCAGGCCCCTGGGCGGCTTCCGAGCGCGGGTTTCTTCGGTTCTTCGAGGAGCTCCGGGCGGCCCGGTCCGGCGGCCCGGTCGACTGGGCGTTCGTGCTGCGAATGGCCCGGGCCAGCCTCGACACGGTCTCCCTGGAGGAGTTAGTGGGCCCTGCCGCAGGGGGACGGGTGGGACCGGTAGACCGGGCCAAGATTGAAGAACTTCTGGCGGGCCGCAGGCCGCCGCAGGAGGCGGAGTCTCTTCCGCCCCAGGCGCAGGCGGTTTTGATTGAAGCCTGCAGGAGGGCATCTCCCCTGGGGCGGCAGATGTTCCGGACGACCCGCGAGCAACTTCGGCGCTACCACCAGCAGGGGATACTCAAAGAACCGGTACCGGACCGACGTCCCAGTCCGTGCTGGATCGAGCTGAGCCCTCAGGAGTGGAGCCTCTACCAGCGGGTTGAGGATTACGTGGCCGACTTCTACCAGCGTTACGAGGGTGAGCTCAAGGGCCTGGGTTTCATCATGACCGTCTATCGGCGGCGGCTCACGTCGTCGTTCGCCGCCCTCGTGCGCAGCCTGGAGCGCCGTCGGGCTTATCTGCTAAACCTGCGTGGCCCCGTGTTTGGGCTTACCGACGAGGACACGGAAGACGCTGACCTCAGGGAGGACCTTATGGAAGACCTGGAGACCGAGGTTCGCGGGGGGCGTCTGCCTGACGGCCTCCGACGCCTTCTGGAGGCCGAACTGAATGCCCTGGAGGGGTTGTTGGATGACGCCCGGCGTGCCGGCGACGACTCCAAGTTCCAGTACCTCGTCAAGGACCTGAGGGAACTACTGGCGAGGCGGGACCAGGTCGCGGTCTTTACCCACTATACCGACACGATGGATGCCCTACGGGAGCGCCTTGTCGGCGTGTACGGTCGGCGCCTGGCCTGCTATTCGGGTCGAGGCGGGGAGCGGTGGAATGGGACTCAGTGGGTCCCGGTCACTAAAGAGGAGGTAAAAGAGGCGTTCCGGCGGGGAGAGATTCAGGTCCTTTTGTGCACCGATGCGGCCAGTGAGGGGCTTAACCTTCAGACCTGCGGCGTGCTGATTAACTACGATATGCCTTGGAACCCCATGCGGGTGGAACAGCGCATTGGCCGCTTCGACCGGATCGGTCAGCGTCATCCCGATGTGTGGATCCACCACTACTTCGTGGCCGGGCCCGACGGGGAGCCGACCGTGGAGTCGCAAGTCTACCAGGCCTTGGAGTCGCGCATCGACTGGTTCCGGACCATCGTCGGGGAGCTCCAACCGATCCTGGCCCGGGTCCCGGAAGTAATCGAGAAGGCGGTGACGACGCGCCGAGCCGACCGTGCACAAGTCCTGGACCGTCTCATCGCCGACCTTCAGCGCGATATCGAGGCCCAGCAGGTCTCGGGATTTTCCCTGGATGACTTGGCCGAAGTTCTCCCTGTAGGCGACCAGGAGTCGTCTCCCTACACATTGACGGAGCTCGAGGAGGTCCTCCTCCGCTCCGACGCTGTGGGTTCTCGATTCACGCCTCACGACGAGATCGACGGGGCCTTCTGGTTAGACCTTAACGGACAGAGCTGGGAGGTGACTTTTACACCCGAGGTCGCCGATGCCCATCCGGGTCGGGTCCGGCTTCTCACCCCTGGGGAGCCGCTGCTGAATGACTTGCTGACCCGGGTGGATCGGCCGGTAGGGTCCATCAGGGGTCGAGGCATAATCCGTGCCGCCGTCGGAGGCATCGTGCGGTGGTATCGCGTGACGGGACGATCCGTTGAGCCGATCTATACTCTGGCTCAGCTGCGGGCGACGTTGAACGGTCCTATAGCTGAGGTGACGGAAGAGCACATCGACCGAGTGAAGGAGGAGCTGGACAGGGTCCTTGAGGCGGACGCTCGCCGCCGGCAGGAGTGGGAGGCTAAACGCGCGGCGGAGTACCGGGTGGCTCTGGAAGAGCGTGCCCGGCTTGTCCTCGCTACGGTAGCGGCATGCCGGATGGTCCTGGACGACCTTGAGGATTTCGAGGCGGCTTGGAAGGCTGTGGTCCAATTGAAGTACCCTTATGCCGGCCTCGCCCGACTTGTCGGCCGGCCGACCGACCCGGATATTCAGGCCGCAAGGGAGGCGATACCCTCGCCCGAAGCGGCGCGCGGTCGCTTTGATTCCGCCACCCGCGAAGCCCGGAAGCTGTTGTATGCATTGGCGGGGGTGGGGACGCAGGTTGGATCGCCCGCACCGATGTCTTCAGCAACGGACGCCCGCCCGGACATCTGGGTCCTCGAACTGCCGGAATGACGATCGGGGCGGTGCCGGGCAATTTCATGCTCCGACCGGCGTAAGGATATCCGGGGTATCCCCGCAGACCCGCCGCCTTAACCCACTCAAGTCGGAACAGCAATGTATTGCTACGCCATATACCGTCCACGAAGATTTCGAACCCCACATTCCGTGCCTTTTGGACCTATCTGAGCATCGTGGCCAGCGTTGGCTGGCCCATCGACCGGATGGTGGGGCCGACCGAGCGTCAGGTCAGCGTGGGGGAAGCGGTGCAGACGATGAAGGCCGGATACCGAACGCTGAGGACCGAGCCGAGGGACCGGGTACCGGAAATCGACCACATTGGGTCTGCATTCACAGTCTTGCATACTCTTAACAGAGCACTATTTGCTCTACAGGGAACCCAATGGACTGGCAGAGCCTCCCCGAATGGGCCCGCTACGGGATAAAGGTCCTAATCGGTACGGTAGTGTTCAGGTCGTTACTGACGCAGTGGGTGGGCGTTTTATGGTCCACGGTAGTCGGACAGGAAGGCACCAAGGAAGTAAGGCAATCCGGCAATGATCGGGCACTGGACCCCATGGATGCCCGAATGACCCCGCCATCAGTTATAACTTGAGCATTACCATCGGTACCATCTTGAGCGTTCTGATTATCCTCTTCCGGGATGCCCTGATCGGCCTCTTGCGCCGCCTGGGTGAGTGCCTTTCGACGCTTTGTTGAAAACCTCATGGGAGTGGGGATGCCGTAAGAACTTCATTACTGTGGCTACGGGAGGCGATATGCTGCTTTCCCGTTCCAGAGCACTTCGCGGGTGCGCTTTCGATATTGGAGTACATTCCGAACATTGCGCTTCCACTTGGGAATATTGGAGGTTGGGGACTGAGGTTGGAAGTCTTCATCATCGAGTTGCACGAGGCTGGCAACGCGGTCGTAAATCTCACTCAACTCCATCCATTGATCCCGGCGAAGGATCCGCTGGATAGCATCCCACAATACTGAATGGTGAGTCATTTGTGACGCTCTGATATCGTGTGCATACGCCTATTTTACTCGGATTTTCCCAAGAGTCGAGTCAGACCGGAGCAGGCCATGGGGGAAGCCGGCTCACCGCTCGCACCCGAGCCTATCGCCGTCCCTGTCGAGCTCGGGGGGTCGGGCGACAAGACCCAGAAGCGCCGGTATAGGGGGATGTCTTTGCAGTTCAGATCGGGCGGAGGAGGTATGCATACGTTGGGGCAACTCGGATCGCACCCGGCCCTCCGCTACAGGAGGGCTGAAGGGAAACCGCCGACCGCACGTAAGGGGAGAGGGCCCGGCCCGGACCCCAAGACCGGACCGGCCGAATGCAGGACTTGGACGACTAAAGCCTACCTCACGGCCACCGCCCAGTCGAGACCCCGACGGGGATGGAAGCTCATGGTCCAGCTTCTGACCGGGATGAACGTTGTCGGACTCTCTATTGCAGCGCCTCGTCGGCGGGAATGGCGGTCTGAAGCAGGGCGCTGGGTCTCGCAGGCGGAATACTATCAAATGACCTGCGAGCTGCTTGCGAGGGAAGATGGCTGTTCCGTAATCTGGCACGCCCTCTTGACTGCCTGGACACCCTCATGCGTCGTTTCGAGCCAGCGAGTCCACTGGCGAGGTTTGGATGGCTCTTTGGCCGCTGCCCCAACCTGCCGGAGGGGGAGAAAACTGATTGGCGAGCCCAGCAGGAAGAGGTGGCTCGTAGCCGGGTGGAGGCCGTTCGCAACGTTTACGCACAGGGAGGATTCGCTAAAGTGCTTTCCCTTGCAGAAGGCGTCGAGTGCCCCGATACGGTAGGGTTCGCCTTCGCGCAGACGGAAGAGGGGAAGTGTAGCGAGGATCAAGTGCTCTCTACGTATCTCGCGGCGGATGCGCCGGCCCACGCGCAATTTGCCCAGGGCTTCGTCTCAGGTCGCATTTTTGTGGAAGGCCGAGAATGGGCGGAAGCCAGGGTCAGCTTGGTCGGTACGAAGTGGTGGCCCGAGCAACAGGCTGAGTTCCTCACCTGTCTTCCCGCCGACGCCAGGACTTG
>Ga0209143_1001038_pt1 | contig 13113 bp, 10 predicted proteins | sample FaiFalFF_MnMetaG_3_FD_184739 | JGI IMG/M metagenome (GOLD analysis project Ga0209143, IMG submission 184739) | Freshwater microbial communities from Yellowstone National Park, Wyoming, USA - Fairy Falls B (FF_Mn_B) MetaG (SPAdes) (version 3) | ecosystem: Environmental > Aquatic > Freshwater >...
TGGTGAGCGGGGGGTCGGTGTGGAGCGCGAGGGGATCATCATCGAAGCCAACCACCCCGATCTCCTCCGGGATCCGCAGGCCTCGCGCCCGGATCGCCCGCATCGCGCTGGCTGCCGTGGGATCGTTGGCCGCGACCACGGCTGTGGGCTGCGCTCGTTCCAGGAGCCGGCCCATCGCGATGAAACCTCCCTCAAAGCCTCGCTCGCCCTCGGCCACCAGCTCGGGATCGAAGGACAGCCCATGGGCCTCCAGCGCCCGACGGTATCCCTCGAAGCGCTCCTGAAAGCTCAGGTTGTCCAGGGTCTCCGCGATGAAGGCGATCCGACGATGCCCAAGGCGGATCAGGTGCGCCGTGACCTGGAAAGCGCCGCCCACGTTATCTGTGAACACGCTATCCACACCGGGCATGTGGTTGTCCACCAGCACCAGGGGGAGACGGCGTTCCTTGAGCATCAGGATCAAGGAAGCGGGTAAGTCGCAGCCGACCAGGAGCAAGCCATCCACCCGGTTCTCTTTGATCAGAGCGGGCAAGGAGTCGTCCTCCACGGTGGCGAACTGGAGGTGATAACGATGCCGGCGCAGCTCCCGTTCCACCGCGGTCAGGAGCTCCCCGTAAAAGGTGTGGGGGGAAAGGGACTGGAGGGCATGGATCAGGAAGCCGATGTTCTCCGTGCGTCGCAGCACCAAGCTGCGAGCGGCCATGTCCGGGGCGTAGCCCAGCGCCTCCGCGATCCGCAGGATCCGCTGACGGGTCGCCTCATCCACCCGCCCCCGCCCGCTCAGGGCCCGGGACACCGTCGCCACCGAAACCCCCGCTTGCTCTGCAATCGCTTTCAAAGTCGGTCGTTTCATGCGCGACAAAAATCGAATAATACAGCAAAATTTGGCTTAATTTTGAAAAAATTTTTCTAAATTGTTAATTAACCATACGTATTAATTGTGTTATTAACCAAAATTTGTTGTGTAATCGATTTCACCTGTATTTTAACTCAAAAGGGCGAAGTTGTCAAGAGCCTTCTGGGTGTCCTGATCGCTGTGGGTTCAGGAGCGGATCTGGAGGAGGACAGGAGAGGAAGTTCGGGAAGCGGAGCCGAATCGGTCCGCTGCGATGGCGCGCTGGAGCGAGAGGCGAAGAGACTGGGCCCAGTCTCCATGCCGATCCCTGAGAAGGGGGTGGAGGCTCTCCGCAGCAGGAGGGGATAGATGCCCGGTTCGATCCGGTGAGGGATCGGCGCAGCCAGTTCGTTCAAGGGGAGGAAGAAGCGCTTTCAGTCCCTCCGCCCCTCAGCTCCTCCCGCACCCTTTCGAGGATCTTCCGGAGATCTGCCATAGAAATCGTGGGCGGCAACGGGGCCTGGGCGTAATCCGAACGACCCCCGCCTCCGGAGAAGCCGAGACGGCTCCGGATCCGCTCCAGAACCTCCTGGGCCGAGACGGGGATCCCCGGGCCGCACGCCACGGCGAGGAGACCGGCGCTCCCTCCCGCCGCCAGGATCACCAGGCGGGGCCCCGAGGCGCTGAGCCGCCGCGCCAGGCGGGGCAACAGCCCGGGAGGCAGCTGCGCCCATACGTGGATCACCAGCTCCCCAAACGGCGCCGGAAGCGCCTCCCGTTCCAGGATCGGAAGCGCTTCCTCAATGTAAACTTCCTGCAGAAGGGACAGGCTGCGCTGGGCTTCTTTCCATGCGCGCTGCAATGCCTGCACCGCCTCCGTCAGGTCCGCCTCCCCTGCGCTCAGCAGGCGAGCGGCCTGGAGGAGCCGCCGGTGTTTCCCCTGATAATCCCGCAGGGCCCGCCAGCCGCAGAGGAAGCTCACCCGCACTCCCCCGCCGCGACGCTCCCACCTCAGGATCTTGATCGGCCCCACTTCCCCCGTGCGCCGGACGTGGGTGCCTCCGCACGGGCTGCGATCAAAATCCGCCACCTCCACGATGCGGATCGGCCCCTCCACGGAAGGGCTCCGGCGCAACCCCAGGCTCCCCACATCTTCCTCCCCCACCCATCGGGTCCGCACCTCCCGGTTCTCCAGGACGACCCGGTTGGCCAGCTCCTCTGCGGCCTCGGCGATCGCCTCCGGGAGATCCGCCACCTCCAGGTCGATGGTCACCACCTCATGGCCGATGTGAAAGGAAACGGTCTGCGCGCCCGCGACCCGAAGGAAGGCCTGCGAGAGGATGTGTTGCCCGGTGTGCTGCTGCATGTGATCGAAGCGGCGCTCCCCATCGACGATCCCTTCCACCTCCTGCATCCCCAGCGGGCGCTCGAGGATGTGCAGGATCACCCCATCCTCCTCTCGTTCCACCACCTCCCGCACCGGGATCCCGTTCAGAGTCCCACGATCGGATGGCTGCCCGCCTCCAGCCGGGTAGAACGCGGTGCGATCCAGGATCACGGCCGGCTGGCCCTGATAGGTGGTTTCCTCCACCACCCGGGCGGTGAATCGCCAGAGATAAGGATCCTCCCAGTAGAGCCGAAGCGTCATCCGGTCCTCCCCGGTTCGTTCGCGGCTGCGCGGGATCGTTGCTCTGGATTATACTTAGATCCCGGTGGATCCCCGTGAGGCTGAACCGGATGGTCCGACATCCGCTGGAGGCGGCGGAGGCGCTGGAGCTCATCACCCGGGGCCGGCGGAGCGGCCGGCCGCATCGGGTGGAGCTGTGGTTCGTTTATCGGGAGGACGCGATCTACCTGATGGCGCACGCCAGGGCCCACGGCCGGGGCACCGACTGGTATCAAAACCTGTTGGCGAACCCGCAGGTGATTGTGGAGGGCGCCGGGCGGCAGTGGACAGGGATCGCAGAGCCGTTGCCGCTGGAGGAGCTGCCCCGGATCACCGAGTGGTTTCGATCCAAATACGGGGATCAGGCGGTTCGCATCTGGTATGAAGGAACGCCGCGCCGGCCGGTCCGTATCCGGCTTCTCGAGGAGGGCCGGCCCGGCGAGGGCGCATCCTGAAGCCTTCGAGGAAAGAACCTCCATGGCTTCGCCGTTCCAGCAGCTCCAAAAGATCCTCAAGCACGAAGCCCAGGACGGCTATCGAAACCGCATTGTGATCGGCGGGATGGGCCGCTTCGCCGATCACTGGTATCGACAGGCCCGGGCCGCGCTCCAGGGGGAGGATCCGGAGCTCCTCCTCGCCCTGGAGGCGATCTATGCGGACCTGCGGCGCTATGAGGCCGCCGACCCGGAGGAGCGCCGACGCTTGATCGAAGCGCTGGAAGCCCGCATCCAGGAGGCCCTTCAGCGGGAGCGCCATCTCCGGAGCGGCCGCAGCGCCGCTCCGACCCCACCCGAGCCGGTGGGTCGCCCGCAACCATCGCCGCCGTCGCCTCGCCCTGCGGCTCCGCCGGAACCTCCTGCCCTCCGCAAGCCGGAAGCGGAGCCTCCTGAAAAGCCCCGGGCCCGACCGGCTCCACCGGTTTCCCCACGCCGGGCCGCCCAGGTCGAGTCCCTGGGCCTGGAGGCTCCGGTCCATGTGATCCACGGCCTGGGGCGGGAGCGGGCCCAGCGCCTGGGGCGCCTGGGCGTGCAGACGATCCGGGATCTCCTCTACCTGCTTCCCCGCCGGTATGTGGATTTCCGGGCCCTCAAGCCTATCCACCGCCTGCGGGTGGGAGAGGAGGTGACGGTCATCGGGGAGGTGATGGACATCGGGAGCAAGCAGACCGGGAACGGCCTCACGGTGATCAAGGCGCTCATCACGGACGGCTCAGGGGTCGTCGAGTGCACGTGGTTCAACCAGCCCTATTTGCTGGATCGCATCAAGCCGGGCGCGTTCATCGTGGTGAGTGGGCGCGTCGATGAGTTCCTGGGACGACCGGTGTTCCGCTCCCCGGAATGGGAACCGGCGGACCGCGAGCTGCTGCACACCGCTCGCATCGTCCCCATCTACCCGCTGACGGAGGGCCTCACCCAGCGCTTCATGCGTTCGCTGATGAAGCGGGTGGTGGATTACTGGGCGGAGCGGGTGGAGGATCCCCTCCCGGCGTGGATCCGGGAAGCCTATGGGTTCCCGGATCTCCCCGCTGCCCTGAGGCAGGTTCACTTCCCCGACGATTGGGAGCCCCTGGAGAAGGCCCGGCGGCGGCTGGCCTTCGATGAGGTCTTCTACCTGCAGATCGGCCTGCTGGAGGCCCGACGGCGGTGGCGCAGCGCGCCGGGCCGGGCGCTGGCCTTCGACGAAGCCCTTCTGGAGCAGGCCATCGAGGCCCTTCCCTTCACCCTCACGAACGCCCAGCGACGGGCCCTCTCCCAGATCCTGGAGGACCTGCGATCCGGGGTGCCGATGAACCGCCTGCTCCAGGGGGAGGTGGGCTCAGGCAAGACGGTGGTGGCGGCCCTGGCAGCCTACGCGGTCTTCTTGGCGGGGGCCCAGAGCGCGATCATGGCGCCGACGGAGATCCTGGCGGAGCAGCATCACCGCAACCTGCTCGCCCTGGCCGAGCGCTGGGCGGCCGCCGGCCTGCCCACCCCCACCATCCGGTTGCTGACCGCCGGGGTCACCGGGGTGGAGCGGGCGCAGATCTACGCCGAGCTGGCCGAGGGAAGCTGCCAGCTGGTGGTGGGCACCCACGCCTTGATCCAGGAGGAGGTCGCGTTCCGGGATCTGGCCTTCGTGGTCATCGACGAGCAGCAGCGTTTCGGGGTGCTGCAACGGGCGGCCCTGCGGGGCAAGGGCTACAACCCCCACGTCCTGGTCATGACCGCCACGCCCATCCCCCGCACCCTGGCCCTCACTCTGTATGGGGATCTGGATCTCTCGGTGCTGGACGAGATGCCCCCTGGCCGGCGGCCGGTGCTCACCCGCTGGCTGATGCCCGAGGAGCGGGAGCGGGCCTACGCCTTCATCCGCCGGCAGGTGGCGCAGGGCCATCAGGCTTATATCATTTGTCCGCTGGTGGAAGGCTCCGATAAAATCGAGGCCAGGGCAGCCGTCGAGGAGTATGAACGGCTGCAGCGCGAGGTCTTCCCCGACCTGCGGCTGGGGCTGATCCACGGGCGCATGAAATCCGAGGAGAAAGAAGCGGTGATGAACGCTTTCGCCCGCGGGGAGATCCAGGTCCTGGTGGCCACCCCGGTGGTCGAGGTCGGCGTGGACGTGCCCAACGCCACGGTGATCCTGATCGAGGGGGCGGACCGTTTCGGGCTGGCCCAGCTGCATCAGTTCCGCGGGCGGGTCGGCCGCAGCACCCATCCTTCTTACTGTCTCCTGCTGGCGGAATCCCCTTCGGAAGCGGCGATCGAACGCCTTCGGGCCATCGAGACCATCTACGACGGCTTCCAGCTGGCCCAGAAGGATCTGGAGATGCGTGGGCCGGGCGATTTCCTGGGCACCCGCCAGAGCGGGTTCCCCGAGTTGCGTCTGGCGGACCTCACCGACCTGCGCCTGCTGGAGCTCGCCCGGGAGGCCGCGGAGCGCCTGGCGGAGCGGGATCCGGAGCTGCAGGCCCCGGAGCACCGCCGTCTGGCGGAGGCGGTGACCCGCTTCTGGCAGGGCCCGGTGGAGCCGAGCTGAGATCTGAGCGCGAGGAGCGCCGAATGACCCGAGCCCTGTATCCGGCGTCCTTTGATCCGATCCACTACGGACACATCGATATCGCCACCCGGGCGGCGGCGATCTTCGACGAGCTGGTGGTGGGGGTTTACGATCGGCCCAGCAAGAGCCTCCTCTTCTCGCTGGAGGAGCGGCTGGCGCTGGCCCGGGAGGCCCTTCAGCATCTCCCCAACGTCACGGTGATGGCTTACAGCGGGCTGACGGTGGATTTCGCCCGGCGCATCGGCGCCCGGGTGATCGTGCGGGGGCTGCGCGTGGTCTCGGATTTCGAGCTGGAGCTGCAGATGGCCCTGACCAACAAGCAGCTGGCCCCGGAGATCGAAGTGGTCTGCCTGATGACCAGCCGCGACTACGCCTTCATCAGCTCCAGCATCGTCCGCGAGGTCGCCCTTCTCGGCGGCGACGTCTCCGCCATGGTCCCGCCGCACGTGGCCCGGGCCCTGGCCGCCAAAGCCGCCGAGCGGGCCGGCGAGGCGGTGCCCATCGTCTCGATCCGGGAATAGGCGCCGTCGAGGCGCCCGAACGAAGGAGGGCTGGGATGGACATCCTCCATCTGATCGATCAGCTGGAGCAGCTGGTCCTGCGCAGCCGCCCCCTTCCCTTCCTCAGGTGGGTGGTGGTGGAGGAGCGTCAGCTGCTGGATCTGATCGATCAGATGCGGGTGGCCGTCCCGCAGGAGCTGAAACAGGCCCGCCGGATCGCCCAGGAGCGGGAGCGGATCATCGCCCAGGCTAAGGAGGAGGCGGAGCGCATTGTCGCCTTGGCCCAGGAGCAGGCCAGCGAGCTCATCGCCCAGCACCAGGTGGTCCAGGCTGCGGAGCAGCGGGCCGCCCTGATCATCGAGCGGGCCCAGAGGGAGGCCGAGCGCCTGAAAGCGGACGCGGACGATTACGCCCTTACCCGCCTCCTGGAGCTGGAGGAAACCCTCTCCCATCTCCTGCAGGTGGTCCGCAACGGGATCGAAAAGCTGCAGAACGAACGCGCGGATGAACCCTCTCGGTCCCCCAATGCTGCAGCGCGTCCTCCTGATCGCCACGCATAACCCCGGGAAGCGCCGGGAGCTGACGGCGCTCCTCGGCGATCTCCCCCTCCGGCTGACGGATCCTGTGGAGCTGGGGATCGAGGAGGTCGCCGAGGAACCCCACGACAGCCTGGAGGAGAACGCCCGCTGGAAAGCGGCCCACTATGCGGCCCGCAGCGGGCTGTGGACCCTGGCCGACGATTCGGGGCTGGAGATCGACGCCCTGGGGGGCGCGCCGGGCGCCCGCTCCGCTCGGTTCGCCGGGCCCGCGGCCACGGATGCGGACCGCATCCGCGAGGTCCTGACGAGGCTGGCAGATGTCCCGTGGCCCCGGCGGACCGCGCGGTTCCGTTGCGTGATCGCCCTGGCCCGGCCGGGGGAGGCGCCGGTGCTGGTGGAGGGCCGCGTCGAGGGCTACATCGCCTTCGAGCCCCGGGGGTCCTCCGGCTTCGGCTACGACCCGATTTTTTACATCCCGGAGCTCGGGAAGACCATGGCCGAGCTCCCCATGGAGGTCAAAAACCGGATCAGCCATCGGGCCCGCGCCGCCCGGAAGGCGCGGGAGATCCTTGAGCGATGGCTACGGGAGGAGGCATGCGAAGGCTCCTGCTGATCGCTTTCGGCGCGGTGACCTTTTACCATCTGATCGCCCTGGCATGGGGATGGCCGAATCCCTTCTGGCTGATGCCGCTGAACACCCTCCTGCAGTGGGGGTTCGCCCTCGCCCATGCGCTCCCCACCCTGGGCCGGCGCCGGGCGCTGCTCCTCCTGGGCCTGACCTTTGGGATCAGCCTGACGCTGGAGGCCGTGGGGGTGGCGACCGGCTGGATCTACGGCCCTTACGCCTACACCGACCGCCTGGGCCCGCGCCTCCTGAGCGTCCCCGTGTTGATCCCCCTCGCCTGGTTCATGATGGCCTACCCGGCGTTCCTGCTGGCCTGCATCGCCCTGGATGAGCCTCCGGCATCCCCCCGGGGATGGGGCGTTGCGGTGCTGGCGGCCATGTGGATGACGGGATGGGACCTGGCGATGGATCCGGCGATGGCCCGGCGGGGCTTCTGGGTATGGCAGGAGGCAGGCCCTTACTTCGGGGTCCCCGCCCGGAATTTCATCGGCTGGATGGTCACGATGCTGCTGATCTACGGCCTCTACCTCGGGATCTCCCGTCGCTGGCCGTCCCCCGCCTCCGTTCCGGCCCCCATGGGAGAGGCGGTCGTGGCGTATGCCATCGCCGGCGCCGCCTTCGTCTTCTATCCCCTCCTGAACCCCCGGGCGGATCCGCTGACGCAGGCCCTGGGGATCGTGGCGTTCTTCACCATGGGCCCCCCGGTCTGGATCGCCTTCCTCCGTCTCCGATCGCTTCGAGCCGGGAGGCGTGCCCTGGGCGCGTGAGCGAGGTGGGAGATGTTGCGCGTGCGGATGTTCGGCCGTTTCGAAGTGTGGCGGGGGGAGACGCCGATCCCGGAGGCCGACTGGTTCACCCGGCGGGCGAAGCAGCTGTTCCAGATCCTGCTCCTGGCCCGAGGGAGGCCGGTGCCGGCCGATCAGCTCCTGGACTGGCTCTGGCCGCGGGCGGATCCCCAACGGGCGGCCATCACCCTGCGCAGCACGGTCCACGCCCTGCGCCGGGCCCTGGAGCCGGATCGGCCGCCCCGGGCCTCGCGGTATATCCGCGCCCAACCCCCGGGCTACGCCGTGGTCCCGGAGGCTCCGCTGTGGGTGGACGTCTGGGCCTTTGAGGATTTGCTGGAGGCAGCCGGGCGGTCCGCCTCCCCGGAGGAGCGCCGGGAGCGGCTGATGGAGGCGCTGGCATTGTATCGGGACGACCTCCTGATCGAGGAGCCTTACGCGGAGTGGACCCTCGCCGAACGGGAACGGCTGCGGGAGCGCTATCTGGAGGCCGCGCTGGAGCTGGCGGAGCTGCTGGCGGAGGCCGGCGCGCCGGAGAAAGCCATCTCCCTCTGCCGGCGGGTGATCACCCTGGACGAGTTCCGGGAGCCGGCTTACCGGGCGCTGATGCGCTACCAGATCGCCATAGGAGACCACGCGGGGGCCCTCAGCACCTACGAGCGGTGCCGGCAGGCCCTGCGGGAGGCCTTTGGGGTGGAGCCCTCGCCGGCCACCCAGGCCCTTTACGAGGCGTTGCGGCGGGGAGAGCTGGCCCTGCCGCGCCCCATCGCCTCCGTCCAGCCTCTCCGGGACCTTCCGGAGGGGGAGGGAGGGCCCGAGGAGATATTCGTCGGGCGGGAGGCCGAGCTGGAACGGATGCGGGGGATTTTCGCCGGATGGTCGCACGGATCCGGCGGCGTCGGGATCCTGAGCGGGGAGCCGGGGGCCGGGAAGACCCGGCTGGCGGCCGAGGCGATCCGCCGTTTCGCCCCTGAGGCGGATGTGCTCTACGTTCGGGGGCTCTTCATCGAACGCACCCTCCCTTTCGCCGCCCTGGCGGAGAGCCTGCGGCGCTTCCTGAGCCAGTTGCCCCCCGATCGGCGCGCCCATCTGCCCGCCCCGGCCCTGGCCCAGGTGGCCCGCCTGGTCCCCTCTCTCCATCTCCTGTTCCCCAACCTCCCAGCTGTTCCGGAGACCACCCCGGAGGAGAACCGTCATCGCCTGATCGACGGCTTCGCCAACCTCCTCATCGCCCTGGCGGATCAGCGCCCCCTGGTGGTGTTCGTGGACGATCTGCACTGGGCGGATGAGGCCACTCTGACGGTGATCGGACGGCTGGCCCGCCGCGCGGCCCGCCATCCCCTGGTGTTGCTGCTGGCCTATACCCCGGGGGAAGCGCCTGAAGGGCAGGAGGCCGCCTATCTGCTGGAAGGGCTGCGCCGGGAGGGGATCGGTTCCTGGATCCGGGTCGGGCGCCTTCCCCTGGAGGCCATCGTCCGCTGGCTGGCCTCTCTGTCCGAGGAACCTCCGGAGGACCTCCGCGAGCTGGCGCGCCGGCTCTACAGCCTGACGGAGGGGAACGCCCTGTTCACCGCGGAGCTGCTGCGGGCCGTCCGCGCGGCGGAGGGAGGCTTCCGCCGGGAGCTCCTGGAGCGCTACCTGGAGGGGCCGGCGGCGATCTCCTCCCTGCGTTCCCTGGTTTTGGAGCGGGTGGCTCGTCTGCCGGAGGGCGCCCGGGAGATCCTGGAGATCGCGGCGGTGATCGGCCGCGCCTTTCCCCTCCAGTGGCTGGAGCTGGTCGGCCCGCCGGACCCCACGCCCCATCTGCGGATCCTCCTGGAGCGCCATTTCCTGCGGGAGGAGGCGGAGGAGCGTCTCTCCTTCGTGCACGAGGTGGTGCGCCGGGTGATCTACGAGGCCATCCCGCCGGTGGTGCGGCGGCGGCAGCATCGCCGGCTGGCCGAGGCCCTGGCCGCCCTCTACGGCCCGCATCCGGGCCCCTACAGCGCGGAGATCGCCTATCACTTCCAGCGGGCTGGCCGCTCCGCCCTGCCGGCAATGGTCCGATATGCGGTGGAGGCCGGCGATCACGCCCGCCGGACCTACGGGTTCCGCCAGGCGGTTCGCCATTACGATGAGGCGCTCTATGCCGCCCGGGGCGCGGGGGGCGAGGGGATGGCGGAGTGGATCCGGAGGGCCTATCTGGGGCGCGGGATGGCCCTGGAGGCCCTGGGAGACTGGGAAGGGATTGTGGAAACTTACACGCGGTTCCGGGAGTGGGCGGAGGCCCAGGGGGATCGCCTGCACGCGCTGAACGCCGCCCGCCGGCTGATGACCACGCTGACGATGCTGGGCCGTCTGGAGGAAGCCGGCGGGCTTGCGGGGGAGATCCGCGCGCAGTTCGCGGATGTGCTGAGCCCGGCGGAGGCCGACCTGCTGGACCGGGTGGAGCTGGTCTTCGGGGAGGAGCCGGCAGGGTCTCCGCTTCGGGAGCCGCTCTTCCAGCCGGCTCCGCCGCTCTGGGGACGGCCGTGGAAGGAGCTGGCGGAGGCCCTGGCCCCGGAACAGGCGCCGCTGTTGCTGAACCTCTATGGCTGGATCCTCACCCTGCAGGGGATGCCGGAGGCGGCGGAGGCGTGTCTGGGCCAGGCGCTGACCATCGCGGAGGCCACCGCCCAGTGGCCCCATGTGGTGATGGGTTGCAACCTGATGGCTTATCTGCAGGACCTGCGGGGGGACTTCCCCGGGATTCAAGCCTGGCTGAGCAGGGGCCTGCAGCTGGCCCGCCGGGTGCCGGAGATGGACTGGAGCACCATCTGGGCGCGGATCTTTCAGGGCTATCTGGCCCTGCGAGCCCGCCGGCTGGAGGAAGCCCAGGCGCAGTTTCAGAGCGTGCTCACGTTGCTCAAGGGCCGCTCCGCGTTGCGGGCCCATCGGCTGAGCGCCCAAATCGGGCTGGGGATGGCTGTCCTCGCCCAGGGGGATCTGGAGCGAGCGACGGCCCTGCTCGATGAGGCCCTGGCCCAGGGGCGGGCCGTGGATGCCGTGGCCCGCAGTGTCGGGCTGGTGGGGGAGGCCCGGCTGGCGCGCCTGCGCGGCCGCCCCGAGGAGGCCCGGACCGTGCTGGATCGGGCGCTGCGTTACACCGGGCGTCGCGGGCTGGTGGCGGAGTTCGTGCACGCGGCGGTGGAGATGGGGCGCTGGGCCCGGGCGGTGGGCCGCCCCGAGGAAGCCCGGCCGGTGCTGGAGGAGGCCATCCGCTGGGCGGACGCGGCCGGGTTCCGCCCAGCCGCCCTTACGGCCCGCATCGCCCTGGGGAAAGTGCTGCGGGCAATGGGGGAGGCCTCATCCCTGGAGGAGATCCGGGAGGAAGCGCAACGCCTCTGGCTGGCCCTGGCCGCGCAGCTTCCCGCGGGCGAGCCCGCGGAGCGCTATCTGATCCCGCGCCGGGCTGTGGAAAGCATGTGAGCATCCGCGCGCCAGGCGCAGATCAGAGCCATCCCTGCTCTCGGAGACGTTCGATCAGACGGCGCGCGTAGGCTTCCCCGCCGATCTCCAGCAGGATGACATCCACCGGCGGCAGCGGGTCCTGCCAGAGCCAGTCCACCCGCAACCAGAACCCGGGGATGACCCGGGAGCGATAGATCCCCTGGGGGTCTAGGGGCGCGTGCTGAAAGCGGCCCCGCTCGTCCCGCTGATAGAACTCGGCCCACTGGCTTTGGGGGTCGATGAGCCAGTATTCGGGGATGCCGGCTTCCTGGTATTCGTAGAATTTTTCGCCACGGTCGCGGGGCGCGCTTTCAGGGGAGACGATTTCGATCACCAGATCGGCAGGGCCTTCCAGATGGGTGGGATGAAGACGATGGAGATGTTCCTGGGCGACGAAAAGGACGTCGGGTTCGCGGCCGGAGCGGGACAGCTTCATCTGGAAGGGGGCGAGCAACACCACCCCCAGATGGTGGAGCTCCACGTAGGTGCGCAGGATGGCGTAGAGGAAGCCGGCCATATCTTGGTGGCTTCGGGAGGCGGGGCTGTAGGGACGGACTTCGCCCTGGACCCATTCGGCCAGGGTGTCCTCATCCGCCCGGGCCAGGAACTCCTCATAGGGGACATAGGGGTTCTCCATAGGCGGGAGCAGGAGCTCCAGCAGCTTCCGCCGCAGCCCTTCGGTGAGGACGCCGGGTTTCCGAAGGAGAGCGAGGATCTCTTCCGCCTGGGCGCTCATCGTGCGTTCTCCCCTTAAGGGATGAGGCCGATCTGTCGGAAGGCTTCCAGGAGGGGTGGAGGATCCCAGAGCCATTCAATGCGCAGGCGGAGGCCGGGGATGGCCTGGCTGTGGTATTCCCCGCCGGATCCCTCCGTGATCAGGCGGTAGCGGCCGGTGGGCTCCAGACGATAGAACTCGGCCCACTGGCTTTGGGGGTCGATGAGCCAGTATTCGAGGATGCCGGCTTCCTGATATTCGTAGAATTTTTCGCCACGGTCGCGGGGCGCGCTTTCAGGGGAAACGATTTCGATCACCAGATCGGCAGGGCCTTCCAGATGGGTGGGATGAAGACGATGGAGATGTTCCTGAGCGACGAAAAGGACGTCGGGTTCGCGGCCGGAGCGGGACAGCTTCATCTGGAAGGGGGCGAGCAACACCACCCCCAGATGGTGGAGCTCCACGTAGGTGCGCAGGATGGCGTAGAGGAAGCCGGCCATATCTTGGTGGCTTCGGGAGGCGGGGCTGTAGGGACGGACTTCGCCCTGGACCCATTCGGCCAGGGTGTCCTCATCCGCCCGGGCCAGGAACTCCTCATAGGGGATGGGGCGGGCGGAGGTTTCCAGCAATAGCTCCAGCAGGCGACGGCGGAGCTCCTCCGTCAGCACCCCGGGCGCTCGAAGCAGCGCCAGCACCCGCTCCTCATGGGGCTCCATTCCCCAGACCTCCCATCCAGCCTCCTCTATCGCTATGATAGCGCGGCTTCTCTCTTCCCCCAAGCCACGGGTGGGACAGGACGGAAGGCCAATTTATTTAAAGAACTCATCTCAAAACCCGGGTGTCCGATTGTAGTATACTTTGTCTCTGGACAACCTGCCTGGGAGGGGAAGGCCGATGGGGTTTCAGGAGTTGACGGATGAGCAGTGGGCTTTCATTGCGCCCTT
>Ga0209143_1001039_pt1 | contig 13110 bp, 13 predicted proteins | sample FaiFalFF_MnMetaG_3_FD_184739 | JGI IMG/M metagenome (GOLD analysis project Ga0209143, IMG submission 184739) | Freshwater microbial communities from Yellowstone National Park, Wyoming, USA - Fairy Falls B (FF_Mn_B) MetaG (SPAdes) (version 3) | ecosystem: Environmental > Aquatic > Freshwater >...
AATAGATTATTTTCAATCGCTTTACTTCTAAACTGGTATAAATTATACTTTGCTCATTAAAGTAGCATTCGTTGGGCAAAGTTTTTCGCAAAAAAGGCAAAGCTATTTATTAAATGAACTAAGCAAGCATTTTTTAGTCTATGCATTGGTTCCTAATTGGAGTGAAAAATTAAAATATTTAGGGGTGCCGAAGCAAGTTCTTATAAATGAGAAAGAGGTAAAGTTTAACGTAATTTGGCATAAAGTATTGTTTGTAGACAAACCTTTGATACAATTTTATCCTACAGTAATTTTTAGTCTTTACAAAATAAAGCCTAAAGTAGTGATACTCAACCTTTACCACTCGCTGATGGGCTTATTGATCGGAATATTTTGTAAAGTTACAAGAACACCATTTATAGTAATATCAGCATTGAACCCTACAATTAAATATAAGAGATTCGAAAGATTTATGCTTAGAATTTTATACTTAATTCCAGATTTTGTAGTAGTTCTAACTAATGGAATGAAAATAAAGTTGATTGAAGAACTAAAGGTTAATAAGAATAAAATCTTTATAGTTTCTGAAAGCGGCTACCGCGTTAAGAAAAGCATCAAGAAAAATGACTATAATGATGTAACTTTTCTATATACAGGAAGACATGTGTATGAAAAAGGATTATTCCATCTTATATTTGCCTTTAAGAAATTAACTGATAAAGGTTACAAAGCAAAGCTAATTTTATGTGGCGAAGGAATCATAACTGATTATCTAAGAAAATTTTCAGAGAAATTAGGTTTAAACGGACTAATTGACTTTAAGGGTTATATTGATGAAGAGGAATTACAAAAATATTTTGAGATAAGCGACGTTATAGTTTATCCTTCTATTAAGATTAAAAATTGGGAAGAACAGTTTGGTTATAGCGTTTTAGAAGGAATGAGCAATGGTTTAGCTGCGATAGTTACTGATTGCGGTTCTTTGCCCGAGCTAGTAAACAACGCTGGCATTATAGTTCCACAAAGAAATGTTGAGAAGTTAGCAGAGGCTATGGAATATTTGATAAGAAATAAAGAGAAACTCAATGAATATAAGATAATGAGCCTAGAAAGAGCTAAAGAATTCTCTTTGGAAAACATAGCAAATAAATGGAGGAAATTAATAGAGTTAGCCATCAGGCAATAACGTTACTATTATCAAGCATTAAATTTAATTGCATTAAAATATTTTTCAGAAGTATAAAAAAATAGAATGTAAATAATCAAACTAATATTTATAATACCTTAAAATGGTTATTCTTATAATTAGTCCAGGTCTAGTTGAAGTCCCTCCTATTCGAATTATTGGAGGAGTGTCAGAAATAGACTATCAAATAGGTATTCAAATCTCTGCACATTATAAAACTATAATTACTTCACCTTTTTACTATAAATATCAAAAATATAAAAAAATTAATAAAAATCTAAAAATATTTTATATATATCATCCTGCAATAAATAGGTCTTCAAAAGTTAATATTTTGAGATTATCTTTAGAAACATTATCAATCTTGATCTCTTATACTTTTCAAGTAATAATAAATATTATTAAACTAAAAAAATATGGATTAAATTTGGTAATACTTAGTGAAAGATATTCAGGTATTATTCAAATTATGATTTGTAAATTACTTAAAATTAAAACAATATTTTCTGAAGGCAATCCATATCCATGGTATTCACCTTTTTTAGCTAGAAAACCATCTGGAATTAGTTGGGGAGTTAATTTAAGTTTTGCAAAGCTAGCTTGTAAATTGGCTACCAAGATTAGAGCACAATCAATATTGATAAAAAGGGGTATGATTTATTATGGAATTCCAAAAGAAAAGATAGAAATGATTCCTGCAGGAGTTGATACGAATACTTTTAAGCCACATAATTACTTTGAAAATAATTTTATGATTGGTTTTTTTGGAAGATTAACAGATGAGAAAGGATCCAGTCTTTTATATGATATTATAAAAGCTTGCGAAAAAAAAATTCCAGAGGTTAAATTTATTATTAGAGGATCCGGACCTTATGAAATTAAATTAAAGAATTTAAAAAATGTAATCTTTCAAGAAACATTGCCTAGGAATATGCTTCCGATATTTATTAATAAAGCAAGCTTGTTTATAAGCACATATTATGATTTTTCATTGTCAGATTTAGAAATCTTATCCTGCGGTAAACCTTTGATAAAAATAAACACGCCAGAAATGAATGGACTTTTTAAAAACTATGAAGAAATTATTTTCTGTGATAAAAATGTAAAAGATTTCGTTAATAAAATAAAGTTATTGTACGAAAATAAAGAATTGCGCAAAAAAATTGGCGAAAATGCTCGAAAAAAGGTTGAGAAAGAATTTGATTGGAAAGTTATAGGGGAACAGTGGATAAGATTAATAAATAGCTTGCTAAAATAATGGTAAGAATAACAATTGTAACACCTGTTTTTCCATATCCTAAACGGGGAGTTTATACAGGAATTGAAAGGCATGTTGAAGGCTTATGCAAAGGTTTTAAAAAATTAGGTCATAAAGTTACAGTGGTAACTACATATTGGAATGGCGGAACCTCTTATCATAACTTCAACGGTATAGAAATCTACAGATTTAAGGATCTTAGAACAATCTTAGGAAAACTTGGAAAGCTAAGCGGAGTATTTGAGCTGGATTTTTTAACTTTTTCTTTAAATGTTACATTAAATAAAAAGTTACTGGATACCGATTTCTTATTGATAAATTTGCCATTTCCGTTTTTAAGCTTGATAAATGGTAATTTTATAAGCATTGGTCTTTTACATCATGCACAGCCTATTGTGAAATTTACAAATGCTCTCTCAGTACCTTTTGGAAATATTTATGGGAAATTAACTAAGCCAGACTATTGGGTAGCACCGAGTAGATTCACAGCTGAGCAGTTCATAAAATTATTCAAAATATCGAAGAAAAAAATAAAGATTATTCCAGAAGGTGTAGATTTGGAAAAATTTAACAGAGACATTGATGCTTCAGATATTAATGAAAAACTTGGCAATGAGAGAAAAATATTGTTTGTTGGGAATCTGCACCCAAATAAGGGGGTTCATTTTCTTATAAAGTCTTTTGTATTGGTAAAATCGCGGATCAATGATGTAAAACTTGTAATTGTCGGTGATGGTCCTTTAAAACATTACTTAATTAATTTGACAAAAAGACTGAATCTAGAGAAGGATGTTATTTTCACAGGATTTGTTAGCGATCAAGAGCTACCTAAATACTATGCTGCTTGCGACATTTTCGCTTCAGCAAGTGTTCTTGAAGGCTTTGGATTAATTTTCTTAGAGGCAATGGCCTTGGGTAAACCAATCGTAGCTTTCAATCTGGCAAGTATTCCTGAAGTAATAGGAAATGCAGGAATTCTAATAGATCAAATAAATCATGAAAAATTCGCTAATGCGATTATTAAATTATTAAGTGATGAAAAACTATACCAAGAAAAATCCGAAAACGCCTTGAAAAGAGCCAAACTATTTTCATGGGAAAAAATAGCTGAACAATTTATTAAGATTAATGAACAATCTTAAGTTATATTTACCTAGAACTGGTTCATCACAAGAAATTCATGAAGTAAACTTTAATTTACTTAGAAAATTAACGAAAATTAAAATTGAAAAGATTATCGAATTTGGTATTGGTTATGGAAATTTTGCTGAAAAAGTAATTAATTTATTCAAACCATCAATTTATGTAGGAATAGATATTAATGAAGAAGTTAAGTCAAAGATTCCTAAAATAATTGAATTGTTAATATTAGATCTTAACAATGATAAAATACCATATCCTGATGAATATTTTGATTTAGGAATAGCTTGTGAAGTTATTGAACATTTAGCAAATCCAGATAATTTATTATCTGAAGCAAGTAGAGTAATAAAAAAGGAGGATATTTTTTAATTTCTACGCCAAACTTAGCTTCTTGGCTTAATAGTAAGCATTCTTTACAACTTACTAATAAATATATAATAAAAATATTCTTTCATTCTCACCTTCGCTTTCAAATGGATTTGCTATATTAGCTAAGAAAGTATAACATATGTATTGCATATATAACCTTTCGAACTTGCAAGGAAGTGAGCATTTGAGAGTGTATATTTGCATAAAGTACTGCACGCATTGCTTAAATGTAAAAATGTAAATCTTATATCATTAATAGAAATTATACAATTTTTATTTTACTATTCTTAGAAAATAATATACAAAGATGCTGTATCAGAAATTATCGGGAATTATATTAAATATAATAAAATAATAATAATTACAATTTATTATTATTAAGATCGATAAAAGAGTTCATAAACATTCAATGCTTTATTTTATTTGAATATCAAATAAAATAAATTGTAAATTGCACGTTAAAATATTACCATTTTATTTGAAAAGCTTAATAATAATAATCAATCATGCTTAATAAGAATCTAAGATTTCTAATTTATTCACATTTTTACTACCCTAGCATAGGGGGTGTAGAAAGACATACTGATAATTTAGCGAAGTTGTTAATAAATAAAGGATATGCCGTTACAATTGTAACCCAAACAGGGAATAAAGTAATTGAAATAAAACCAAAAATAACTATTGTAAGAAGGCCATCAATAGCGTTATTAAGTTCCCTTATATTTTATCATGATATAATTCATATACAAGGATTTAATATTTTTGTATACTTGTTTGCTAAATTGTTTAAGAAAAGAATCATTTGGTATCACCATACTTATGATGTATGTAGCGTTGGAGGAGGAACATCTATTTATAAAGGGTTCTTTAAAACTTTAGAACCATATTTAAGAAGAAGTTTGGTAGGAATACTTCTTTGGTTAAGCTTTCATATTAGTAGAATTATTGCAAAAATTGATAAAAAAATAACACATATAGTTACAACTTATTACATGTTAACTAGATTTAGAGAATTTATAAGAAGCTTAAATTGGCATGTAATTTATAATCCTGTTTTATTTGATAATTTAAATCAAATTCCTTTAAACAATTCAAATAATGATGAAAATTACATTTTACTATACGGAAGAATGATGGCAAGTAAAGGGGAAGATATGCTGATAAAGGCTTTAAGCATTCTCAAAGATAAAGGTATCATTCACAGAGCTATCATTTGTGGACCTTCACCTAACAAAGATTACCCTAGTAATTTAATAAAATTTTACAAACTAGAAAATCAAGTAGTTTATATTGGTCCTCAAACCACTGAAGAGTTAGTTAAACTAATAACTAGAAGTTCAATAGTAGTCGTTCCTTCTAAATATGAAGAAATGTTTGGCCAAACAGCTATCGAAGCAATGTATTTAGGCAAGCCGGTCATAGCGAGTAAAACTGGCGGACTTGCTGAAGTTGTTAGGAATTTTGGCATACTTATTCCTCCCAATGATCCTTATGCTTTAGCGGAAGCTATCCATGCGCTTATGAGCGATAAGAATAAAATCGAAAAATTGGGTAAAAAAGCAAAGGAATATGCCAGAACTGTTTTTAATCCTGAGAATTACATCCAAAAATATCTAAAAGCTGTTTTAAAATGAAAACTATTAAGCCAAGTGAAATAAATAAAGAAGCCTTTGATGAAATATCTTCAGCTGAAGAAGGATATTACAAGCATCAATTACCAAGAATAAGAATCTTAATGGAAATTTTTAAAAGTATTAAAAACAAGGAAATTGTAGCAGATATAGGCTGTTTCACTGGAATAATCTCTCAAGAATATTTTAAGCATGGCGCAAAAATTGTAGAAGGCTTCGATGTATCAGAAAAAGCTTTGGAAAAAGCAAGCAAAAGATTAACAAAGGTATATAAGTGGAAAGCTGGAGAAGAGGCTTGTCCTGTAGAGAATGAAAGATATGATGTGATAATAGGTTCAGAAATCATAGAGCATATATATGATACAGATTTCTTCATTGAAGAATTGAAAAGAATACTTAAGCCCAATGGAAGAATAATCATAACAACTCCTAACATGCACTCTGCAATTAATAGATTGCTATTTTTGATGGGAAAATTTCCATGGACTCATCCTGGAGTTTCTACAAAATATAACAAAGATCCAAGGATTGATTTAAAACATGTTAAATTGGGCAATTTATCCGAATGGAAGTACTTCTTCGAAAAACATGGCTTAATGATTGAAAAGATTGTAGGAATTAACTATTCTTTGTTAGGCAAGCTAATTTCTTTATCAAAAGCTTCACTTTCACATAATTTAGCTTTCATGTTAAGAAAAATATAGCGAATAATGATTATGATCAGCCCTAAGTTAACATTGTCTTGCGTAAAAATTGTTCAGGTAAATATGGAATACCAGATGAAAATATTTATTTATTATGTTTTATAAAATCAACATGCCCATGAATTGCGCATAGTTATCTTTCCATTAGAACTATTATGAATATATTTAATAAAATCATAATATGAAAAAAGTAATCATAAAAGTCTCAAACCTAATTAATTATAAAAGTCTTAAATACATATTATATTTATTTCTTAAAAATGAAATTCGTAACAGTAAACCATTATACATGATAAAATTAGATGAGACCTATGATGTTATTTTTATTTTTAGCAAATATAGTATAGAAAGGAACGCTGCATATTATGATAAACACATCATTAATAATTTTATTTATAAAATTAAAGGAAAGGAAGCAAATATCTTATTAAACTCTGATAATGTTATAATGTTGCAAAAATAAAGCTCTATTGATATAATACTCTGTAATAATAGATTGCTATTATTCGATGAGTAAAATGAATCAACCTAAAGTTACAGTAATAATAGTAGCATATAATGCTGAAGGAATGAAAAATATATTCAAACAATGTTAGATTCAGCTTTAAATTTGAAATATAACAACTATGAAGTTATCGTAGTAAACAATGGTTCTACTGATAAAACAAGAGAAATTTTAGAAGATTATGAGAAAGACTTAAAAATAATTAATTTAAAACAAAACGTAGGATTTGCCAATGCCAACAATATTGCTTATAAAAGATCCAAATCAGATTTTGTTCTTCTTTTAAATTCTGATGCAATACCAGAACAGGATTCTTTGAATGAATTAATTAAAGTTGGTATAAGTGATAATAAAATTGGAGCCTTAGGCGGTGTTCAAGTTGATTACAAAAAAAGAAATGTTACAGGTCTTGGGGAATTATGCGATATCTATGGTAATTGGATAGTTCCAAAAGATAAAATAAATATTGATGAAGTTAAAGAATCTTATTATTCTTATATTCCTGCATCTTTTCTTCTAGTTAGAAGGAAATCAATTAATGATACATTGTTTCCAAAAGAATTTTTTACTTTTGTAGAAGATGTTGAACTTTGCTTTAGAATATGGAGTCGAGGATATTATGTGAAATTATATCCTGCTGTTGTTTGCTCACATGAGCTTAGAACAAGTATAAAAGTTGCTTCAAAGGGAAATTTATTTTTAAATAAAATGCTTAGTCATTCTTATGCCAAAAATTCTGCTTTACTACTATCCGTGTATAAAAAATTGTTACCAAAAATATATGCGTTAAGATTATTGGAATCTATTTTATACCAACCAATTATAGAGACAATTCATTTTCCAAGATATTTATTGCATAAAAATAATTACAATTTTGCAGGAGCGTACTACCCATCTATAACGATGACTTATTTAAAATATTCGATAAAAAAATTATCAACAATAAATGAATACGGTAATTACATACCTTTATCAGTAAAGTTAAAAAGTTCTAAAAAATTCTTATTTAATCCTTATAAAATAATACTTAATCAACTAATAAAATTAGATTATGAAAAGATAATAATAAATGATGAAGATATATTAAAAACTTCAATAAAATTTATATTATCAAAATGAGGATAAAGAAAATATTAAATTATATATACGTATATAATACTCCTCAATGGATTAAGAATTTATTAAATTTATTATTACTACCCTTATATATTTTTCTTATAAACAAAAATAAAAAGTATATAAATGATTTTAGTAGTGCCATTAATTTTGTTTTTTCTTTCAATCTTTTAGGTATATTCTTTATTCAGCAAAGTCGATACGAAATATATAATTTATTACAAATATTAGTTCAGAAAAGACCAAAAATCCTTCTCGAAATAGGTTCAGCTAGCGGCGGTACATTGTTCTTATTTTGCTATATAGCAAGCGAAGATGCAACATTAATATCACTAGATATAGATAATGTTTTATGGAAAAAGTTATTTTTTAAATATTTTTCACGAGGAAAACAAAAGATTGTAGTTATTAAAGGTGATTCACACGACTCAAAAATATTTAACGAGATAAAAAAGATTTTGGGAAACTGTAAAATTGATTTTTTATTTCATGATGCAGATCATTCGTATGAAGGAGTGAAAAAGGATTTTGAAATGTATTCGCCTTTGGTAAGAAAAGGTGGAATAATCGCTTTTCATGATATCGTAACAAGTAGCGGTATATGTCCTCATGGATGGGATGTTAGTAAATTTTGGAACGAAATAAAAAACAGATACAATTACATGGAAATAATAGAGAACAAAAATCAGATAGCAGGAGGAATTGGAATATTATTTATATGAATTTTAAATTTTTCTACTATATCTTTTCAATATTGAGCCCAATTATTTGAGAATCTATCAAAGTTAAACTCTATCTCAATAAGCCTTAAATAATTAGCCTTGTACGGTTTAGCATAATAATACTCTATAACGTAGGAAATAAGGAGAGTATGATATATTAAGTATTTTGGAAAACACAAATAATGAATTTTAATTACGATCTAGTAGTTGCATATCGTGTTTATCCTAAGTTTAGTAATGCGTATTTGAAGATTAGCCATCATTTCAATTTTAAAACTAAACTTGATTTATTTCATGCTTGTCTCTTATCTTTCAAAGAGGCAACAAAAGGGTTAAAGATAAAGATTTTTGCTATCTTGGATAAATGCCCAGAAAGTTACATTGAGGCATTCAAGGATATCTTCAAAGATGTTGAGTTTTGTTTCATCAATAAAGATTTGAAAGGATTAGAAAACGTTGCTAGTTTTTTAATACAAACAAAATTATTATCAGAGCAAAAATTATCTCCTTTGGTTCTTCTCCAAGAAGATGATTATTTTTACATAAATAAATTAAATTATGCAATAGATTTTCTTAAAGAAATCAAGGATGCAAATGTTATATCGCCTGAATTCCAATTTTCTATAGTAATACACCTTGGAAAAGGTATATAGATGTTATAAAATTTAAGAATTTTGAGTGGATAAAATGCCTAGGTCATAATGACTAGAGTTCTTTTCATATCTTATGTCTCAAATCAGTATTCAGGTGTAGGAAATAGAGTATATTATTTATCTCGTGAACTTGCAAAAAGAGGTCATGAAGTGCATGTAATAACTAAGCAAGGCGAATATGTAAGCAAGGAAGTCAATGCTTATTATGTTCAAATTCCAAAACATATTTTTAAAATACCCCCTGTTCCTGTACCACAAGTTTCGATTTTCAACTTGCTAGCATATAAGAAATTTGAGGAAATAAAGCATAAGATTAAACCAGATTTAATTGATGTTCAGCATGTTCATGTTTCTCCTCTAGTTCATATGATAAAAGAAAAAGATAATTTAGCAATAACTTGCCATGGAACTGAAATTGGCTTATTCAATTTGGAGAGAAGTTATTTAAGCTTTGTTAATTTGATCAATTCAGAATATGAAAAGAACATATTTAAAAAAAGCAAAACTGTAATAGCAGTTTCTGATTTCATAAAAAAAGAAATAATGAACTATTATGATCTTCAATCTAATAAAGTAATAACAATTCATAACGGAATAGATCTAAAAGAATTTAATGATATGAAAAGAATAGGCCTAAAAGATAAGCTTGGAGTCTCAAATATAATATTATTCATGGGAGGGTACTCGAAAAGAAAAGGCATACATATTCTTTTAAAGGCATTAGCAGAAATTAAAGAAAAAGATTGGGTTTTAATAATTATCGGTGGTGGAGATTTAAAAAGTAAAAAAGAAATAATTAATCTAATCAACTCTTTAAAAATAAAAAATAAAATTATAAATATTCCAAATATTCCAAGAGAATTATTAAAGAGCATATTATTTGAAGCAGATATATTTGTTCATCCAGCACTTTATGAACCTTTCGGCATTGCAATTTTAGAAGCCATGGCTACAGGTAAAGCTATAATAGCTACAAGAATAGGAGGGATTCCAGAAATATTAGCTAATTCAGGTATACTAATAAATGTATGTTCAGAAGAATTAAAAAATGCTTTAGAATTGTTGATCTCTGATCTTGAGTTACGTAAAAAATACTTTACGCTAGCAAAAGAAAGAGCAAAAAATTTTAACTGGACTCATATTGCTGAGAAGTATAATAGTTATTTACTATGATAGATTATCTTAAACTTTCAGTATTAATTCATCTGAAAGATTTGGTCGACAAAGTCGAGTACTTTACATTTGATCCTATATTTTATAACCCGCTATACTTAGAAAATAGTTTGAAAAAAATTAAAAGAAATATTATTGGTTTGAATGCTGAAGATATTATTTTCATGATTACTGGAGTTAGGAATATTGTAAAAGAAGAATATGGATTAAGTAGCAATGAAACGCCGAAATTTATATTAACCCTATTAATTTCAGATAAATTTAAAAACATTGAAATAAATAAAAGAGTAATAAAATTCAGTGTTAATGCTAATAATTTATTAAGAAATAAATATTTAACATTAAATACCTCTCAATTAAAGGATAAACTTATTAAAATATTATTCGAAGATAAATGTAAAAAATTTCCTTTGACACCCTTAATTACTCCGAATAGCATACTAATTAGATTCTTTAAAGGGAGCTTTGGGAGGCCAGAGGAAGTTAACGAATTTATTGAAAAAATGAAAAATATAAAGGAAAGAATAGTTATTCCTCTTGCTTGTTTTATTAAAAGCGAAAATGATTTATCTGATTTTAAAAATACTTATGAGAAAATCAAAGATGATCTTTTTGATTTTAATGAGATAAATGAATTAGAGAAATATGCCATAAAAACAGATAAAACGATCTTATTGATTAACCAATTACCCAAATCAACTATTCCAAGTAGATACGAAAAGATGGCATTGGCATTAGCAAAGTACCAAAAGGTTTCAGTTGCAAAATATTCAATAAGCTCTCGTAGATCCTTCCATTTGCTTTTTAGCACAAAATACGATGCAATAATATCTGGCGATATAATTGATTTTGCTTTAGGCTATGTTATAAGTAAACTAAGAAGAATACCGAACTTCAATGATGTAAGGGATCCTTATCTGGATTTTTTCACACGCTCGTTAACTTTAAATAAACTTCTCCTTACCATTTTTATTAATAAAGCAAAGAAAGTATTTTATGCAGCAGAATATTTAAAGCACGAATATCGAATAGATAAAAATAAAGCAGTTTATTTACCAAACGGAGCATTTTTGGAATGGATGTTTGAATTAAATGAAAGATATTACAATTACGATTTATGTTATGTTGGCGGATTTATATCTAATTTAAATAATATTTTTGCTTTAATCAAAATTTTGCAAAAAGAACTTGATTATAAAATATTTATGCTTTGGATAGGAGTGAATAGTGAACAAAAGATAAAATTACAAAGAATTATCGAAAAAGAAGGTTTACATGATTCTGTTAAAATTATAGAAGCTGTTCCTCACAGTCAATTAAAGCATTACATATCTCAATGTAAAATAGGTCTAAATCTTAAAGCAATAGGAGGTGGAGGAAAGGAATTCGATTACGCAGTACTTGGATTACCCTGCATAAGATTAATAAAGAAGGGGAGAGAAGGGGATGATCTTCCTTGGGTGATAAAAGTAAGCAATTTTGAAGAGATGAAACAAGCTATAAAAAGATTGCTTCGGCATGAAAACTATTATAAAGATTTATCATTAAAAGCCATAGAAAGTATAAAAAATTTCTACAATCTAAATAAAATTTCAAAGATTCTTGTTGAGGAGATATTTGAGAAATGATAAAGGTAGCTCTAATAGGTTTAGGTTATTGGGGAAGGAATTATTTGAGAGTTTTGCAGAACATTGAAGGAGTTAAATTAAGTTACGTTTGCGATAGCAATCCTGAGGCTTTTAAGGGTGTTCCAAGTAATGTTAGGGCTACTTTAGACTACGAAGAAATAGCTAAAGATGATGATATTAAGGCAGCTTTCTTAGCAACACCCGCTTCAACTCATTACAAAATAGCCAAGTTATTCTTGGAGCAAGGTAAGCACTTGTTAGTTGAGAAACCTTTGACAATGAATGTTAAGGAAGCATTTGAACTAGCAAAAATCGCTAAAGAAAGCAAAGCAATATTAATGGTTGGTCATGTATACTGTTTCCATCCTGCTATTCAATATTTGAGAAAATTAATTAAAAATAAAAAGCTAGGAAAAGTTTTCTATGGAATAGCAATTAGAATAGGCTTAGGACCAATAAGGCAAGATGCAAGTTGTACTTGGGATCTTGCAACTCATGATATAGCCATTTTGGATTACCTATTCAATAGCATGCCAATTTATGTTACTGCAACCGCTACAACCTTTCTGCAAAAAGATAAAAATATTCACGATTATGCTTATATTCATTTGGAGTATCCTGAAATGCAATTCGCAATAACTACGAGCTGGTATGCTGCAGAGAAAATTAGGAGCTGGTATATTGCAACTTCTAAGTATTTGATAAAGTTTGATGATATGAATAAAGAATGGCCATTGTCAATTTATCAAAGCAATATTGAGAAAATTAAGCAAGAAGATTTAATAAAGAAGCAAAGTGAGATTTATAAAGGTAAGTTATATATGCCAAGAATAGAAAAAGAGGAGCCTTTAATGAAACAGGTTGAGCATTTCATTAACTGCGTTAGATTTAACAGAGAACCTTTAACTAATGCTTACCAAGCTATTAGAGTCATTTCAATATTAGAAGCAGTTGAAGAATCTATAGAGAAAGGTAGAAAGGTTAAAGTGAAAAGTTATGATATTGAATAAGGAATTCGTTAAGCTTGGAAAGAACTGTAAAAT
>Ga0209143_1001044_pt1 | contig 13081 bp, 15 predicted proteins | sample FaiFalFF_MnMetaG_3_FD_184739 | JGI IMG/M metagenome (GOLD analysis project Ga0209143, IMG submission 184739) | Freshwater microbial communities from Yellowstone National Park, Wyoming, USA - Fairy Falls B (FF_Mn_B) MetaG (SPAdes) (version 3) | ecosystem: Environmental > Aquatic > Freshwater >...
AGCGGAGTTCTTCCTCCCAGGGCTCGAGGGAGTTTTGGGGGTCTTCCAGGAAGCGGCGGACGGCTTCCCGGATGAGGGCCGAGACGGGCATCCCCCGGCGGCGGGCGAGGCGTCGGAGGGTCCGGATTTGATCTTCCTCCAGGTATACCTGTGTAAGGCGCACGGATGAACCTCCGATAGGGTTATATATTGACATATGTATTTTTGAAAGTCAAGATACGTCCGTATTTTGGGAGGAACGCCGGGACCCCCTCATGTTTTCAAGGGGTACACCGAATCCGAAACGGGGCGGGAATGTCGGAGTGATGCCGGTTTCCCCGGCATGGAAACTCGGTTTGCCCCATCGGGCATGGATTTCTGCACGGTTCGCGGGGACGAATGTAGGTGAAAGGCCGATTTGCGCGGGGGGGGGGTAACTCCCCTCGCGAGGGTCAAAAACGCTTCTACGCGCAGGGGAGAGGCCCTGAGAAAGGGGGTTTTCGGGGGGTGGACCCCCGACCGGCCGATCCGGGCCCCCGTGGGGTCCCATGGGACCCGGGACGGCCTGCCGGTCCGTGAACCCGTGAACCTGTGAACCCGTGAACTTCTTTCGGAGTCCCTGAGGTTCAGGCCCTGCGGGCCGGGCCTTCGGGTTCGGTCCGGCCTTCTTCCTCCCTTCCTTCTTTCCCCGCCCCCCTGGCCGTTCGGGGTCCGTCGGCCTATGTTATAACCGATGTAGTAACCGGGGGCCCCGACGAAGTCCGGAGGACTTCGTCGGGAGCCCGGATGGGGGTCGCTCATGGCCTTGTCCCGACGGATCATCCGCATCGGCCACAGCTACGGGCTGATCCTGCCCCGGGCGCTCCTTCAGGCGCTGGGCTGGACGCCGGGCCAGCGCCTTCGGGTGGAGGTCCGGGACGGGGGCCTTGTCATCCTGCCCGAGCCGGCGGTCCCGGAGGAGCCTCCGATGGGTCCCCGTCGAAGTCCAGAGGACTTCGACGGGAGCCCGGATGTGCCTCCGCCCCGGCCCCTTTCGGAGGAGCAGAGGCGGAAGGTGGGGGAGATTCTGTGGGACGTTCCGATGGAGCCGGAGGAGTTTCTGGACATCGTCGAGGGCCGTCGGCCCCATCCCCGGCGGGCCTACTGGGCGGCGAGGCTTTTGGAGCAGATGGACTGGTGGGACGTTCGGGAGGTCTGCGACGTGCGGGTCCTTGCGGGCGTTTGGCCGGAGGCCCGGCGGTACGTGCGTTCGGAGGCCCTTCGGGAGGACCTGGACTATGCGTTCGGCCGACTGGGGAGCCGTCTTTCGGCTTCAGGATCGGGTCCTGGCTCTGCTTCGTAGGGCGCCGCCGTGCCTTACGACATCGCATTTCGGGGGTTGGTCATGAAGGCGTGGCCGGATTGGGATGAGTTTGTGCGTCGTCTTCGGGAGGACCCCGTCTTTCGGGAGGAGGTCCGGCGGCAGGTCCTGACGGAGGACCTCCTGAATCTGCCGGCCGTGGTATCGAGGGTCCCGGACGTTCAGGGTCAGACCCTGGAGGTCGTTCGGGCGATGGCGGGGGCCGTCGAGGCCTTCGTCGGGGAGGTCCGGACGGCGTTCGGCCGGGTCGAGGCCCAAATCGCCGCGCTGACGGAGCAGGTTGGGGAGAACGGTCGGCAGATTGTCACCCTCACGGAGGCGCTCCATGGGGGGTTTGGCAAACTTCGGGAGCAATTGGCCGTTCTCACGAACCGGGTATTCGAGCGGGAGGTCCGCGGCCTTGCGCGCGTCATTTTTCGTGGGGGAAGGAACCTCGGGCCGGCCCTCCGGCGGGCGGCCGGGGAGGCCCTTCGGATGGGAGCCATCCCTCCGGACGATTGGATGAGGCTGGATCTGCTGGACCTTCTGTGGGGTCGGGGTGAGACGGTCTTTGTGGGGGAGGTTTCCGAGACGGTCGGGGCCGTGGACATCGTCCGGGCCATGCGGGCCGTGGACATCCTCCGGCGTCTCGGTTGGGGTCGGGGATTGCGGCTTTTGCCGGTCGTCGTGGGCCGGGAGGTGGGAAGAGTTCCGGAGGCGGTGGGGTGGGTCCGGTTTGACCCGGATGAGGAGGTTCTGGAGATAAGTCCGGGGATCGAGGTGATTCTGCGGGAGGAGGAGCCTAAGCCGGTCGGGCCGGAGCGGTTTTTCGGGGATGCGGGGCGGCCGGTATCGGCTTAAAAGGAGCGGGACGGCCATGCGGCGCTACTCGACGTTTCTTCGGCTTCTCGATGAGGACCCCGTGTTTTTGGAGCGGGTCCGGCAGAAGATTCTGACCCGGGACCTTCTGGGCCTGCCGGTTCTGGTCGCCCAGGTCCTGGACCTTCAGCGGCAGACCCTGGAGGTCCTGCGGGGCTTCATGGAGGCGACGGATCGGCGGTTTGCGGCCGCGGAGGCCCAGATTGCGGAGAATAGCCGTCAGATTGCCGCCCTCACGGAGCAGGTTCGGGAGAATAGCCGGCAGATTGCTTCCCTGGCGGATCGGATGGAGCGGGCGGAGGCTCAGATTCAGGAAAACGGCCGGCAGATTGCCTCCCTCACGGAGCAAGTCCGGGAGAATAGTCGTCAGATTGCCGCCTTGACGGAGGCCCTGCGGGAGTTTCGGGAGGCGGCGGATCGGCGGTTTGCCGCCCTGGAGCGGGATGTAAGGGACCTCAAGCAGGGTCAGGCCCGCCTGGAGGGGACGGCGTTGGAGGTCTGGTGGACCCAATATGCGCCTTCCTATCTGGGTCGGTGGTTTCGCGGGATGCGGGTCCTGACCCGGGAGGCGCTGAACGATGTGCTGGAAGCCGCCGAGGATGAGGGCCGGCTTACGGTAGAGGATGCCGAAGAGGTTCGAAGGGCCGACGTCGTAGCCGTGGCCCGGGACCGCGGGACGCAGGAGGAGGTCTGGGTCGTCATGGAGGTCTCCGCCACCGTAGGGTCGGAGGATGTCACCCGTGCCAGGCGTCGGGCCGACATTCTGGCCCGCCTGGGTCGGAAGGCCGTGGCCGTTGCCGCCGGCAAGGAGGTAGGACCCCATGCTCGGGCCAAGGCGAAGGAGCTGGGCGTGTGGGTCGTCGAGGACGGCCGTCGGACCGTGCCGGAGGAGCCCCCGCTCCGGGAGGCGTAGGGATGGGGGATCGGATCGAATTTCCGTGCGGTTGCGTGTACGGCCGTTTTTCCGGCCCGTAGGCTGGAAAACTATGGCCCTTTCCTAAATGGATTTTTTGTACCCTTCTTGCCGGTATATGGATTATAGTTTCCTTTCGTGCTGTAGTTGTTGAATTTCGACTTGTCAGGGTTTGTCCTCCAGTGGGGAGCAACGTAGGTCCCGCTTTTCTTTGTGTACCCTCTTACACGATGAGGGGACCTTGCGTAAGCTCCATTGACCGAGATCGAAATACCCAGCATAAGCAAGGTGGACAGCATTAGCCTGATCAGCTTCCTCATAGGCTCATCCTCCTTTAACCTTTGAATCTGGATGATGTATTATAGCACAGCCTTCGAGAAACTGAAACACCCGCAACTCGGGTCCGGACATGCGTTGGGACAAAGAGATGACCGAGGGCCTCATCGTTGGCGTACATACTGCTGGGAGTCGGGGTGGCGTTCGACCGGGACGCGGACGTTCTCCCGTGCCCGTCGGGGGGTCTCGACGGGTCGGGGACCGGGGCGGGTCTTGCATTCGGAAGGAGGGGGCGATGCGTCGAGGGATGCCGGCGGTCTGCTTCGCCGCCGTGGAAGCCACCGTCGCCTCCTGGCACGACGGGGACACCGTGCGCGTCCCGGTCGCCGGGAGGCGGGAGACCGTGCGCCTCATCGGCATCGACACCCCGGACGTGTCCGGGATTAGGCCCGCAGGATGGGGATTCCTTTGGAGGAGCTCCTGGAGCCGGGGCGGCGTGCCCGAGACTTTGCCGCACGCCTGGCTCCCCCGGGAACCGGGGTCCGCCTGGAGGCGGTCCCGCCGTTGGACGCCCATCTCCGGGAGGGAAAGCCATGGGCAAATGCAGGTTCTGTGGCGGGGATGCGGGTTTCTTACGTAGTAGTCACAAGGAATGTAAGCAAACGCATGACAGGGGCATCGCCCGAATCCGCGCGATAGCCGGCAGGGCCGCCCTCTCTTCTCAGACAGATTTTTCTATCCTCCGGGAGACACTTCGCAACATTGCCTCTGCTTCCTTCATCGATGACCGGCTGTTAAGAGACCTGCTGGCGGAAGCCTGGTGCACTGCAGTCTCGCAAGCCCTCGAAGACCATGTGCTTTCGGAAGATGAGGAGCACGCCCTGGTTGCCTTCAAAGACTATTTTTCCTTACCGACCGACATTCTTGACAAAGGTGGTGCTTATACGAGAGTGGCTAAGGCCGCCATCCTCAGGGACGTTCTCGATGGAAAAATCCCTCAGCGGGTTCGGATCGAAGGCACGTTACCTTTCAATCTCCAAAAGGGCGAAGTGCTTGTCTGGTTATTCCGGACTGTGCGGTATTACGAGCCAAGAACGCGAACCACATATGTTGGGGGGTATAGTGGGGTAAGTGTTAGGGTCGCAAAGGGCGTTTACTACCGAATAGGCAGATTCAAGGGTAAGCCGGTCGTTACGACCGAGCTCGTACTTCTTGATACGGGCGCCCTGGGCATCACCGATAGGCATGTCTACTTTGCCGGGGAGGCGAAGGCGTTCAGGATACGGTATGACAAGATTGTGTCTTTCACTCCATATAGTGACGGCATTGCTATTCAGCGAGATGCATTATCCGCAAAGCCTCAAGTCTTCGTCACGGGGGATGGCTGGTTTACTTATAACTTGGTCACAAATTTGGCGCGCCTAATGCTTGAGGGATGATTCCGGGGTGCACATGGAATCTTTGTAGGAGGGCTTAATCGATGTCCAATTATCGATATGGGATAAGGAAAGAACGCCAGGTCGGTAAGTTTCTCGGGCGACATGGCTTTCGGTGGAGGCAGGTTCCCGGAAGCCGGGGTCCCTTCGACCTGGTGGCCCGGCGCGGAAGCGAATGTTGGCTCGTCCAGGTGAAGGCCACCCGCTCCGGCGGCGACCCGCGGGCCGCCTTCCGACGGGCCCTTGACGAAGCCTCGGCCCTTAGGGACGCGGCAAGGCAGTATCGTCGGGTGTATCCGCATTGTTCTTTTCGGCCGGTCGTGGTGGTCGTGGAGGGGAACTATGCGTTGTTTTTCGATGTCAGTAGGTAGGCTCCCTCCGAGTTCCCGGGTTCGGGGAGGGCCCAAGAAGACTTCAACCGGAACCCGGGAGGCCTTCGTCGCCTTGGGAAATGACTTGAGAATGCGGGATCGGATCGAATTTCCGTGCGGTTGCGTGTACGGCCGCTTTTCCGGCCTGCCGGAGGTCGTGTGTGAGGAGTATCACACGTGCCGGTGTCGGGGCCTGCGGTGCCGTCCCCGGCGCCTGGCCGACGCGGCCCTCCGCATCCGGGAGGTCCTTCAGGCTCCTCCGCCCGAGGGGTATACGGCCGAGGGTCAGGCCTTTAAGGTCATTTCGGACTTTCTGGACGGCTTCTATGCCCATCCGGAGGTGCGGGCCGAACTCCTGCGGGATGAGCCGCCGGCCGTGGGGGACGCCCGGTGGGACGCCTATCTGGCGGCCCTGGCCGAGCATCTGGCCTGCGGCTTTCGGCTTCCCGTTCCCTCCTGGGTCCACGGGCCGGGTCGGACGTTGGATCGCCCGTGGTTCCCCTCGGGTCGGGCCTTCCATGCCATCTCCCTGGTGGAGAGTCCGGCGGCCTTTCGCAGGCGGGGGATTTTCATCGACCACACGTACTTCATGCGGGTATGAGCCGTGCGTCGGGAGGACATCCTGCGGGCCCTGGAGGAGCTGGCCTCCGTCCTGCGGGAGCGGAACGTGACGGGCGAAATCTATATCGTCGGCGGGGCGGCCATCGCCGTGGCCTACTCGCCCGACCGGGAGACGAGGGATGTCGATGCCGTCTTCCGTCCCAAGGGGGAGGTTCGGGCGGCGGCCCTTACGGGGGCTCCCGCCGAAGTCCGAAGGACTTCGGCGGGGACCCGGTGAGGTGGCCCGTCGGCTCGGACTCCCGGATGGGTGGCTCAACGATGCGGCGAAGGGCTTCCTGCCCGGGCGGCCGGACGCCGACGCGCATGACATCTTCGAGGCGCCGGGCCTGCGGGTGATGGCCGCCTCGCCGAAACACCTGCTGGCGATGAAGCTTCTGGCCGCCCGCTCCCGGAGGGATGCGGCGGACATCCGTTTTCTGTGCGGACTTCTGGGGATACGGACCGTTTCGGAGGCCCTGGCCGTGGCCCTGGAGCTCCTCACGGTGCGGACCCGTCTGATTCTGGAGGAGGTCCTGGGGCCGGAGGGCGGCGGGGAGGATGCGCATGGGCCAGACTTCATCAAGACCCCGTAAGCTTCCCCGGTGGCTGTGGACGTTCTTTTGGGACGTCGACCCGAAGGCCCTGGACCCGGTCGGGCATCGGGATTTCATCCTGGGGCGCCTTCTGGCCCGGGGCGACCGGCGGGCCTGGAAGTGGGTCCGGCGGCATTGGACGGAGGAGGAGCTCCGGGAGTTTCTCCTGCCCGGAGGTCCGGCCGGTCATCACGCGGTTTCGGACGGAGAGTGGCTACTGTCGTCGATGCCGGAAGCGGGTGCGGTCGCGCCATCCCCGGCAGGTGTCGTCGGCGACGGGGGCGGCGGGGGTCAGCCTCGGGCCGAGGGCGAGGGCGCTGGCGGCGGACCTGAAGCATCGGCTGGGCGTCTCTCGGAAGGTGGCGGAGTTGTTCCGGGTGGCCTGGGGTCTGGAGGTGACGGCCTCGGGCCTGTGCCAGGCCGATGAGCGACTGGCGGAGAAGGCGGAGCCAGTCTATCAGGAGTTGGTGGAGGCCCTTCGGGACTCGGTGGCGGTGCACGCCGATGAGACGGGGTGGCGGGTCGGGGGGCAGGGGGCCGGGTTGTGGGTTTTTACCGGCCCGCGGGGGACCGTCTCCACCATCGATGGGCGCTGGTCCCATGAAGTGGTGGTGGAGGTCCTGGGGCCGGGGTTCTCGGGCGTGTGGGTAACGGACTGTCCCCCGGTGTGGGACACCTCACGACCCACGGATGCTAAACAAGTACCTTGGAATAAATTGCGCCGTCGCCAAGTGCCGATGAGACGTAACAGCGGTGAATAGCGGTAGCGAGAAACCTTCACTAAGGGTGAGCGCTGCGCGTGAGACGAATAAGTCTAATTATTAGTGTGATTTCTTTTGTTCTGTCGATACTTAGCTACCTTTACTTTGTGCGCATTGTCTCAGTCTCAAGAAAAATAGATATTATAAGTGCATTTATTACTATAATTTCTGCTGTTATAGGGGTAGTTAGCTACTTTCATCATCTCCATACCCGCTTACAGGAAATAGGGAATGATATTCATGAATATATTGATAAACATTTGATACCGGAGAGGTTTGTGGAGAGCGAGTTAATGACGAGGGAACTTTCCAGACACCTGCAGGCGTGGTTAAGGCATGCTCTAGAGCGGCACTGGCAGGGGATTGTGCCCCCCGGTCGGAACTTGAAAGTCCGGATTGCGCTGGACCGGTGGACGGGAGGGAAGGGGGGTTCGCCTGGAATATCTCCAGATCCCGGAGATATTCCAGCTGCACCGCAGGGTTACAGTTGGTTGTGGTTTTTGTTTAATATCAAAAGGGAGTGGGATCTCATACCCGTACCCGTGACACAGGAAGCGCATCCCAAAGACCATATTGCCGACATTGTTGTAATGAGCGAGTTAGCGTATCGAACGCTGCTGCGTTGGAGGAGGCCATCGACCTTGCTCTATTACCCCGTTCCCTATGAAGTGCTGGAGGGAGCTAAAGGAGATCAGGAGCTAAGGACTGCTTTGTTGAGAGTCAGATATATGGAGGTCCGATGGGTGATTGAGAAGTGTGGCTCCGGTACCCACCCTCGAAGCACAGGACAGTTAACAGCGAAGAGGTATGGTAATAATGAGCTTGATGATCAGCTGCTGGAGAGTGTCTTCCCGGGAATTAGGCTGAATAGAGAGGCTCTGGATGTGGCGAGTAGCGAAGTTTACGAGATTCACAGGCTAGAGGTAGAGGAGAGTTTGGATGAATATGTGATCAAGCGGGAAGAGCGAGATTGCTACTGGCATTTTGTGGTGGAGGAGAAGTTGTGGGTCCTGGTGGAGATGCAGCAGGGTGAGAAGCCTATCTCGAGGCAGTATGGGTTTTTGTGGGAATTCGGGCAAATCACAACCGTGCAGTCCTTTGAGTTCACGATCCCCCAGGGAGCGCCAGTTAGTATTGGCCGTTTACCATGGTTGACCGGGTTCGCTTTCTTGCGAGCCCCGGATCGAATAAGTAGGCTAACAACTGGACAGTCGTTTATTATTCAGGACTCAAGCGGATTGCCTTGGTTTCCGGGTGACGTGATTTTTTTCCCGTGGTCCTACTTGCAGGTACGCTGAGAACGTGTCTCGGGGCGTTTGCGTTGGGGCTGGTGCTTTGACAGTTTATCCCTGTGGTCCAGACTTTGAGGCGGTAGTGCATCATCTATTTTTGACTTTCGGATATGATGGGCTACTTCTATCCCGAGGAGGCCAGGCCGATGAATCCACCCAAGTGTGATGACGTGGACTACATCCATTTCCTGATCGCGGCCCAGAAGGTTTTCACCTGCACGGAGGCGGCCCGATGGGCGCCTGAAGGGGAGAGGGCCCCGGCCCACGACGCCTTCACCCGCCTGCTTCAGCGACAGCCTCCCGACACGGAGGCGTTGTGGCAGGAGGCGAAGGCCTTCGTGGACGTGGGGAGGGGGCTTTGGGTCCTGGATGATACGACGTTGGACAAGCCCTATGCCCAGAAGATGGATCGGGTGACGTATCATGGGAGTGGCCAGCATCAGCGGGTGGTCAAAGGGATCGCGCTTTTGACCTTGCTCGGGACGGACGGGAAGGCCCTCCTTCCTTGGGACTTTCGGGTGTATGACAAGCCCCGGGGCGGGAAGACCAAAAACGAGCACTTTCAAGAGATGCTGCGGAAAGCCCGGGAGCGGGGTTTTACGCCTGAGTATGGGCGGATGGATAGTTGGTATTCGTCGCTTATCCCCGCTATGTCCTCCAGCCAACTGCGTAACTCCTATCAGGTATTATCAGCACCCCACGGGGTGGCTACCGACTTTGACGGCTCGGTGGTTTTTACTCTGTCCGTGGGGCCGCCGAGGCCTGAAAGCATCGGAACGGCATTCCTTAGGCATCTACAGAGCATGGCAGTTGAGCTGGTCGCCGAGGCGGTCTTCCTCGCTGTTAGGCCTCCTACCGCGATTATTTCGTAGGGGGTGGGCCAGTGATCGGGCGTTCGAAGTCGCTGAAAATATACATCAGTGGGCTTTACAGCGGGCCGAATCCATCGCCAGGCGTGGGGATTGCTCGGTCTCTGCGAGAGGCTTATCCTGAGGCTGTTCTCGTAGGGGTAGATTATTCCAATCGGAGTTCCGGGATCCATTGGCGTGATTTTGATGAGATCTGGCTTCAGAGGCCGTGGGAGGAATTAGACTTGGAGGAATATCTGTCCCAGATAGTGGGAATTCTTGATTCTGGTGCTTTCTGGATATCGGGACTGGACCTCGAAATCCTGTGGCTGGCGCAAAGTATACCGGCACACCCAAACTTACTTACACCGAGGATAGAGGCTCTTGGCAGGGTGGGAAAGCCGGCCATCCCAGCACACGAGGCTCTGCCTTTCAGGATCCCTCCTTTCGTGCGTGCTACAGTGCCTGATTGGCATGTGCATGCCTTTTGCCGCAGGCATGGATGGAATATTTGGCTGAAGGGGCCTTATTACGAAGCCCGACGGGTCCGGAGCTGGATTGAGGTGGTAAATGCTTGGTCTGAACTATCTGCAACCTGGTCCTCCGGCGAGCTGTTTCTGCAGGCGCATATCGCAGGGAACGAGGAATCCATCGCGTTCTGTGCTTATGATGGGGAATTACTGGGTTGCATTCACATGAGGAAGCACGAGATCACGCCAGAGGGTAAAGCCTGGTCCGGAGAGGTTACCGAGGTACCAGGTTGGATATTAGATCCGCTTAAGCGTGTCGTTTATGAACTGCGGTGGACGGGAGGAGCTGAGCTTGAATTAATTAGGGATGCAAGTGGAGGACTCTGGTTGATTGAGTGGAATCCCAGATTTCCGGCGTGGATTCATGGCGCGACGATTGCTGGTTACAATCTGCCAGCTCTTTTAGTCGAACGTGCGTCGGGTTTAAAGGGAAGACGGAACTGTGCGTTGGGGAAGCAGTTCGTGCGTGTTGTGATGGAGATACCTGCTAGACCGGAATATCCGCTGCCCGCGGTTCGTGAGGTTGTGAGAGATGGTTTTGACCCTTCCACGAAGCATCCATCGGGAATGCCAATGCTGGCGAAGCGCATGTGGAAAGAGAAGGGGGAACCCCCGCTGAGAATGGTAGAGAAGGGGGGACGAGCGGTTGCACTAGACATTTCCAATGTTATCCAGGATCTGGAGAGCCTAGATCTGGGGGAAGTAGACACGCCATACCCGGTGTTCTTGCCGACGGTAGCGACGCTTTCCTTTGGTCGGTCGGCCGACAAGTGCGCTTCATTGTCCTCTGATGTAAGGATTGCGCTGGCGTACAGTGTCAAAACTAATCCCGACCGGCGACTGCTGGAACTTGCTTACAAACACGGTCTTCTTGCTGAGGTCATCAGTCAGCTGGAGCTTGAGAAAGCCCTTTCCGTCGGGTTCGACCCCGCGCGGATTGTGCTGAACGGTCCCGGGAAGTGGTGGCCTCGCGGAATAAATACAGATGCAATGGAGTTTCATGCAGTTTTCTGCGATTCTTTGGAGGAATTTGAGTCTCTGGTACGGCGTCTGTCAGATGGGGAACATATTGCCCGATTCGTGGGTGTACGTCTTCGTCTCCCTGGAGTCAGGTCCCGCTTCGGCGTCACGCCGACGCCTATCGCGGTGTTCCAGAGACTGGTTTCGTCGGTAGAGGCTCTGCCTCAGGAATGCTCTTTTGGGATCCACTTCCACGTTGCAAGCAGTACAGTAGGTGTGGAAAACTGGTTTCGCCTCTACGAGGGGGTACTAGCTTGGGCGGCAACGATCGAAGAGCTGAGCGGTGTCAGAGTCCGGTGTCTCGATTTGGGCGGGGGCTGGTTTCCAGATGATTGGTGGGACACTCTAATCCCGCGGCTTGACATCATCGTGCATAGAGCGTGCAAAATGCTCGACTCGCTAGAAGAAGTTATCCTGGAGCCGGGCAAGGCACTAAGCCAGTCTTGTATGGCTGTTGTTACACGAGTCCTAGAAGTGCGGAGATCGGCGCGGGACATTGAGGCGGTGGTGGTTGATGCGTCGATTGCTGAGTTGCCCGAAGCTACGCATTACCCCCACCGGATTCTATACCGAATGGGTCATGGAAAGTGGACTGTGCTTGGGAGTGGAGATGGTATAGTGCTGGGGAGGCTATGTATGGAGGAGGACGTTCTGGCCGTGAATGTACGGTTTCCGGACGAAATCAAACCGGGTGATATCTTGGTCGTTTGCGACGCCGGAGCATACGATAGGAGCATGTCCTATGAATTTGGGCGAGGGTAGCCGTTTCGTGGTTAGCAGCGCCATTTCGAGGTGGAGACTCTACCGTCCGTCACAGTTGTCATTTCACGGGGATGCCAAGTGTTGTGTGATTGCGCGAAAATGGTTTGTCGCAATGGATCGATCTTTTCGTGTGAGTGAAAACATTCTCAGTGGTCCACGTTGGATCAGGCAGAGATGGCGGTGGGGACCATGCCGCTGGCCGTTGTACTGGTGCGCGCTTGGAAACGTTGATACGTTGGACTGCGGGGCACTTGCGGCTTTAGCTGGTGAGGCGTTTAGGGGCCGTGGTCTCGTGACTTTCCCTGCTCAATTAATTCAACAATTCTCCCCGCAGGATGCGCGACATTGGCGGCGGAGTTGGGAGAGGGCCGCCCTGCCGGCAGACTGGCTCTTAGACGGTCTCGCGTACCACGAAGCATGTGCTGTCCTCGTCGGAGAGAGGCGGATAAGGGTTTGGGATCCCGTTGATTGTACTTGGATCCATCCCAGTGAGGTCCAGGGGTATGGTGTGACTGTTGCGATCCGCATCGATGCTATGGAATCTCAGCTATCCGAAGCTCTGTTTTGGGAGACATTCGAGATCCAGCTTGGCGAGTGGAGAATTCTGGTCGAGGGGGTGTCCGCCTAGCGGATGGCGCACTTTCTGTGATGTTCCCGGTACCCCCGATGTTCTCCCCAGACGAGGACCTATACAAGGTCAACATGCCAGGCTCAAGTTCGGACATCTCAGGTTCGGACATGAGTTGGGACAGGAGGAAAGAGGATAGCCAGGAAGGAAGCCCAAGCCGCCCGGACGATGGCCCGCCACTGCTGAGGCGTCACGAACCACTTCTGCATGAGGAGTACGAACAGACCGGAGTAGCGTTTCCATTTCCGTCCCGACCGGCTTGGCCGGGGCGGGGCCGGAGGATTCCCGGGCTCGGGGGAAGGGATGGTCGGGGGAGCCGGGCTGGCCGGCTCCGGCGGGTTGGGAGACTCGCCGGGTTCCCTCGACTCCGAAGGCGGCGGCCCGATTCTCCCCCACGAGGTGCCCGATAAGGCAAAGCCACCATCTTTTCCATGTACTCCTGCGACCGATTCATCCGGCGTTCCAAGCCCAGCAGGTCCTTCCGGTCCCGAAAGGTCGCATCTATCTTCATCCGTTGGAGGTCCATCCGCAGGGCCTCCTCCGGTTCCCAGGGGTTCGGCGTGACCCCGCTCCCCCTTGTACCCCACGTCCCGATAGACCGCTTTCGGGCCCTGCCGATTCCCGGCCTTCCGAGTCCTGAAACTTCGGGTGAGTCCCCTGATTCCGGCGAAGGACGAAGGAGACCTGGGCCGCCTCCAGGTCCTGCCAGAACCCCAGGGAACTCCCCACGGGTCGGTCGCCCACAGGCCAAAGCGTCTCGATGGCCCGCATGGGATTCTGATTCCGAGAGCCGCCCCGGTCGGCTATCGTCTTCCGACCCGCAGGGGATGGCCCGCCCCCGATGGGGGGTCGCC
>Ga0209143_1001048_pt1 | contig 13055 bp, 10 predicted proteins | sample FaiFalFF_MnMetaG_3_FD_184739 | JGI IMG/M metagenome (GOLD analysis project Ga0209143, IMG submission 184739) | Freshwater microbial communities from Yellowstone National Park, Wyoming, USA - Fairy Falls B (FF_Mn_B) MetaG (SPAdes) (version 3) | ecosystem: Environmental > Aquatic > Freshwater >...
TGGGGAATCTTTTCAGCGTTTGGAATATTCGAGTAAATTAATGAGGTAATGACAATTGCCGCGGTAACAATAACAATGACCAACGCCGCGACTTGAAAACTGCGTACCTTCAACTTCTGACAAAATAGATTTTAACTAATATATATCTTTCTGATATGTGTATGGATAGAACAGGCTAAACTTGCAGACAGAGGCTTTAGGAGTAGACTGCTAAGTGATTTTTAGACCAAGCATTCATGTATGTTCACGCTGCGACAATGTACCCTCTACGTGATGCATTCGATGTCTTCCTGATGTCATGTCTTATGTCTTATGAGGAGAGGCTTGGTGTTTTGGAGAGGATGCTTAAGGTTTCTATGAGGGTTGATGGGCGGCTTGGCGCACTATAGATTGTTGTCCATATGGTCTATAATTTTCGATATATTCCGATCTTTCCGTTACTCTTTCTTGTTCTCGCTGCCTGTGGCTGTGATGCTGTTATCGATAATGTGTAGGTGTTCGCTAGGGTAGTGGGTTTTTACTCATTTTATGTTGTTTGCATTTTCCATATCTTTCCTCATTTCTTCTTGTAAGCATCCTATACAATATTTCACCGGGATAATGAGCCATTTTCGCCTTTTTGCCGCGCATTGGTCGCAAACTATTCTTAAGCAATTCCAGCACATGTATGAATACCGCTTTAATGCCCTTAAGTGTATTATTCGTCCGCACGTGTTACATATTTCCATCTTATTAAGCGGTAGTTCTTTGTGGCATTCTCTGCACCGGGTCAGCTCATTGTGAACTATGTATATTTGGTCTGGTGGTCTTGTGTAGCATTTGAATGTGTACTTGGTGTTAAGTATTTTGATCTCTATGTTATGTATTGGGAGCATGAGCTGGGTTATGGATAGTATTTCTGCATGGAAGTCATTTGTAGTTGTCTTTGTAACACGGAAGTCCTTTAGAGCGTCTACTTCCTGAAACTCTATACCGGCATATCTTTCGCCTAATATCGCGTGAATGTTTAATATAGCCTGCTCTGGAGTTATGCTGAAGTCTTTGATTATATGATCCTCGGCTCGCCTGATTGGTTCAGGGGGCATGGCATCGTATACATTGAGGTGGTTCAGAGGTCTTCCATTAGTCCCATCTACGAAGATTGTTTGTAGGGATTGCCAATATTCTATTTTTCCAATGTGGTTAGACTTAATTGCAGTAATCTGGCATTTTACAGCATAAACCGGATGATATTCGATTTTCGTTTTTATCTCCACCCTCAGCTGCCAGGGAATGAAGTTCTTTATCTTTGACAGCTCCTTCATAATATATTCTACAACTTTATGCGTAGGTAATGCTGGTAAAGCCATCTCTTTCGTGGTGTATGTGATTTCTCCAAGTTTTATACCGGCCTCATCAGCCTTCTCTATGAACTTGGGCAGGTCCCAAACCTCAACCCTACCACTCAATTCTTCGACAAACTGCATAACATTGTTTGATAGACACGCTGTAGTAATTAGTATGCCCTTGTCGATAGAGGAGTCGAGTGTCGTATTGTATAGCCTGTATATTTCTTCTTTCCCCAATTCCCTCCCTAAACGATGTATACATAACGCCACGACCCTCTTGCCTTCGGGTGAGACCGCCGTAATATCCGCCCACATTCCGGGCTTTCTATGTACTAGCTTAACTTCACAGTAGCCCAGTCCTTTAAACAGCTCGACACACAGCATCCTGAACTGAAGCCCGTTCATGTAGTTAAGCACCACGGTATCCATCATACTATCACCCCTGTTGATTGTTGCCACTTAATCCTCTACGGAGTAGGTCGGGCCCGTAGAGTTCGATGAGTGTTTCGTGGAGTAGTTTGCCAGCCGGTCTAAGCCTTACCCTCCCGTCCCCCGAATACTTTAAGAGCCCTACATCTATAAGCTCATGATCTACCTTCGAGTCGTTTCGGGAGATGATATAGCTCACGAACTTTTTGACATGTTCTACAGATATGTTCGTCAGATATTTTGTGTATTTTGAGTTTTTCCCTAAAGCCAGCTTTAGAACGGCCTCGTAGTCGATCCTAACGCTATTCGCTAAGTTTTGTATCTCATGCCCGCTTCCATCGGGATGGTTTCCTCCATTGTCTTTCTGTAGAAGTGGGGGCATGTTACAGAAGCTGCAAATGTTTTCATCTCTAGTCACGAGCTTACATCTATAGCATATTGTTTTTTCAATCTTATGTGAACTATTAGGCTGTATAGGTTGCCTAGCTATTTCGAAGATGTAGCCTTCCGTAACCATGTATACTCCTGCGTTGTACCTTATTTCCTCGAAACCAGCCATCCGAGGCTTTCTGATATATGCATATCCCTTCTCCAAATGTGGGATTAACTTAGTCAGCAATTCGCCTTCAATGCTGAGTAACCGTGCATCCTCCGGGCTTGAGGTATTGAAGACAACCCATCTCTCACAGTTTTGTCTAATACCGTCACTTATATCGCAAAGTCGCTGGGTAACTAGCACTAGGGCTACTCCGTATGACCGGCCTGCCCTCGAGATGGTCTCGAGTATGCTCCCACTTCTCTCATCTTTGCCCCCAAACCTCCGGAAAGGCTGTGTTACGAGGTATGCTTCGTCCACAATTAATACCGCCGTCTTCTCGGTGAGGTAAGCGAAGGGGCCCCTTCTACTCAGGAACCTCTCCAACCTACGTAGTATAAATTCAAGCAGTACAGCCCTAAGCGTCTCGCTCATCCCTTCAATATTAAAAACAATTACGTGATAGGCTTGCTTTTGACCATCTTCGACGATCTTCCCAACTATTTTAGAGATCGAAACTCCCTCATCTTTGAAATATTCTTCTAAGTCTTCTAACTTTGAGGCTATGCCAATGAGCGCGTCGCGCGTGCCGGGCCCAAGACGGCTGTCTGGGGAGAGCGACTCTGTGACAAGTCTTCTGAAAATCTGTAAAAGCCCCCTGTACGTTGGTGTTTGTCCTGAAGTCTCAACCTCAATCAATGCCCTTCTTAGAAAGTGAGCTTGCCTAGAGCCAACTTTCTCAACTACTGAGATACTGTTAATTAAATCCTCCATGATTTCCTTATTTCTCTCCTTCTCGTGAAGTCTGTCAAACACTTTTACACCAACATCTGCCACATAGACAATGTAGCCCCTGATGTTACTGTTCAGCAATGACTGCGTTATATCGCCTTTAACATCTACTACGAATACGATGTATTTTCCCGCAAGACCTTTAATTAAATTGATAACAGTAGTAGTCTTACCTACACCGCTGGCGCCGACTATTAGTAAATGATTATTAAGATTTTCATTCATGCTAGGGCTATAGCGAAACTCAACAGGCTTGGGTAGCGGCCGAATGTCGTAAGAATCCCTTATATTAAAATCATTTGGATACACCACTGGTTTTTTAACGCTTCTAACAACCCATATCGCATGGCCAAGTAATACTCCCTCATTGCTTGATTTAAGGTCCCGCCAAACCCTCTTTAACGTCTTTCTCTTCTCCCATAAAACAGCATACAATACTCCGGCCGAGGTTATGAATGGAATGTGAAGTAAATTAAGTGCAACTATTCGGAAAGCCCCGAAGTACTCCATTTTATATAGTATTGCGATAAAAATAAGATCAATTATCATGCTGACAATAAAGTATCCCCCTCCTATGTGGGCTAGTGGTGACAATATTGGTACCATGGCCTTAGCTGGTCCAACAGCCTCTGCAGCAGATAGTATCGAAAGAATTACCGCGAAGACAACCTTACCGACCACTACCTTCCCGTAACCCTCCAATAGCCCGCTCGGTACGTTATTTTTTAGAATCTCTCTCAAAAATATGAAAGCAGGGAGGTAACTCATCACCAGAAGGTTAAGCCCTAGCTCGGTAAACCTGAACTCAAAACCCATCAACTAGAGCATCACCCCCTAGCTCCTCGGCAAGCTCCCCTATCGGAATGGACCGCTTATCCGTCAACCTTAACAAGTCTCTTCCAGCCAACATACCGAAATATCTCAAGACACAGGGAAAATAAGCTCATATCAAACAGCATTGATACAACGACGTTGATGCAACATAATTGAGGCAACATCATTGCTCCATCATCGTTTGATACGTGCTTAATTGACCTATTTCAGAAGGATTGTCAGGCGGCCTCGTCCAGCTCGCGACGCATGGATGGGAACCGCCGTGGGAGGTGAAAACCCTCCCACCACACGGACGAACCGATGACTGAGAGGGGGTCGCCTAGGTGGCGTGGGCGGCTCAACGGCGGTCGGCGCAAAGCCCTGCGGGTGAAGAACCCGCTGCCCGACGGCTCCTAAACCGTTGGGGTCCGCCTGAATGTCCGTGTGGGGGTGCAAAGGCACGCCCGAGAGGCCCACGGCCTAGCAAATACCATTAAAGGAATCGTGGGCCTCAAAGGTCTGGCAACGCCACGCCGGGCTGAGGCCGTCGCCAGAGCCCCTGAAAATAAGGGGACTGAAGTGCGGCTATAGGCCCGGACGAGGGGAAGAGGGGCTGCTGGGAAGGCAGCTCCCCCTCTAGCTACCCTGAAGCCCTCTAGGGAGCCGTTTCTCCGGCATCAACCCCCGTAAAGGGGGTGGGGGGCTCAGCCTATCATGCCCCCCGAAGATGCCGGGAAAAGGCACACTCCCTAGGTGGGCTCTAGGGTGATCGACGCTAGGCGGGGGGAGCTGCCACCGCTGCTGCCCGGCGGTGCTGGCGAGGTGTAAAGATGATGAGATGGGTCTGTTTCTTTTTCAGGCTGGCGGGATTGGGCAGCAGATAGCTGCGGCGATCAAGAACGTCATCATCGAAATCATAAACATACTGACACCGGTCATTGATATTCTAGGCGTCGGGATGATCTTGATAGGGCTGATCCTAGCATTGGGGCTGCGGCAGGAGTTCATAGGGGTTCGTTTGGCGATAGGCGGCGGGCTTGCACTCGCGACAGTACACATGATAATTCCCATACTGCTAGGCTACATCTGATAACGTCGACAAACACCCAAACTCTCTCCCTTATTTTTTCTGTTCCGGGCTGTAAAAGGCCTCTACCCCAGTAAGTGATATGGGGTAGCGGGGAGGGAGTTTGGCTAGCCGAGTCACGGGCTCTCCCGGACTCCATGGGCTCCGGGCTCACCCGTACCCATGCGTCCACAGCTTGTGTGGAGCTACCCCGCCATCCATGCAGGGCTCTCCCAGCTGGATGGCTTAGCCATGGGCTCCCCCAGGCTATCCACACAGGCAGCGGGACGGGCTGATAAGGTCCAAGAACCCAGCGGGTATCTAAAGTTTGCCACCACCCCTACAGCCGACCGCTGAATACAGATGCCAGGAAAAGTGACGTATGTAACGAAGATCTAACAGCCAACAATGCACAGCAACTTCTACACCTCATAAATTTACCGACAACCCACACCCCTCCAGATAACTTCCTGGGTGGGCTTTTATCAGGCCTGAGACAGGGCCGCCCCCTCACCTATCATGAGGGGGTATGTCTAGAAGGCCCTCTCAGGACCCCGCTCCCGGGGTTAGGGGAGCAGCTGCTCCCGGCTGTCCCATCTTGGGAGGTCCCGTAGGGGACACACTGCCCATCAAGGAGGGTTGGGGGTCGAGGATGTCGCAATGGTAGCCGCCAGAACGATAGGTACGCTGATAGTCATCATAATGTTCTTTGGCTACATCTTCGCAGCTAACGTCTACGTACAGATGACATACTTCAATAGACGAAGTAACGCCGGGCCAGCGGTCCCCATAACACAGCAGATCACGCAGACCGTAACGCAGTATATGCAGACAGCGGCGATAATCGTTATAGCGGTGATAGCTGTAAACACGGTGATAAAATCAAGGAGGATACTTGGCATAATACCGTTCAAGGATATTCAGAGGCATCTGCTGCTTCTCGGCCCTACAGGAGCTGGGAAGACTACGATAGCTAAGAAGGTCATAGAGATGGCTGTTAGAAGAAATGTTAAAGTGACTATACTTGACTGGAAGGGGGAGTATGTTGACTACGTTAGGGGTGCTACGGTTATACGTAAGACTAATCTATGGGATGTTGGTGGTAGGAGTTCTGCTGAGAAGGCGGTTATAGCCGTGGAGATGCTTAGAGAGGTTACAAGGGATATCGCTGATGTATCATCGGCCTCAGCAACACTCCTTTTGAAGGAGCTGGCAAGACTCTACGGAGAGAAGGGAATACCAACAACCAAAGACGTAGTAGATAGGGTTGATAGATTCATGCAAAACGCACTAACAGAAAGACGGCTAGCGGAGGCAAATATGGCGGCAGCAATACTGAGAAGGCTCTACTGGCTACAGATAGATGAGGAGAGAACCGACCAGAATATACATGGAAGCCCTGATGTGGTGGTCTACGACCTCTCATCAACAGGTTCCAACTATCTGAAGACGCTCTACAGCCTAACTATACTCTCTAGGAAGTACTATGAGGCTTTGAGAAAGGGTCCTACGGATAGACTTACTGAAGTCATCGTATCGGAGGATTGTCAGAACTATGTGAGGGGAAGACGTTTCGACGACCCGCCATCTATAGGTGAGAGGATAGTTAACGAGCTTAGGTCATACGGTGTTGGAGTACTGCTGATAACACCAGACCCAGTACAGATACCATGGCATATTGCAAGGGATGTTGGAGGATTGATAGCTATAGGAAGCCAATCACTACCAGACTTCATAGAACAGATGAGACACAGATACAGCAGAAGAGGATGGGAAACACTAGGAAAGACAGACTCAACATACATCTTCCACAGAGGTAAGCTGACAACAATACACTTCAAACCAAGACAACAAAAACCAATAACACTGAAGATGGTGGAGGCGCCTATAGGGGCGTAGGCAACCACAAGGGAGGTAATCCCTCAACGTCTAAGGTTACCGGCCTACCCCGGGAAGACCTCCGCCACCGCCGCCGACAGTGGTATCGGTCGAACTTATCGAAGCACCTAAGCCCATCGCAGTATCCGTGGATATGCCGCTGAAGCTAGATGAGGGAAATGAAAACACTGAGATAAAGCCCGAAGAAGTCAAAGAAAGCATTGAGGTACCTCTAAGACTCAAAGAAGAATCTGAAGAAAAGGGCGTGGAGATCGGAGAGATGAAAAATAAGCAGGGGCCGAAAGGTCGGGTGGATGTTCACACTCATAGACGCCCCCGCCCACATCTACCTGATCCGGCAGACCTGCGATGGAACCGGTAACATTCCCTCTGGGAGAGCATGTGGTAGTCGAGGATGAAGGCAGGTTGTCCTGCAGTAAATGCGGTAGGACGGCTCCTTTAGGAGAGGCTGATAAGCTTGCCGAAACACACTGCACAACAACTAACAGACAACAGACGCAGAATACTGAGAATAAGTATCCCTGTGATGTCTGTAGGGCTGGTGAGGGTGTTGAGGATACGCCTATGCTAGACCCTTTGACTGGACGTATAGACCGCAAACTACTTTGTAGAAACTGTTTCAACGACTATCTGAGGATACTGAGGTTTTCAGGGCCACGGTTTGGTCGTGTTAAGGCAAGAACTCCTCCAGAAGGCATATGGTTCAGCTACAGTGAGAACAACAGCATACTATTCACGCAGATAGGTAATCTATGGCCATGCCCATCATGCCAGGAATTCTACGAAAACCTATACAAAACAGTAACCCACTACTCACAGAGACATCCAGAGATAGCCAATAAACCAAACGAGAGGATAACGGTAGACATAGACGGTAAGACTATAAAAGTGCTTAAGACGGCCCAAGGATACCTAATATGTTCCTGCGGATTTGTAGCAGAGAACGATAAACACCTAGCAAAACACTACATCAACAGCCATAAAGAGACGGTGTAACCCCCCATAGGCCATAGGCCGGGGAAGGCTAAGACATTAGACCTAAGAGAAGAAGCAGAACTAATAGATAACGTTAGAAAACACTTCAGACACACATATACACGGCCATACCAATCAGACCTAGCAAACACAACATACGATTCTCTAAAAACACACAAACACATAGTGGTTGAGGCTCCTACTGGTCTGGGAAAGACAGCGGCTGTCTGGGCAGCTGTAAAAGCATATGCTGCGGAGAATAGGCTGAGGATACTATGGCTTACTAGGACTGCTTCACAGGTTAGGAAGGTATCGTATGAGACTGGTGCTACACCGGTATACGGGAGAAAACTACTATGCCTACATGAGGTTATCTCGAAGATAGAGCAGAGAAGGTTCAACCAAGCATGTAAGGCTACTAGACAGGCCGGTAGATGCCCATACTATCCAGGTAGGCCGAAGGCAACAAAGGCTACAACGGTATCAGAGCTTAAAGAAGTAGGTCTGAAGACATCTACATGCCCCTACGAGATACAGCTACTGTCCCTATCCACCTCCACTTCGCTGGTAGCTACTCATAGACAGTTGGGATTGATTGGTTGGCTTCTGGCTAAGTGGAGGTGGAGCAGGGAGAGAACAATACTGGTACTAGACGAAGGACAACATATAATATCAGAAGCAATATCAATGGTAAAAGACAGCATATCACTGAAGACCATATCTAGGGCAGTATCAGAGGCAGGCAGATACGGATTCAAAGAAATATCAAACAAGCTGAGAGAGGCAGAAGAATACTATGGGGGCCTTTTACAGACAGATGGTGAGATAGAGGCTGATGACAGGTTACCTGACTACGAGGACTTGGTTATTGCTGGTGAGGATGTTCAGGAGAAGAAGCTTGAGGAGAACTATGCACCGGCAAGCTATCTGCTGAGTCTAGCTGACTTCAAGGCCTCCCTATCAGGTAGTAAACCACTACTGGTAAGGGAGGGTAACAATATACGTCTTCAGGCTATAGTTGACCCACAGGAATCAGTCAGGAAGACATACAATGGATGGGCCAAGACAGTAACAATGTCGGCTACAGTATCTGCCGAGTTTCTAGAGAGGCTTCTAGGTGAAGATGTCACTCTTCTTAGAGCTGGATGGCCTTACGGAGATAATCTAAGGGCAAAACTGGTCAGCGGATTGACAACGAGGTATGAGGCTAGGGATAGGCAGATGGTTGAAGATATACGGTGGATACTAGGGCTTGCAAAGAAGAGCAACGGTAAGACATTGGTTTTCCTTCCAAGCTTCGATATACTGGAGGCTGCTACAAAAGGGATAGACCTACTAAGGGAGATTAGGGGTATGCTTCAGGAGGATGTGGATAGGATTGTCTCTGAGTTCAACAGCTCAGAGAAACCCCTTACAGCAGTATACAACGGAAGACTGTCGGAGGGTATAGACCTGTCAGCAAACACAGTCCTCCTGATAGGAATACCCTTCAGCCCACCAACAACGAGAACAGCCAAGCTTCTTAGACGACTCACGGAGATATTAGGCTCAGAAGACAAGGCTAGGCTGTATGGTGTCATACTACCAGGACTATGGTCAGCGTTACAGGCATCTGGAAGGGCTATCAGGGGCCCGGAAGACAGCGCAACGGTATACCTAATAGATAACAGGTACAGAAAACTACTACATCTATTCCCTAGATGGTTCAGGGAGAGGGTTGAGCAGAGACATCTGAAGCTGGAAGACATTCCTATAGAACTCGAAGGGGTTAGGCCATGATTGATGGATTTCAGGCGACTCTTGAGTTCTTCGACGAAAACGCCCCACAGACATTCTTCTGCAAAAAATGCGGACAATGCCACAAGGCAGGGAAGTGTAAAGAGGTGAAACAGGATGGACAACGAACTGATAAAGAGGATAGCTAGAAGGGTCTTCGAGAAATCAAGTAATATCAACAACTACGTCATGCTAGAAGGCCTTATCAGGCGATTCGTTGAGCTAAACCCTGACGCAGACCCTGAAAGCATTGACTGGTCAGCTGTATGGGATGATACGCTGAGCTACGAGGAGCTTATCCAAGCATTTAAAGAACAGTATCCGACGTACCGTTGGGACGATAAAAGACCTTCTGATGAGGAATATGGTGGAGACAGGGTTAAGAACATAGCTGCTGAAGTCGCCACAAAGCTGGATGCAGAGGACTTCGACAAACTCATCGCGGAGTTACAAAAGATCAAGGAAGAGGTACTTGAAGACGTTAGAAGGGTTGAGGCAGAGACACCACCACAACAACCCAAAGTCGAACAACCTCAGATAATAACACAGGCCCAGTCTCCAGAGCGGACAGGGGTTGGGATTAAGTTATCCCTGCACCTATTCGCTAAATACCCGTTCCTAAGCTCCGCCGCTCCTCTATTGAGGACATACCGCATAACCAACCTGCCTCAGGAGGTGAGGGCTAGGGCTCAGGAGAGGGTTCTGGAGGCTATCGAGAGGGGTGAGAAAGGTGTTCTACCCAAACTAGATAACCCTTGGGTGGAACTCCTCTCATTCCCCTTATCTAGGGCATTGGTGCTATATGTTGACGATGACTGGCTGAGGAGGAGGTGGGCCCTAGCAGAAGCAGCTAGGGTTGAACGCCTCCTACACGGAGAAAGCGATGAATTACTTCTACACATAATCAATGACCTAGGCCTCAAAACCAAGAAGACAGAGGACAGAAAGTGGATAATGCACTTCAGCCAATATCTACACCTTTCAAAGAGGCTTGTAACAGAACCTAGATGGAAGCTGGTGAACAGGCTGATGGATAAGGGTCTAGTTACCCTTACACGGCCTGAGGTAATCAGGCTGGTAAGGGAATGGCTCAACGACAGCTTTATCCAAACGAAAACATTGCCGACTAACTGGCACCCAGAGGAGACGAAAACCATCAAAGAAGCCTTACAGAAGAGGGCCGCGAAGACGGTGGCACCAGCTCCTTCAAAGGAGTGGGCACCATGTATGGTGGCGTTGCGGAACCGGGTGGCCGACGCCAGCCACTTCGGACTCTTCGCACTAGCCGCCTACATGGCTAACAAAGGCTACGAAGTCAAAGAAATAGTAGATGTCTTGAGGGTACGCAGCGACTTTGACGAGAGAATAGCTCGGTATCAGGTGGAGCATATAGCGGGACAGAGAGGTAGCCGCGTCAAATACAGACCTCCAAGCTGCCAGTCAATGAAGACACACGGACTATGCATAGAAGACGGAAAACACTGCCCATACAACATCAAAAACCCAACACAATACACAAACAGACAAACAAAATAAACAACCCCAAACCCCCAAAATTTTTCCCCGATAGGAGGAACCTCCCGTTAGGAGCATGTCTCCCGGCGGGAGGAAATCAATCCTCCTGTCGGGGATGTGCTCCAGGGCCTAGGCCTCCCGGGAAGGCCATGGTCAAAGATGCCATGGCTAAGGACCCTGCTCCCAGGGTACAGGGGTTTAACCCTCAGGGAGAGGCCGCTCCCGGCCTTGAAAACATTGTTTTGGCTGAGGGAGCGTGGGATGGGGTTGGGTGCCACCCATCTCCCGACAAGGCCCAAGCACCCGTGGGGGATGGGGTTAGATACTATGCAGACATTCATAGAACGCGGAAGAATATCGAGAGATACAGGATAACTTATAGTGTAGACGGTGTCAGCTTCAAGCACGTCGATGACTTCGAGGATATTCCCGCAAAAGCTGGTGACAAGATATACATCGACACAATACCGCTAAACTATACCAACGGCGCGATAAAGCTTCTAAGACAGGGGATAGAACTCTACTGCCTGCGGAGAACTACGTTGATCGAGAAGAGACGTGAAGAACTTGGACTTCCAAAGACTACTAGGAACGACATTAGGATATTGATGAGTCTGGAAGAACGTTGGTTCCGTAAACTTTCAGAAGACTTCCTAATAATGAGACGCATGATTTCGGCGTACCGTGGTATGCTGAGAACACATCAAAGGCTCCTGAACATAAAGAAAGCTTCAGGGATCGACTTTGAACACATGATTAATTCGCTGGAGAATGCAATGGATGAAATGGCTAAGCAAATAGTCGAGGAAGCCAGTAAAAGATATCAGGCCTATAACAGACTCATTGGGTTGCTACGTATTGGCGGTAAAGTTTCAGCCATGGAGGCGTTGGCTGAGTTGGTGGTATACCTTGACCCTACTAAGGGGTTCAGAAAGACGGCAAATCTCCTAGGTCTTTTCAAATCAATTCATGGGAAAAGGAAGTTGTACAACCGATGTCTTAGACAGGCGTTGCAGAGACTAACATCTTCGGCAAACAATATCATTCCGCAGCAGCTTACGGCAAAGCTGGAAAAAGATACATTACGAAAAATATGGAAGACATACTGGCAGGAAACCCAGGGGAGGGCAGCCATACCGGCACAGGGATAAAACCCGAAGGCCGGTATGACAAGTGGTTGAACGCGTACCCCAATGTAGGGTACTGCGACTGACCATTAAACGTCCGGCCTCCTTTTGGGTTTCCTAGATGTTGCTGGTGTGGCCCAGCCAAACCCCTTCCCCTTATCCCTTTTTTCATGGTCATTGTTTTAACTTTTTAGCAGCCTTTCTCTCTTTTCGTGTTAAGGATGGATTGCTGTTTTTATAATTGCTTAAGTATTTTTTATGCCACTCCCAAATTTATTTTAAACACTAGTTCCATCAAACAGTGCAGTCGAGATTGTGTACTATTTTGGGGTACATCACTTCCAGGCTGGGGGTTACACAGACCCTGAGCTATATAAGCCACTTACCAAGACGCCATAAAAGAACGAACGAGATCCACGGAATAATGTTGTTTAATGGGAACCAGCGTCGTTTTTGTTTTTAGCGGAAGAAACCGTTTCCCTGTGGTTTTCTACAGGTTCTTTGGAATAAAGTTAACAGAGTCGGGATAAGGTGGGTATAAGTATAGGCTTATGTGTTTATTATTGGGGTTGAAATGGTAAAGCACATACTCGTCACATTGTCGGATGAGCAGTACAAATGCGTGTCGTTCCTCCGGAATAAGATGGGGTCAAGCGACGCCGAGGTCCTCCGGAACATTTTCCTCTCATGGCTTGCCGAGAAGGCGATGATTGGGTGTTGGGAGACCGATAGGGCGGTTGAGGAGTTTCAGAAGCGCTGGATGAAGGAGAAAGAGTCAAAAACAACAGTCTGACACCGGG
>Ga0209143_1001049_pt1 | contig 13055 bp, 10 predicted proteins | sample FaiFalFF_MnMetaG_3_FD_184739 | JGI IMG/M metagenome (GOLD analysis project Ga0209143, IMG submission 184739) | Freshwater microbial communities from Yellowstone National Park, Wyoming, USA - Fairy Falls B (FF_Mn_B) MetaG (SPAdes) (version 3) | ecosystem: Environmental > Aquatic > Freshwater >...
GGACCAGGAGAAGTTCCCCCTGAGGCCTTCCCTTCCCCAAGTAGGGGTAGGTCTTCAGGGCCTCCGCCAAGGGGGCCTCGAGGAAGCCGTCGGGCAGGTAGGGCGGGGGGCTTGGCACGTAGCCCTTACGGCCCAGGTAAAGGGGGAAGCGGGGGCGCTTCAGGGCGCTATGGAGCTCGCGAAGGAACCCCCCGTCCCCCTCGAGGCCCACCAGGAAGGCGGCGTCGGAGAGGAAGTACCGCCAGCTCTGCACGTCCCGCTTGGCCTCCAGGTCGGCGGTGAGGACGTTCTGGGCGGTCTGGTAGTCTACCCGGAGCACCCCCTTCCGGTCCACCCGCACCCCCATGCGGAGGGCGGCCAGGTCGGAGATGTCCTCCTTCCGGTCCCGGCCCAAGGCGGCGGCCAGAAGGCCCACCACCCCGCTTTTCGTGGGGTAGGGCCAGGTGTCCCGGTGGTCAAAGCGGCTCCGGGTGCCCCAAGACTGCATGGGGCCTTGGAGCCTAAGAAGGAGGGTGGCCACGCTTCACCTCCAGAAGCGCCTCCTCCAGAAGCGCCTCCAAGGCCTTCTTCACCTCCTCCTTGAGGGCGTTCAGGTCCTTTAACCGGGGAAGCCCGTCCCACTGCGCTTCCGTGAGGTTCAGGGCCCCCTTCCACTCGGGTTCCAAGGGCCCATACACCCGGTCAAACTTGGCCCACTCCTTCATCAGGGCCTCCGCCGAAAGGCGGGAAAGGGGCACGCCTTGCCTGGGCCGGATGGGCCGCTCAAAGGCCGTGGCCAGGTTGCGGGGCATCCCCTTCCCGGCCCGGAAGGCCACGAAGAGGGGCGGGTTGTGGGCGGCGAAGCTGTTCTGCTTGCCCGAGGGCAGGGTGAGGGCGAAGGCCTCGAGGAAGGCCAGGGCCCCCTTAATGGCCAGATCCTTGTCCCTCTGGAGGTTTTCTAGGAGCTTTTCCAGGTCCACCACGGCGTAGCGGTAGAGGGTGGCGGAGTAAAACTCCACGTACCCCATCATCTCCGCCCCGGTCTCCTCCTTGGGGTTCAGGTCGTCCACGGCGGTGTAAAAGTCAAACTCCCGGTCCACCTTGTGGGTGGAGAGGGCGTGGGCTACCTGGACCGCGGCGTCTACTCCGAGCCCGGGCCGGTCCGCCAGCATCCGGCCAAAAAGGGCCAGGTCCACGGCCTTACCCCCGTCCAGGACCCGCTCCAGGGCCTTTTTGAGCTCGTCAGGGACCTCCGCCTTTTTCTTGCCCTTCACCTCCCCGGAGAGGGCCTCGAGGTTCTCCCGGATGCCCTGGGCCAAGGCGTCCAGCTCACGGTTGCCTAGGAAAAACAGGTACTCCGTCCGCCCCTCCTTCACCCCAAAGCCCAGGGCGTTCAAGGCGTTTTCCACGGCTCGGCGGGCAAGCTCCTCCTTCACGTCCTCAAGCCTCCGGAGAAGCTCCTCCACAAGCCGCTTGGTCCGCACCGCCCGCTCCTCCTCGGAAAGGAGGGGCCAGTCCTTGAAGGCCACCCGCACCGCCCGCTTCTGGGCCTGGCTGGAGATCCTGGCCCGGCGGAAGCCCCCAAAGAGGGCGTCCTTGGGGCTTCCCGTGTCGTCCCGGTTCAGGTTGCTGGGGGCCACCGTCTGCAGGATGTGCACTTCCAAAAGCTTCATGCCTCCACCTCCTTCTCCTTCTCTTCCTCCGAAGCCTCGGTTCCGTAAAACTCCCTGGCCCAGCGAGCCTGGACCCGCCGCTCTGGGGAAAACCAACCGAGGAGGTCATCCAAAAGCCGGGCGAAGTCCAGCCCCCCTTCCACCAGGGCCACCGCCTGGCGCAGGCGGAAGGCGATCTGGTCCCGGTCAGCGTCCAAAAGCGCCTGGAAACGCTTCTCCACGCTATCGGACTTCCGGGCTTTCTCCTTTAAGGCCCGGGCCAGGGTGCGCCCCTCCTGGTGGGCACCGTCTTTAAGGGCGTAGAGGGCCGCCACCAGGTAGTGGGCCTCCCGCTTCCAGCCCTTCTCCCTGACAAAGGGCTCCACGTAGGGCATGGCCTTGGGGTAGGCCCCCGGGGGAAAGGCCAGGCTCCGCCTCAGGGCCGCCCGCGCCGGCCTCCAGGCCTTTTTCCCCTTCAAGGCCTCCAGCCACTCCAGAAACCGCTTTCCTCGGCTCACTTCACCACCTCCTTCAGCTTACCCAGAAGGCGCCCAAGAACCCGCTCCCCCTCGGCCACGGCCTTGAGGTGCCTGGCCTCGGTGCCCAGGAAAAGGCGGGTGGCAGCCCAGGCTTCCAGAGTGGCCCTCTTAAGGGCCTCCTGCCATAGCCCAAGCGCCTCCCTTTCCCCCACCCGGGCGAGAAAGCCAGGGAAGGCGCCGTCCAGAGCGTGCCAGTAAAGGCGCTCCAGGGGGAGGGAGCGGGCGAAGTCGGTGAGCTCCTTGCGGTCCCGCTCGCCCACCACTGCCCGGGCCACTAGGAGGGCTAAGCCCTGTAAACGCTGCCCTAGCTCCTCGGCAGCCTTCAGGGCCTTCTCCAGCTTCCCCTCCGCCTCCGGGCATAGAAGACCGGGCGGCAGGGGGTAGACCTCCCGGCGCACGTCCAGGACCTTGGCCTGGTCCGAGACCTGGCCCAACACCCTCAAGGCCACCCTCGCCTCTTCGTCCTCATCCTCGAGCTCTCCCTGTAGGTTCTCGGCGTGCTCCACGGTGGCGGCCACGTAGCCTCCCTGCCTGGGAAGCATGGCGGAGAAGTCCCGCCAGAAACTCCTGTCCTCGGAAAGGCGAAGGGCCGCCGGGTTGCCTCTGCTGTCTAGGCGCTGGGCCACCATGGGGTCCCGGTAAGGGGCCTCTAGGGGCTCCACTCCGGGGCCGTACCCCATGAAGCGCACCCCGTCCCCCTCGTCCAAGAGGCGCACTCCCCGGGCGGGCCAGGTGTAGACCCGGGTCCGGCCGGCAATGGGCCATTTGGTCCTGCCGCCCTCGAGTTCGGCGAGCCTTAAAGGAGGCACCTCCCAGATGGGGGCGTCCTCCTCCGGGGTGTAGGGCACAAGGTTGAGGAGCAGGGTTTCTAGGAGGTTCCCCCCGGTGGGCAGGAAAAGGGCGGGGCGGGCCACAGGGGCGTCCTTGGCCGAGGCCACCCCAAAGCGGCGGAGACGCTCACCGAGGGCAAAGGTCTGGTGCACGAGGAGCGCCCGGGCGGCCTGGGCGTAGGCGACTTTGGGGACGTTTTCCTCGGTGGTGTGGTCAAAGAGGGTGGGGTTATTGCCGCTTGCGAGCTCGGGTAGAAGCTTGCTCCAGGGCTTGGGATTGCTGTCGGGCAGATCCGCCACCTGAAAGAAGGGGGCCTTGGGGTGGAAGAGGAAGAAGCGGTCCCGGAAGCGGTTCAAGTAGTCCCGGATGGGCCTCTCGGGAAAGCGCCCCGCCCGCCACCAGTCCAGGACGTCCTCCAGGCGGCGGGGGCCCATAAGGGCCCGGTGGAGCACGGCCAGGGGAAGGCGGTGCAGGGCCGCTTCCTCTAGAGGCGAAGGGGTTTCTATGCGGGTAATGGTGTGGGCCTGGAGGAGGGCCTCTCTAAGCCCCACCTCCTCCACCCTCCCTTCCCTGAGCACGGGGATCCAGGGTTCCTCCACTAGGTTGAACTTCGCTTTCAAGCTCTCCACCTCCTTACCCTAAGCTAAGCCCGGTTCCCGACATCCACTGACGGATTCAAACGGGCCGGTAGACCACCCCGAGCTCCAGGTCCAGCTCCACCCGGAAGGCCCCTGCGCCGGACCCGAAGACCCGCCCCATCTCTAAGGGGCGGAGGCCCCGCAGGAGGCCGCTTTTTTTCCAGGCGCTGGGCGGGTCCTCCCGGAGAAGGGTCTCGGATATGGGATGGCGGGAAAGCCGCACCGCCCGTCGGAAGAGGGCCTCGGCCTCCTCTGGGGAAATCTCCCCCTTCAGGGGCGCACTCCGCCGCCCCTCCCGGTCCAGGAAAAGCTCCTCCCCCACCCGGAAGAGGGGGACCACGGCCACGCTGGGGTCGCCCAGGCGGGTGAGGAGGCGCTGAGTCTTCTCATTCTCTTCATCGTCCTTGAGGCGCTCCTTAGCCACCAAATCGGCTACTTTCGAGTAGTCGAAGAGGTCGTCTGGGCTGCTCAGGGAGAACTTTTGTGCCATTGCCTTTAACAACTCCCGCCGGGCCCGAAGGCGCCCTAGACTCTTCCTAGCCCGCTCCCGCAGGCCCTCGGAGAAGCTCTCGGGATCTTCCCTCTCATAGACCTCTTCCAAGAGGACTTCGAGGTCCTGGGGAATACAGAGAGAGGCTTTGCCTTCGAGGGCCCTCCAAGTGGCGAGGAGAACGAAATCCTCGTAGACGGCGTTCCAGTAAAGGGGTTTGCCGAAGTCCAGGCTCTCCGGCACGCCCAAGAGGAGGCGGGGCAAGGCGTGTTTTTCGGGCCGGGACCGCTCGTGGCGATGAAGCCTGCCGGCCCGCTGGAAGACCAGGTCCACCGGGGCCAGGTCGGTGTAGAGGAGGTCAAAGTCCAGGTCCAGGCTCTGCTCCGCCACCTGCGTGGCCACCAGGATGGCCCGTTCGGGCCTGGGCCCCTCCTTGCCGAAGAGGGCCACGATGACCCCTTCCCTGAGGGCCCGCTCCTCGGCGGGGAAGCGGGCGTGGAGGAGGAAGACCAGGGCGCCATCGTCCAGGACCTTCCCCACCACCTCGCCCCCACGCTCGGGCAAGGTCCCAAGCACCTCCTCCCAGGCCTTCCCGCCCGAAACCCCTTCCAGGCGGCGCGCCAGCCCTTCCAGGGTGAGCGCTTCCCCCTTCCCCAGGGCCTGGTAGAGGGCCTGGGCCCGGTCCACGGTGTTCACAATGGCCCCAAGGGCACCGGGGAGGGCTTCCTTCAGGGCCTCTGACAGCTCCTCTACTCCAACAGGAACCCGCTTTAGGGCCACCTCCACCTGGCGGTGGGGCGGAAGCGAAGCAAAGCGCACCCCGCCCCCTTCCACCACGGCCACCCGGGGGTAGGCCCCCAGGTCCTGGGCCACCTCCCCACCCGCCCAGGCCGAAAGGAGCTCCCGCCGCCTCGAGGGGGGCAGGGTGGCGGTCATGACGATGGCGCTGGAACCTAGGGCCTTGAGCCACCTGAGGAGCGATAGGAGGAGCCCCGAGGTGTAAACGTCGTAGGCGTGGACCTCGTCCAGGACCACCACCCGGTTCATGAGGCCCCAAAGGCGGATGAAGTGGTGCTTGACCGGCAGGACCCCCAACAGGGCCTGGTCCAGGGTGCCCACCCCGTTAGGGGCCAGCATGGCCCGCTTGCGGGCGGAAAACCAGGCCGAGGCCACGGCACCCCCTTCTTCCCCCTCGTCCCACACTTGGGCGGGGCTGGCCCGCTCCAGGAGCTCGGCGTAGCGGGGGTTGAGGAGGGCGGTGCCGTGCTGGAGCTGGACCTCGGGCCTATTTAGCACGCGCTCCAGGAAGGCCTGCACCCTTGGGAAGAGGCCGTTGGCCGTAGCCTGGGTGGGTAGGCCCAGGTAGAGGCCCCGATGGTGAAGGACCCCCTGAAGGAGGTGGTGGGCGTAGAGGGCGGCCTCCGTCTTGCCCATGCCCATGGGGGCCTCTACCAGGACCAAAACAGGCTCCTTGGGGCTTCCCAGGACCTGGGGAAGCGTAGTCTGGAGGGGGTTGGGCCGAAAAGGGAAAAGCTCCTTGAAGTCCAGCCTCTCGGGAAGGCAGAAGTGTCTCCAGCCCAGTTGGTCCAAGGCCCTTTTGGCCAGTTCCATGGCCTCCTCCAGGTAGTCCGGGGCCATGGGGTCCCGGCCATAGGAGAAAAAGTTGGGGTCCGAGGCCACCCAGTCGGCGAAGGAGGCCAGGGCCATGACCCGAAGCACGGCCTCGGGCCTGGCCTCCCCGCCTTCCAGCTCGGGGAGCCGGGCCCTAAGCTTTTGGAACAGCTTCTCCAGAAGCCACCTTCGGACCTCCCACCAAAGGGGGTCTTCCTGTTTGAGCTGGCGACGGGCGGCTTCCTCCTCCTCGGAGCTTGCCAAAAAGCCGTGGTGGGCCCCGAGGGCGGCGGCGAGATCGTTGGCCGCGCGCTCGGGGAGACCCTTCTCCTTAAGGAGCCGCTTCAGGAGGAGCTCCGTGAAGACCCCGTGGGCCACCCAATCCAGGCCCTCCTTCAGGGGTAGACCCGCCGCCTGCACCCGCCTCGCCCCCTCCTCCCAGGCCGCCTGGAAGACGGGGCTCGCCTTGCCCAGGTCGTGGAGGCCCACGAGGAGGGCCACCCAAGCCACAGCCTCCTCCTCGGAAAGCCCCCAGTCCTCCGCGTAGAGAGCCCGGGTCCGGGAAGGCTCGCGGAAGAGCACCGCCTGGGCCACCGCCGCCGTGTCCAGCATGTGGGCGAGGAGGGGGTGGAAGGGATCGCCGCTTTTAGCCCACAGGGCTAGGGCTGCCTTTTCTGCGCTCATGCGCCCACCTTAAGCGGGGTTCCCGACACCTCATGTCGGGTTCCGTAGAGCTCCAAGAGCCGCTTTGCTTCCTCTAGCCAGAGGTGCCGGAGCTCCGGGGGGCTCAGCACCTCCACCCGGGGACCGAAGCTTTGGATCCAGGCCAGCACCTCGTAGGGCACCCCGTCCTTGAAGGGGGCGGCCTCGAGGCGGGCGAGGAGGCTCCCGTCGGGAAGCTCCGCCTCGAGGTGGAGGCCCGGGTAGTCCCCCTCCAGAACCCGCCAGGCCGCTTCGGGGGCGAAGCGGAGGCGCACTTCCACCCCCTTCTCCCGCACCCCCACCACCCCCCAGGCCTGGCGCAGGTAGGCCCTGGGGTCAAAGTCCTGGGGAATCTCGTAGGTCTCGTCCAGGAGGCGGGCGTTGCGCATCCGGGAGAGCTTAAAGGTGTGGACCGCCTTATGGAAGGAGCGCTCGTAGCCGATGGCGTAGAGGCCGAGGTTGGTGCGGTTCGCTTCCAGGAAGTAGACCAGAAGCTCCTTGGGCCGCCAGTTTTTGGAGCCGCCCGAGCGGTACTCAAAGGCCAACACCCTTCGCTCCAGAAGGGCCCGGGCCACGAGCTCCAGGGTGCGGCTATCCCCGTTTCGGGCCTCCAGACCCTCTGCGCTCTTCAGAAGGAGTTCCCGAAGCGGTTGGGGCAGGGCGCGGGCGAGCTTCTCCAGGGCGCTGCGGTACTGGCGGGTCGGGGCCTGATGGTAGATGAGCCTCCCGGCGGCGAAGAGGGCCAGGGCCTCTATGGGGTGGAGGGGAGGGGGAAGGTCCCGGATAACGTAGACTCCCCGGCGGAGGCGCTCCACAGGCTGGCCGAGGGCTTTGAGGGCCTCGAGGTCCCGCTCCACGGTGCGCTCGCTCACGCCGAAGCGCCGCGCGAGCTCCGTCACCCGGTAGGGCCCGAGCTTCAGGAGGTCGGCCAGCGCAAGCAGTCGGGCGCTCTTGGCCTCCTGTCCCATGGAAAGAGCTTAAGTGCACTCCCCTCAGACTTGCAACTCCACTCCTTCAGAACTCCTTCAGAGCCCGGACCACCGCCCTCTTAAGCTCTTGAAGGCTCGCGGGACAGTTAAAGCCGGCTTCCAGGGTTGCCGTGCCAAGCCTGGCCATGCTAGGCTAGGGGTAGCCTCTTCTTTCCTCAGACCTACGCCTCGAGGCTGTGGAGCTTGATAAGCTTACCTGCGCCATCTCCCGAAAAGACACATAACGGGGGGCGAGAGGGTATTTTTGCCGTCCTGGTCAAGTGTAGTCCCCACGCACGTGGGGATGGCCCGTCTTCGCGGGCGGCACGAGGGTGGATGTCGCCGTAGTCCCCACGCACGTGGGGATGGCCCGGGAGCCCCCGCTTCCACCAGCCAGGTGTAGCGTAGTCCCCACGCACGTGGGGATGGCCCGGCGGAGGCCCTGGAGGCTATCGCTGCCCTCCCGTAGTCCCCACGCACGTGGGGATGGCCCGACGGCGATGTGGCCGTTGCGGATGGCCTCGGGTAGTCCCCACGCACGTGGGGATGGCCCGGCGAGGGGAGCTTCCTGGAGTTCCCCCCCTCAGTAGTCCCCACGCACGTGGGGATGGCCCTTTTCCCCTTCAGGGCCGTGGCCAGCATGCCCCGTAGTCCCCACGCACGTGGGGATGGCCCGGAGGTGGGGCGGGTCCAGGGGGGGAACGTAGGCGTAGTCCCCACGCACGTGGGGATGGCCCGGAGTTGCTCTGGGCGATAGGGACCAGCGAGGACGTAGTCCCCACGCACGTGGGGATGGCCCGGCGAGGGGAGCTTCCTGGAGTTCCCCCCCCTCAGTAGTCCCCACGCACGTGGGGATGGCCCGAAGGTCCAGGGGAGGGCGCTCGGGGTGCCGCCGTAGTCCCCACGCACGTGGGGATGGACCGTAGCGCATAGCACCTCTTGGGCTGGATGGGAGCTTTCGCCAGCCAGCCTTCCCCTGCCGGCGCCGGGGCCAGGTGCTGGAGTGTGAGGCGGGACACTTGTCCCTTGCCTCCGGACGTGCTAACCTAACAAGCGATCGTTAGCCATGGACCGCCGCAGCCAGATCCTCCAGATGGCCGGGCACCTCTTCAGCCAGCGGGGCTACCACGCCACCAGCATCCGGGACCTGGCCAAGGCCCTGAACCTCCAGGGGGGAAGCCTCTACGCCCACATCGCCTCCAAGGAGGAGCTCCTTTTAGAGGTGGTGCGCCAGGCGGCGGCCCGCTTTCAGGAGGTCCTAAACAGCCTTCCCCAGGCGGGGCCCAAGGAGAAGATGGCGGCCCTGGTGAAGGGCCACCTCAGGGTCATCGCCGAGGAGCTTTCCCGGGCCACGGTCTTCTTCCACGAGTGGAAGCACCTCTCCCCTCCCCTCCTAAAGGAGGCCAAGGCCCTGAGGGACCGGTACGAGGAGGGGGTGCAGCGGGTCATCGCCGAGGGGGTGGAGCAGGGGGTCTTCCGGGTGGCGAACCTCCGGCTGGCCACCCTCTTCGTCCTCTCGGCCCTCAACTGGACCTACCAGTGGTACCGGCCCGAGGGGCCCATGTCCCTGGAAGAGCTTGCGGAAGCCTACGCCCAGATGGTGCTCAAAGCCCTTGGGGCTGAGGAAGGAGGCGAGGATGGTGAGGCTTAGGATCGGCTACCCGGAGGACCCCGACTACCAGGAGCGCCTGGAGGAGTTTGAGGCCAGGATCGCCCGGGGGGAGAAGATTGAGCCCGGGGACTGGATGCCGGCCGAGTACCGGCGCCAGCTCATCCGCATGATCTCCCAGCACGCCCACAGCGAGTGGGTGGGGATGCTCCCCGAAGGGGCCTGGATCACCCGGGCCCCCTCCCTGAGGCGGAAGCTCATCCTCCTGGCCAAGGTCCAGGACGAGGCCGGGCACGGCCAGTACCTCTACCACGCCGCCGAGACCCTGGGCATCACCCGGGAGGAGATGGTGGAGGCCCTGCTTTCCGGCAAGGCCAAGTACTCCAACATCTTCAACTACCCCACCCTCACCTGGGCCGATGTGGGCATCATCGGCTGGCTGGTGGACGGGATGGCCATCAAGAACCAGACCATGCTGGCCCAGTGCTCCTACGGCCCCTACTCCCGGGCCATGGTGCGCATCTGCGCCGAGGAGACCTTCCACCACAAGCAGGGGAAGGAGGCCGTCCTCCTCTACGCCAGGGGAAGCAGGAAGCAGAGGCAGATGGTCCAGGACGCCCTGAACCGCTGGTGGTGGCCCACCCTGATGATGGCCGGGCCCCACGACTCGGAATCCCCCCACACTCCCCTTCTCCTCCGCTGGGGCATCAAGACCAAGACCAACGACCAGATCCGCCAGGAGTTCCTGAACGAGCACGTTCCCGAGCTCCTTGAGGCCGGGCTTTCCATCCCCGACCCCGATCTCCGCTACGACGAGAAGACGGGGAACTGGATCCACGGCCCCATCCCCTGGGACGAGTTCTGGAAGGTGATCGGCGGCGAGGGCCCCATGAACCGCCACCGCCTCGAGGCCAGGAGGCGGGCCCACGAGGAGGGGCGCTGGGTGCGGGAGGCCCTCGAGGCCCACGCCAAGAGGCGCCTGGCCCAGGCCGCCGACTAGGAGGAGCCATGTGGGGAACCGAGTGGCCCCGGTGGGAGGTCATCAAGCAGGACACGGAGAAGAGCCCGCCCCAGATGGTGGGCTCGGTCCACGCCACGGACCCCGAGCACGCCCTCCTCGTGGCCCGGCACGTCTTCGTGAGGCGGCCCTCCGCCTACGCCCTCTTCGTGGCCCCGGCCGAGGCCTTCTTCCACGTGACCCGGGAGGCCCTCAAAGACCCCAAGGCCCTGGAGGTGCCCGAGGGGGAGGAGGAGGCCTACTGGGTCTTCGCCAAAAGGAGCCACCGCCGCAGCATGGTCTACGGGGACCTGGTGGGCCGCTTCCTGGCGAAGAGCCCGGGAGAGGCGGTGAAGGAAGCCCTGCTCCAGACCCAGGGGGTGGCCTTCTGGGCCGTGCCGGAGAGGGTCATCGTGGGCACGGAGCCCAAGGCCGAGGTCGTGGAGAGCTGGTTCGCCCCCGCCAAGGACAAGACCTACCGGCTGCAGTCCTACTACGGCCTCATCACCGCCAAGGAGGTGGAGGATGCTTGACCCCTACCTGAAGGAGGCCCTGGTGGGGAAGCTCACCGCCCTGGCCGACGACGAGGTGGTCCTGGCCCAGAGGCTTTCCGAGTGGGTGGCCCACGCCCCCATCCTGGAGGAGGACATCGCCATCGCCAACCTGGCCCAGGACGAGCTGGGCCACGCCAAGCTCTACCTGGAGCTGAGGCAGGAGCTGGACGGCAGCGACCCCGACCAGGTGGTCTTCTTCAGGGACCCCCTGGACTACGGGAACGCCGTCCTGGTGGAGCTTCCCCGGGGAGACTGGGCCTTCACCATGGTGCGGCAGTACCTCTTTGATGCCTACGAGGGGCTTTGGCTCCGGGAGGCCGCCTCCTCCCGCTACGCCCCCCTGGCCGAGGTGGCGGCCCGGATCCTAAAAGAGGAGCGCTTCCACCTCCGGCATTCGTCCTTATGGGTGGAAAGGCTCGCCCTGGGGACCGAGGAGTCCCACCGTAGGGCCCAGGCGGCCCTGGACCTCCTCTTCCCCTACGCCCGCCAGCTCTTCCGCCCCCTGGAGGGGGAGGAGGCCTTGGTGGAGGCGGGGATCGTGCCGGACCTCAAGGCCCTGGAAGGCCCCTACCTGGAGGAGGTGGGAAGCTTCCTGAAGGGGGTGGGGCTCAAGGTGCCCGAGGGCGGGTACGTGCCCAAAAGCCGCCGGGAGCACACGGAATACCTGTGGTCCCTCCTGGCCGAGATGCAGTCCGTGGCCCGCTGGGACCGGGAGGCCAAGGCGTGGTAGAGCGCTACTTTGAGGCCTTAAAGGGCGTCAAAGACCCGGAGATCCCCGTCCTCAACATCGTGGAGATGGGGATGGTGCTGGGCCTCGAGGCCGAAGGGGATAGGGTCCGGGTCCGCTTCCGCCCCACCTTCTCGGGCTGCCCCGCCTTGGCCCTCATCCGGGAGGAGATCCGAAGGACCCTGGAAGAGGCGGGGGCCAAGGAGGTGGAGGTGGTGGAGGAAAGGACCCCCTGGACCACCGAGGCCATGACCGAGGAGGCCAAGGAGAAGCTTCGCGCCTACGGCGTGGCCCCGCCCCTCCCCCTCCCCATGGCCCACCGGGACCCCCCCTGCCCCCGGTGCGGGAGCCGGAGGGTGGCCCTCAAAAACCCCTTCGGGGCCACGCTGTGCAAGATGCTCTACCAGTGCCAGGCCTGCGGGGAGGTCTTTGAGGCCTTTAAGACGGTCTAGGAGAAGGCATGCGCAAGCTGCAGAGCTACCTGATGGGCGCCTGGCATGAGGGCGCCGGGGAGGGCGTGGCCATCCGGGACGCCGTCACGGGAGAGGAGCTTTACCGGGTGACCTCGGAGGGCCTGCCCCTGAAGGAGGCCGTGGCCTGGGGCCGGGAGGTGGGGGAAAAGGCCCTTCTTGCCCTGGGCTTCCAGGAGCGGGGAAGGCGGCTTAGGGCCCTGGCCCAGCACCTCTCCGAGCGGAAGGAGGAGCTTTACCGGCTCTACGCCACCACCGGCGGCACCCGGCGGGACGCCTGGTACGACGTGGACGGGGGGATCGGGGTGCTTTTCGCCTACAGCTCCCTGGCCCGCGCCCTCCCCGAGGGGAACCTGCTGCCCGAGGACCAGTACATCCCCCTCTCCAAGGACCTCTCCTTCCAGGGGCGGCACGCCCTGGTGCCCAAGGGGGGGATCACCCTCCAGATCAACGCCTTCAACTTCCCGGTCTGGGGCCTTCTGGAAAAGTTTGCCCCCGCCTTCCTGGCGGGGGTGCCCACCCTGGCCAAGCCCGCCACGCCCACGGCCCACGTGGCCGAGGGGCTCGTGCGCCTCATGCTGGACTCGGGGCTTCTTCCTGAAGGGAGCCTGCAGTTCGTGGCCGGGGGGCTCGGGGAGGCCCTCGAGGCCCTGGACCACCGGGACAGCGTCTACTTCACGGGCTCCAAGGCCACCGCCGACCGCCTGCGCCTCCACCCCGCCTTCCAGAGGGGGGCTCTTTTCAACGCCGAGACCGACTCCCTAAACGCCGCCATCCTGGGGGAGGAGGCGGGCGAGGAGGAGCTGGAGCGCCTCGCCGAGGAGATCGCCCAGGAGCTCGCCATCAAGACGGGCCAGCGGTGCACGGCCATCAGGCGGGTCCTGGCGCCGGAAAAGAAGCTCACGGCGCTTCTGGAGGCCACCCAGGCCCGCCTGGCCCCCCTCCGCCTGGGCGACCCCAGGGAAGAGGGGGTGGACCTGGGCCCCCTGGCCTCCTTGGCCCAGAAGGAGGAGGTGGAGCGGGCGGTGGCGGCGCTCCTTCAGGCGGGGGCCAGGGTCTACTGGGCCCACCCCGGGAGGCGGGACGGGGCCTTCTTCCCGCCCACGCTCCTCCTGGCCGAGGACCCCTGGGCCGAGGCCCTCCACCGGATTGAGCCCTTCGGCCCCGTGGCCACCTTCTTCCCCTACCGCACCCAGGAGGAGGCTCTGAGGCTCGCCCGGCTGGGCGGGGGCATGCTGGCGGCCACCCTGGCCACGCCGGACCCCGGGGAGGCCCGCCTCTTCCTCCT
>Ga0209143_1001051_pt1 | contig 13042 bp, 12 predicted proteins | sample FaiFalFF_MnMetaG_3_FD_184739 | JGI IMG/M metagenome (GOLD analysis project Ga0209143, IMG submission 184739) | Freshwater microbial communities from Yellowstone National Park, Wyoming, USA - Fairy Falls B (FF_Mn_B) MetaG (SPAdes) (version 3) | ecosystem: Environmental > Aquatic > Freshwater >...
TCGGTGAGGATGCCGAAGAAGCGGTCGGGATGCTCTTGGTTGCTCAAGTAGCGGGTCAGTTGGCTTTTGCCTTCCGCCCGTTTGGCGTCATCCAATCGGCGCTCAAACTCAAAGATGAGGTCGCCGTAAAGGGCGTCAGCGAAACCGCCCCGCACCCTGAGGGCAGGGATGTGCTTTTCCAGCACGAACGGTTCGGCAAGGCTGAGGCGGGGGAAAGATGCTCGCAGAAACTGCAGGAAGGCATCGCGGATGCTCGCTTCCGACGCTCCTTGCTGGCGCAACCTTGTCAGCGTCTCCAAGTAACTCCTCAAAGTCTCCGCAAACTCACCCATGCCCTTCACCGCTTGAAATTTTGCCACCGTTGGCTCGGTGCAAAAATTTTGGCGATTTTTCCTAAGGCGCATTGATGGGGAAATCTGCCTTTCGTCGTTCACGGGTTAGTCTCCATCGCCTTGAGCAACTCCATCGCCCGTTGAAGGTCGCCTTGAGCCAAAGCGGTTAAGCCTAAAGCGTAGCGGTAGGCGGCTTTTTTCGGGTCAAGTTCGCTGGCTTTCGTGAGGGCATCGGATGCCGTCGGGACATCGTTGAGCGCCAGTGCCATCATTCCGAGTGCCCACCAACTTTCGGCATTGGACGGAAATCGTTGGGCAGAACGGCGCAATCGGTTCAGGGCTTCTTTTCGCTCCGCTTCAGGAACTTTCTCCCACATCGCTTCAGTGTCACCTTTCGCTGCCAGCCAAAGCCGCCAGTAACTAAGCCAGAGGGCAACTGAACCGGGCAGGGGTCGTTGCCGTTCTAACCCGTCCAGCCAAGCGACATAGCGAGCGACGAGGGTGGGCGTTAGGCGATTGCCCTCCGAAAAGGCGTGAAGCCCTATGACTTCTGCAAGGGTTTCACTTTCCAGTTTGCCCGTCTCCCGCAGCGCTGTATCCATCACCTTTTGAGCCGCTGAAAAATCGCCGAGAAGGGCAAGACATTTAGCAAGGGCATTGAGGGCGTCGGGGCGATAAGGACTGTTTTTGACGGTCAGGCGCTCCAAGTGCCATCGGTGACGCTCAAGGTATGGGCGCATCAACCGAAGGTGGGTGCGAAAGGCGGTAATCAGGGCGTCAATAGTTTGTTGGGGAGCATCAAAAGTTTTGGTGACGGCGGAAAGGATGAGGAAGGCGGAGGCATGGAAGGTCAAGGAGGATTGCCACCCGTCTGCTATCGCTTTTTGGACAGTTAAGTCTTCGGCGAATCGTTCAGCAAGGCGGCTAAGGCGCAAGTAGTCAGCAAGGTAGTCGGAAAACCGTGCCGCAAACCTCTCCCAACTCGCCTGGGTGTGGGTTTCTTCCTCGTCCTTCTGGCTCTCGCTCAATTCCCAAAAGAAGAGCAGAAAAAATTCGCCCGTGACGGCATTGTTGAAAAAGAGGGTCGCTGCCAAAAGGGTGTCGCGGGTGAAGGCTTTATCGGGCAAGCGGCGGAAATGTGTAACGCCTTCATCTATTGCCCATCGGACGATGCCCGGGCTGGCTGGGTCTGGAGGAGGCAGGGGGAAGTCAGAGGGGAACGAAACTTTAAACTGCCCTTCTGTGCGGTCTTTGAGGAAAGCCGCAAATCGCAGAAAAGCGGAAAATAACCGCAGCACATAAGCGAGATGAAAGTCCGGTTGACGCGCCAACAAGGTGCTGACTTGCTGGTCGGCTTCATCATAGCGTGCTTGGGCGATGAGCAAGTAAGCAAGGCTGAACCGCGCCCAAGCGTCGTTGGGCGTTTTTTGCAAACGCTGGCGCAACTCCGCCATCAATCGCTCGCTGGCTGTTTTGTCATTGGCGGCTTTAAGGGCTTTCTGCACCCAAGCGTTGTCGCCCATGGAAGCCATTAATGCCCGCAGTGCCTCGTCTTCGCCAATGCCTGAGATGAGGCTGAACCGCAAAAATCCAAGAGAAATTTGCCCGTCCTGTTCAATGGGCAAAAGCGATGGCTTTTGTTGGGTCAAAAGCCACCAGCGGGCGACGGCGATGGGATTAAGGGCGCGGGCGGCGGCTTCCGTCGTCGGGACGGGGTAAGTTCGCTCCCGCACTTTAGCGGTCACTTGCACGCCCTGAGTTGTTTCGGTCGTCTCTAAAGTCACGCTCTCAAATAAGCCCAAATCTATCAGCGCCTTTTGCAACCGCTCCGCATCGTAAGGCATTCCGGGCTGAAAACCGATTGCTGCCAGCACCTTTTGAGGGTCAGTCACCCGACAGCCTTCCAGTTGCAATCCAGCGATTTTCAGCTCTTGCGCCATTGCTTGCCCGACAATTAGCAACAGCACTAACAACCAACACCGCATGGCAAGTCACCTCCCGCTCCCTGTTTTTGCGCCATGCCCCTTTTGTTTCGTCTCCTTCGGCAGACTTCGCCCTACAGAAATTGTGCTGCGATAAGGCAGCAAATAGGAAGAGCTGAGCAGCGTTGCTCCTTAATGGGCAACGGTCGTTTGACTGTTATCGGGAGCAAGTTTCGACGCTACTTCGCCATTTAGTTCCATTTAACCAGTCGCTACCCGTTGCTTTTCCAACCTGCCGATTTGCCGGTTCTGCGATTTGCCGGAAATTCATTGCACTAAAGGCTACGAAGGAAATCTTTCAGGTCACTGAAGGCAGGATGATCCCAATCCCAGTAGCCTGCTTGTGCTGACTCTCCCAAGCGTTTGTCTGGCTCGGGCAAGGAGGTCAAATAAGCCAATACTTTCGCCTTAGACAAATTCTTCGGTGGAGGCAAACGGTGGCGCTGGAGGCAGCAGAAAAACTCGTCCACGCACCGCATCGCAGGCGTTCCTGCTATTGCCTTCAAGCAGACATCTTCCAAAGCACCAGGACTTTGGTTGTCAGGCAAAATCATCACTAACACGCGGGGACGTCCAGGGGCAGGCGTCATCGGCTTCGTGGGGATCGGCAACTCAGCATGTTGCAAAGCGCTGCAGACGGATTGAAAGGCAGCATTAGCATCCTCGTCAGCGTCGCGGATTATGCCCAAAGCAGTGACTCGCGAGAAGCCCGTTACCCCTTTCAAGGCTTTCAAGTTGCTGGGCAATTGCGTCTTACCGCCGATGGGGAGGACTTGGATGTCGTTTAGCCCCAGATGGTGACAGAAGGCGCCGAAGAACCGTGCGTCTTCATCACCTTCCGCGATCAGCAACTTGGGGCGCTCTATTTTCTTTATTTTCAACGCCAACCCTATCTAACCTCCCACTCCTGCTCCACGATGGCTTCTAAGTCTTCCTGGTCAAAGGCGACGACACGAATTTCCCCTTCAAGGTCAAACTCCAACCTGAAGAGGCGGAAATCGTAGATTTCACTCTCGGAGAAAGCCTGATGGGCAGCGATGAGACACTCTCGGCTATGGGTCGTAGCGAAGACTTGGGTGTTCATCTCACGCGCCACCTGAGCGATGGCTTGCCAAACTTTCGGCAACACCGAGTAATGGAAACCTGTTTCAATTTCGTCCACCAACACGACACCATTGGAAGCACTGGCAATGTCCAAAATCAAATCTGTCAAGCGAACCATCCCCTCGCCCATTAACTGCAAGGGGAACAATCGTTCCATACCCTCCAATGCGCCATAAAGCAGGGGTTGATCACCATAAATCTCCGTCACATCTTTGAGGCGCGGCTCTATGACCCTTAGCGCTTCAAGGAGCAGTTCCTTCTTGCCAATGATTTGCAACAGACCAAAACGCTTTGCTCGTTCAACAGTGCTGGTGCCTATGCGAGCGCTCTGAAAGATGGTAAAGAAAGGTGGTGGCGGCGGTAAGCGCATAGTGATGCCTTGTGGCGTAATGACGAGGTGATGTTTGCTGGTCTTGCCATCTTCTTCACACCTCAACTCCAAGACTTTAGCGAACTCGGAAGAGACAACAGGTGGCTTAGTGGGTTCGGGAAGCATTCCAGAGACTGTCTGTGGCAGCGGCTGTCCGCCGTTTTGCCGCTGCATGAGGGATTGGATGATTTCGGAAAGTTCGTTGGGTTCGCGCACCTGACGAAGAGTAATGGTGCGCTTTTCCCCTTTCTCGTCCCTACTTTCAAGGACGATCGGTTTGTAAGTGTCAAAGTTGTGGAAAAGCCAATCCCAAGGTGCCTCTTGGTAGCCACCCCACCCAACAGGCACTGTTTCTATGCCCCGAAAAGCGCTGACGCGCAAAGTCAGTTCGGGATTGTAAGCGCCTGCGTGGATGAACAAGGCTTCCAAAAGGGCAGTTTTACCGACATTGTTCCGACCGATGAAGAGATTGAAGCGCGCCAACCCCTCTAACTTCAGTTCATGGAAGCAACGGAAATGGCGGACGGTGAAGGACTCATACATGGCATAGCACCTCCTTTGGTGCTTAGGCAATTTTGCCTATCGGCGCCTTAAGTTTAGCATCGTTTACCTTGCAGCCCACCAACCTTTGGAGTTGCTGGGCGTTTTGGACGGCGAAGGCGTTGGCGTCGTTGTTGAAGTAGGCGAAGACAGTCAGCCCGTCTCGTCGCCACCGAGCGATGCGTTCCGCCCACCAAAAAAGTTCGTCGTCGGGAAAACAGCCCGCATAAAGCCCGTCCCAACCATGAAAGCGCAAGTAAACGAAGGGCGCCGTCACGATATTTGCCAGCGTCTTCGGGAAAGGCGGGGCGATGGGGACGCAATGGGCGACACCCTGCCGCTCCAACACCTGCAAAACCCTTTCCTCCTGCCACCAAGAGGGGTGGCGAAACTCTACGGCATGGGCGCAATGACGGGGAAGTTGCCGAAGGAATTCGTCCAGCCGCTCCGCGTCCGCTTTCAAATTGGGTGGCAACTGCCAGAGGACGATCGCCAATTTTTCGCCCAACCCGTCAACACTGGCAAAGAAACGCCGAAGGGCGTCACCCACATCCCGCAGTTTCTTCATGTGGGTGATGAAGCGGGAGGCTTTGACGGCGAAGCGAAAGTCAGACGGGGTTTGCATCGCCCAGTGGGCGAAGGTGTTGCGGGACGGCAGGCGATAGAACGAGTTGTTGACTTCCACCGTGTCAAAGTGGCGGGCGTAGAAAACGAGCCAATCGGACATCTTGAGGTCGGTCGGATAGAAGCGCCCGCGCCAATGCGGATAGACCCAACCCGAAGTGCCGATGCGCACCATCGCCGTCATCGCAATTAGCCCTCGGCGAAAATTTGCCACAGGTAGGCGAGGCTTTCTCTGGCGATGCGTTCGGGACCTGGCGAGAAGTCAAAGACTTCCACGCTCACATAGCCGTCGTAACCGATTTCCTGAAGCGCCTTCGCCAGCGGGCGCAAGTCGGTGTCGCCCATGCCAGGACCGAGCCGATTGGCATCGTTGGCGTGGACATGGCGCAAATGAGGGGCAACTTTGCGGACGGCTTCGTCCAATGGCAACCCTTCGGCGACAGCACTTTTGACATCCACCATCGTTTGCAAGTTGGGGTGATTGACCTCGCGGACGAACCGAAGGGCTTCATCCAAAGTCGGGATGAGGTCGGTCTCGTTAGGCAGGGCTTCTATGCAAAGGGTGATGCCCAACCGCTCGGCGAGGGGGAGCAAGTCGGCGAAGAACCGTTTCGCTCGCTCCCATGCCGCCTCGTAGGTGTCGCCTTTGACGAGGGCGCGTTGCTTGGGCGAGCCGACGACCATGATGCGCCCGCCCAAGTCGGCGCAAAGGTGCAGCAGGTGGCGGAAGTAATCCTGCGTCCGCTGGCGGACGGCATCGTCGGGCGTCGTCAGGTGCAAACCCGGCGGGGAGACGAGCAGCCAATGCAGCCCGACGATTTCCAAGCCCAACCGCTCCGCCAGTTGGCGCAAGCGACGGCGCTCTTCAGGGGGAACTTGGTCGGCGCTTTCGGCAAGGGTGAAGGGGGCAATCTCCACGCCGTCGTAGCCCACCTCGCGGATGAAGGCGAGGGCATCATCCACCCGCCAACCTTGAAAGACTTCATTGCAGAGGGCAAAGCGAATTGCCATACCGTGCCACCTCCGCCCCGCCATTTTGGCACGGGGAGCGTGCTATAATCGCAACGGCGCTATCCGAGGGGGCTGACCGATGAGCCTGAAAGAGCGCATTGATGCCGACTACAAAACGGCAATGAAGGAACGGGACGCCTTGCGAGTGTCCGTCCTGCGCCTGTTGCGGTCGGCAATCCACAACGCCGAGATAGACCGCCAACGGGCGCTGACGGACGACGAAATCTTGGGCGTCATCCAGTCGGAAATCCGCAAACGCCGCGAGTCCATTGAAGCCTTCCAGCAGGGCGGACGGGCGGATTTAGCGGAGCGGGAGCAGGCGGAGTTGGCAATCTTGGAAACTTACCTGCCCCAACCCCTTTCCCGTGCCGAGTTGGAAGCCCTCGTTCGGGAGACCATCCGAGAAGTGGGGGCGTTGTCGGTGCGAGACATGGGGAAGGTGATGGCGGTGCTGATGCCCAAAGTGCGAGGGCGTGCCGATGGGCGCGAGGTCAACGAACTCGTCCGCCAGTTGTTGGAAGGCGCAAGCCCGAAGGAGTGAGGACGATGGCAATCCAACCCCTCACCCGCCCCAAGATGACCGTCGCCGAGTTCTTAGCCCTCCCTGAGGACGACTCGTCGCCCGTCAAGTATGAGTTGGAGTTTGGGGAGTTGGTGGAAATGACAAGACCGCTTTGGGATCATAACGAAGGCGTCCTCGCCATAGCCTTTATCCTTTGGCAATTTGTCCGCTCCCGTCGCTTGGGTCGGGTGAACACCGATGTGCTGGTCGTTTTGGACGAGGTGGCGGGGGTGGTGCTGGCGCCCGACATCGTGGTGTTGCTGGCGGAGCACTTAGACCGCCTTCGGGAAGGGCGCGTTTACGGACCGCCTGATTTGGTCGTGGAAGTTTTGTCGCCGACGACGGCGTTGCGGGACATGGGTGTCAAAAAGCGCCTTTACCACACCTACGGCGTGCCTTGGTATTGGTTGATTGACTTGGAGCGACGGGTGATTGAGGAGTATCAGTGGACACCCGACGGCTACTTGCTGACGCAAGTGGTTTTGCCCGGCGAGGTTTTCCGACCCAAGTTGTTTCCCGACTTGACGATTGACTTGCGGGTTCTTTTGGGAGAAGCGGAAGAAGAACCGAAGCCATCGCCGCCGAAGCGACGACGGACTCGGAGGTGAGCGGAAAGCCAGTGAATCCCGCAGAGCAGCAACACCTTTCCATCGCCGTGCCGATTGCCAACGCCACGCTGTTGCATCGGGTTTTGGGCGTGCGTGACGAATTGTTGCGCCTTTTGCAACGGGAGTTGGGCGTGCGGCTCATTGCCAAAGAAGGTGGGCTGGAAGTGCACGGACCCGAACCGCAGGCGCAGTGGGCAGCCGAAGTGCTCCGACAAATGATTGCCGTCGCCGAAAAAGGCGGCGTTCTTTCCGCCACCGATGTCCGTTACCTGCTTTCCTTAGCCAGAAAGGGACAAATTGCCGAGGCGGAAGATTTGTTCACCGAAGCGATTGTCCTAACGGAGCGAGGCAAACGGATAACGCCCAAAACTTTGGGGCAGGCGCGCTATGTGGAAGCGATGAAGACGCATGATTTGGTTTTCGCCATCGGACCGGCGGGCACGGGCAAAACTTTTTTGGCGGTGGCGATGGCGGTGGCGGCGCTGAAGCAACGGCAAGTGGCGCGCATCATCTTGGCGCGCCCAGCGGTGGAAGCGGGCGAACGCTTGGGCTTTTTGCCCGGCGACATTTACGAGAAGGTTGACCCCTACATGCGCCCCCTTTACGACGCCCTTTACGAGTTGCTGGACTATGACAAGGCGCAGCGACTCATTGAGCGGCGGACGATTGAGGTCATCCCCCTCGCCTACATGCGGGGTCGGACTTTCAACGACGCCTTTATCGTCTTGGACGAGGCGCAAAACACGACGCCGTTGCAGATGAAAATGTTTTTGACGCGCATGGGCTTCAATGCGAAGGTCGTCGTCACGGGTGACATCACCCAAATTGACTTGCCCAAAGGCGTCCCATCGGGTTTGGTGGAAGTGCAACGCATCCTCAAGGGCGTGGACGGCATCGCCTTCGTTTACCTGACCGAGCAAGATGTCGTCCGCCATCCCTTAGTTCAGCGCATCATCCAAGCCTATGAGGAATGGGAGCGGCGAACCCTTTCCACCGATGAACCGCCTGAGGGAAACCGACGGGGTGAGGGTGATGAGCGGTAGCGAACCGACTCAACGGCGATGGCGAAAAGAACGAACCCATCCCCGACGCTTTTGGGGTTGGCTTTTGGGGACTGTCAAAGGCTTACCGCCTTTCCTCTCCGCTTCCCGACTGGGTTTGTTCGTCTTGACCGTGTTCATTTTGGTCGCCGTGATGACGCCCCCTCCCTTGCTGGCGCCGTTAGCCTTTCGGGAGGGGGACTTGTTTCCCTACGAAATTCGTGCCTTTCGGACGGTGCGTTATCAGTCGGAGGTGGAGACGCAACGGCGACGGCAGGAGGTGGCGTCCGCCGTCCCCCGCCAATATCGCATTGACCCGTCCGTGGGTGCCCATTGGACGGCGGTGCTCAATGACTTGTTTGAAAGCGTTCGGGAATTGCGCCTTCACCCCCAACCCCTTGCCGAGAAAGTCCGCCAGTTGCGTCAGCGGTTTGGGTTAGCCCTTCCCGACCGAGTGTTCGCCACTTTGTTGCAAACTTCCCCTGCCACCCTGACACTAATGCGCGAGAGCCTCCTTCGGTTACTCCATGCGGAGTGGCAGCGGGGCATCAAGCCGACGGCGGAAGACCGCAATGGGGCTTTGGAGCGGGTGCGGGCGAACCTAACGCAATTGCCCTTGACGGCTGACTTGCGATGGGCTTTGATGCGATTGGCGGAAGTTGCCCTCCAACCCAACATGCTTTTTGACCCTTTCACCACCGAACGGTTGCGGGAACGGGCACGGGCATCTGTCTCGCCTGTCTGGCGCACTATTCAAGCGGGCGAACTGATTGCCCGACGGGGCGAAGTCGTGACGGCAGCCCACTTGGAAAAACTGCGAGCCCTCGGCTACAACTTTCCCGCCTTCTTGGGCACGCTCCTTCTGGCGCTGTTGCTAACGGCGGGCATCGCTGCCTTTTTGCAGATGGCACTCCCATCGGTTTTTCGGGATGATCGGTTGCTGGCGTTGCTGGCTTTGATTTGGCTGCCGAGCCTGATGGGGACACGGTTGCTGACGGGTTGGGTCGGTGCAGAAGTTGCCTTCCCCATCGTGGCGACGGCAGCGATGATGACAGCGGTGTTGGTCAGTCCCTTCTTCAGCCTGTTTGCGTCGGGTGTCTTCGCCTTAGCGGTCACTTTGGGCGTGACGACCAACTGGCAAACTTTGCCGATCACGGCTTTCCGCCCTTTCTTTGTGACGGTGACGGTCGGGGTCGCTGCCACCTTCCTCACCGAGAAAGCCCGCACCCGTGAGCAATTGGCGAAAGTCGGACTTTTGCTCACCGTCGGGACGATGGGGTTGCAAATCCTCGTCGGCACCCTCACGGGAGAAACCCTGTTGATGGGTTGGGGCGAACTGCAGCGATTGTTTTTGTGGTCGGTGTTGGCAGGGGCGATGCCCCCTGCCTTGACATTGTTAGCGGTGAGCGTTTTGGAGCGCCCCTTCGGCGTCACGACCGTCTTCACCTTGATGGAGTTGGCAAGCCCCCACGCCCCCTTGTTGCGGGAGTTGGCGGAGAAAGCGCCAGGCACTTACCAAAGTTCGCTGATGGTCGCCCGCCTCGCTCAGGAAGCCGCCAAACGCATCGGCGCCAACGATTTGCTCGCTTGGGTCGGCGGGCTTTACCACGACATCGGCAAACTTTCTCGTCCCGCCTACTTCGTGGAGAATTTACCGCCAGGCAGCCTTAACCCCCACGACCGATTAAGCCCGCAGATGTCGGCGAAAGTTTTGGCGCTCCATGTCCAGCAGGGCGAAGAGTTGGCGAAGCAGCATCGCTTGCCCCAACCCATCGTGGACATCATCAAAGAACATCACGGCACTTCTGCCATGACCTACTTCTTGACGAAAGCAAGGGAACGGGGCGAACTCATTAACGAAGCCGATTACCGCTACAGCGGTCCCAAACCCCGCAGCAAGGAGAGCGCCATCATCATGCTCGCCGACAGCGTGGAAGCCGCCGTCAAAGCCCTCAGCGACCCGACCCCCGAACAGATTGAGCGGGTCGTCCACGAAGTCGTCAGCGCCAAAATCGCTGACGGTCAACTGGATGACGCCCCCTTGACCTTGCGCGAAATTCAGGAAATCCAACGCGCCCTCATTGACACCCTCAAGAGCATCTACCACCATCGCATTGAGTATCCGAAGGTGGCGACAACCCGCCATGCCGAACCGACCAACCACCACGCTGACCATCCTGCCGCCCCTGCCCCGCCGATGGCAAAACAAACTGGCTCGTAAAATTCGCCACGCCGTTCAAGTGACCCTGCGGGGCGAAGGGCTTGAAGAGCCCGTGCAGGTCAGCCTCGTCTTGTGCGATGACGCCACTATCCACGCCCTCAACCGCCAATTTTTGGGGCACGACTATCCGACCGATGTCCTCAGTTTCCCACTGAACGCCCCAACGCCCGACGGCAAGCACTTGCTGGGCGAAATCGTCATCAGCGTGGAGACCGCCGAGCGCAACGCCCGCCGCTACCGCCAACCTTTGGAACGCGAGTTACTCCACTTGGTCATTCACGGCACTTTGCATTTGCTCGGCTACGACGACACCACGCCCGAAAATCGCCGACGGATGCGCCGAAAGGAACTGGCTTACTTGCGGAAAGTGACGGGCAAAACTTGACGGGTCGGGTGGCGTTGCTTTGCCATTTTCCGCCACCTTTCCAAAGCGCTTTGCAGCATCGCCACAAACTGGTCGGGCTCGTCGCTGCTCTTCCAACCTTTGGGATGCAGCGCCCTTTTGCCGTCGGGCGAAAGGACAAAAGTGCGTTGCTGGAAGGTGCGGAAAAGCCAGAGCGTCACGGGGTCATGCTGCATCCGTTCCCATTCCCGCCGCACCGACGCCAACGCAGGCACATCGGGAACAGGCTGCTCTGTGACATTCACCCAAACAGGCACGAAGTGCTGCCGCACTAAGGCGATGACGCGGGCATCCGAGAGCGACCGCTCTCGCAAAACTGTCCCGCCCGCTCAGCAAGGCTCTTGCGGCTTGCCTCCCGCTATCAAAGCGAGCAAGATGGGTTTGCCCGTGCGGATGGCTTCCGCTTGCGCCGCCGCAAAGTCGGTGTGCCAGCGAATTTGAAGCCAGCGGCAACTTTTCGTTTCGGGGCGCGACTGCCATCGCCCCGCCATCCCGCCGACTGCCAACCCACAACCCAACGCCACCATCAAAGCGGCGAACCCGCAAAGGAGCGTTTGACCGATGGGTTGGTGGTCATTTGCTTGGAAAGTCGCCCGCACCGCAGGGCGTGTCAGCACCCAGAGCGCCCAAAGGGCGACCCCGATCTGGATGAGCCGCCAAGGGACGGCGTTGTTAAGCGCCGCAAAAACAAGGGCGGTGACCAAACCCCAAAGGTGCAACGCAATGGCTGCCTTGCGGGCACTTTCTCGCCCCGCCCAAATGCCCCAACCTGTTAGCCAGTTGGCGACAAACAGCGTCAAAAGCAAACCGCCCATCGTTGGCAAGATGGTGTCATTGGTCGTCGGGGCGAAAGGGGTGGTGATGGCGTAAGCCGCCAACCCGAACAGACCCCACCAAAGATGCCAAAGTGCCGTCAGCAACATCAACCCGCCGATCAGGCGGACGCTCCAAAAGCGTGGTGCGGACATGTTCGTCTCCTCCTTCCGTTGCCGACATCGCTGCCATTTGCCTTTACAGCCCTGCCGACCATCGGTTGCAAGTGCCAAGCGGCTGCCATCGTCACACTTCGCTTGCCGTCGCCAACATTGTGGGGGGTGTTGATATGGGCGCATCATTTGAAGCGAAGGGGGATGCGGGATGGCTTTAGAGTTTCGCCGTGCCCTCGTCGCCGTCTTTGCTTTGTCCTTTTGTGGGTTGGCATTGGAAGTGGCGCTGACGCGGGTTTTTGCCGTCGTGCTCCGCTATCATTTCGCCTTCTTCGCCATTGCGTTGGCGCTGTGCGGGTTGGGTTTGGGCAGTTACCTTGCTCATGCCCTTTCCTTCCGTTCGGTTACTGCCTGCCGCTGGACGCTGTTCGCTTTCGCCTTCCCGCTCACGACGCTTCTGGCGCTCTGGGTGCTCCTTGCTGTCGTGCTGCCGACCAATCCCAACGCTTTTTGGTTGGCGGGTGTCGTCACCCTCGTGCCCTTCCTTTGCTTGGGTGTCTTGTTGGCGACCCTCTTTGGCACTTTTGCGGGAGTGAGTGGGCGTCTTTACGCCGCCGACTTAGCGGGGGCAGCGACGGCTGCCGTCGGCGTCATCTTTTTGCTAAACGCTTTTGGCGGGTTGAACGCCGTCATCGCCCTCAGTGCTCTCGCTTTCCTGACCGCTGCTTTCCTCGTCGCCCCGCGTTGGTCACCCATCGCCATCGCCCTCAGCCTCCTCACCTTTGCCTTCGCCATCGCCAACCGAACGGGGCGCTATCTGGACTTACCGCCGTTGCGCCGTGCCGACCCGCAAATTGCCAAACCGATGCTGCAAGAGTTGGCGACGGGGCAATCGCGCATCGTCGCCACCTTGTGGAACGCTTTCTGCCGCACCGATGTCGTGCAGGACAAGGGTGAACCTGATTTGCTGCACCTTTACACCGATGGCGAAGTGCCTGCGTTGATGGTGCGGTTGAAAGGGGGCGACTTGAAAGACGGTGCTTGGCTGATGGGGACGCTGATGGGCGTCCCTTACGCCCTCTTGACGATGCCCCCTCAAAAGGGCGAACCGCCCCGACGCCTCGGTGCTGTTTTAGCGCTCGGTTCGGGCGGCGGCGTGGATGTCATCTGTGCCTTGTTGGCAGGCGCTCAACGGGTGGATGCCGTAGATGTCAACCCTGCGATGAAGGTGTTTGCCGACCGCTTCCGCGATTTCAATGGGCGCATTTATGAGCGGCGGGGCGTCCATTTCCGCATCGCCGAAGCCCGCGCCTTCGTCC
>Ga0209143_1001052_pt1 | contig 13037 bp, 7 predicted proteins | sample FaiFalFF_MnMetaG_3_FD_184739 | JGI IMG/M metagenome (GOLD analysis project Ga0209143, IMG submission 184739) | Freshwater microbial communities from Yellowstone National Park, Wyoming, USA - Fairy Falls B (FF_Mn_B) MetaG (SPAdes) (version 3) | ecosystem: Environmental > Aquatic > Freshwater >...
CATGTCCTGGCGTGCCCTTGCGGGGCGAGGATGGGCCGTCACGAGGCGGCGGCGGTGAACATCGCCCGCAGGGGGGTGGAATTCCTCGGGGGCTTGGGCTCCCGGGGCAGGGGTCGGTGGGCGACCCTGGTGGCCGGTCCTCTGGCCTCGGGCTAAAAACCCAAGGCCACGACCGGAATACGCAGAAAACGGCGTAAGTCCTAAATCAAAAAGGCAGGTTGTGGAGATCGGGGTGCGGGATGCTGACCGATTTTCGGGTGCGGCAGCGGGATTACCTCCTGGAGATCACGCGGGCCATCACGGCGCAGCTGGATCTGGACGCCGTGCTGCGCATGGTGGTGGACGCCGCCGCGGAGATGCTGGACGGCCAGGTCGCTTTTATCGCCCTGCGGGAGGACGAGGCCTTCACGATCCGCGCCGCCCACGGCCTGCCGGAACGGATGTGGGGGGAGCTGAACACGCTCCTGATGGAGCTCCCGGCCCAGCCGGAGGCCTGGGGCCGGGCCGGCGTCGAGCGGGTCCTGATGCAGATCGCCCGCACCCTCCGGATCGAAGCCCAGCAGGCCGTCGCCCTCCCCCTGATCGTGGGGGAGAACCTCCTCGGCCTGCTGATGGTCTTCCGCGCCTTCGGCACCGCTTTCACCTACGATGACCGGCTGGTCCTGCGCGCCTTCGCCGACCAGGCCGCCATCGCCGTCCACAACGCCCAGCTTTACCAGCAGCTGGCCACCGAGAAGCGGCGGCTGGAGGCCATCATCGAGGCCACCGCCGACGGCGTCATCATCCTGGACCCGGCCCACCGCATCCAGGTCTTCAACCGGGCCATGACCCGGCTGACCGGATGGTCCCCGGCCGAGGCCATCGGCCGCCCCCACGATGAGGTGGTGGTCCTGAACCCCCGGCGCTCCGGCATGACCCTGGCCGAGGCCGAGGCCGGCGGGTGGCCCCTGGCCGGCGGAAAGCCCATCTATGTCGAAGGGGACCTGGTCCGCCGCGATGGGGGGCGCGTGGCCGTGGGGATCACCTATTCGCCTCTTCTGGACCGCACCGGCCGTCTGGTGAACATCATCGGCGTGGTGCGGGACATGACCCGCGTCCGGGAGGCCGAGGAGCTGAAGTCCACCTTCATCTCCATCATCTCCCACGAGCTCAAGACGCCGGTCTCCATCATTAAGGGTTACGCCGGCACGTTGCGGCGGGAGGACGCCACCTGGGACGCGGCGACGGTGCGGGAGATCGCGGCGATCATCGAGGAGGAGGCGGACCGGCTCACCGAGCTGATCGACAACCTGCTGGATGCCTCCCGCCTGCAGGCGGGGGCCCTGGAGCTGCAGTTCGTGGAGGTCGCCCTGGACGAGCTGGCGGAACGGGTGGCAGACCGCTTCCGTCCCCAGACCGACCGTCATTTCATCGTGGTCGACTTCCCGCCGGATTTCCCTCTGATCCAGGGGGATCCCCGCCGGCTGGAGCAGGTGCTGGCCAACCTGGTGAGCAACGCCATCAAATACTCTCCGCAAGGGGGGACGATCCGCATCTCCGGGCGGGCGACGCCGCGGGAAGTGATCGTCACCGTCACCGATGAGGGCGTGGGGATCCCGCCGGAGGAGCAGGAGCGGATCTTCGAGCGCTTTTACCGCACCAGCCAGGCCATCGCCCGTCAGACGCCGGGGACGGGCCTGGGGTTGTATCTGGCCCGGGCGATCGTGGAGGCCCACGGCGGCCGGATTTGGGTAGAGAGCGCCCCCGGACGGGGATCCGCGTTCAGCTTCTCCATCCCGCGCAGCCCGATACGGTAAGAGGATCCGGACGTGCGGTGAGCTCCCTCCACGTTAAAGCGAACCGCTGGCTCTCCCTCCCCGGACCGGAAGGTGTTATAACCCGAACGGTGAGCGCGATCTCCCTTCCCGCGTGAAAGCGGGCGGCGCCCTTGCTCATCCGGGGAGAAGGCTCGGAGCCGAGCGTGCATCGATTCATCTTCTCCGGGAAGTGAAGGGACCACCCCATGTCCTTCGTCCACCTGCATGTCCACACGGAATACTCGCTGTTAGATGGGCTCAGTCGGATCGACGATCTGATCGGGCGGGCGGCCGAGCTGGGCATGCCGGCCCTCGCCCTGACGGATCACGGCGTCCTCTACGCCGCCATCGCTTTCTATCAGAAGGCTCAGGAGGCCGGGATCCGGCCCATCCTGGGGATGGAAGCCTACGTGGCCCGCCGCACCATCCAGGATCGGGAGCCGGATGACCGGAGCCTCTACCACCTGACGATCCTGGCGATGGATGAGACGGGCTGGCGGAATCTCATCCGCCTGGCGACCATCGCCCAGCTGGAGGGTTTCTATTACAAGCCGCGCATCGACAAGGCCCTGCTGGAGCGCCACGCGGAGGGGTTGATCGTCCTCTCCGGATGCCCCTCGGCGGAGATCCCCCGTCTGCTGGCCCAGGGGCGGATGGAGGAGGCGGAGGCGGTGGCGGCGTGGTTCGCCGAACGCTTCCCCGGGCGCTTTTTCCTCGAGCTGCAATCCCACCCGGGCGTTCCGGAGCTGGATGAGATCAACCGGGGTCTGGTGACCCTGTCCCGCCGCCTCGGGCTCCCCCTGGTGGCCACCAACGATGTGCACTACGTCCGCCCGGAGGACGCCGGGCTCCAGGACGTGCTGCTCTGCATCCAGACCGGCAAGCGGCTGAAGGAGCCCGGCCGCATGAAAATGAGCGATAACACCTACTATCTCCGCACCCCGGAGGAGATGCAGGAGCTTTTCGCCGAGATCCCGGAGGCCCTGACCAACACCCTGCGGGTGGCGGAGATGTGCTCGCTGAAGCTGGAGCTGGGCCGCCACCGGCTCCCCCGCTTCGATCCGCCACCAGGCTTCCCGGACCCTGCGGCCTATCTGCGGCACCTGGCTGAGGAGGGCTTCCGGGCTCGCTTCCCTCAGCCTCGGCCGGGCTACCGGGAGCGCCTGGACTACGAGCTGGAGATTATCCACCGCATGGGGTTCGATGCTTATTTCCTGATCGTGTGGGACCTCATCCGCTATGCCCGGGAGCGAGGGATCTGGTGGAACGTGCGGGGCTCCGGCGCCGGGAGCCTGGTGGCTTACTGTCTGGGGATCACCCGGGTGGATCCCATCGAGCTGGATCTGATCTTCGAACGCTTCCTGAACCCGGCCCGCGTGTCGATGCCGGACATCGACATCGACTTCCCGGACGATCAGCGGGATGAGATGATCCGCTATGCGGTGAACCGCTACGGGGCGGACCGGGTGGCCCAGATCATCACCTTTGGGACGATGAAAGCCCGGGCGGCGGTGCGGGATGTCGGCCGGGCCCTGGATCTCCCCCTGCCGGAGGTGGACCGGGTGGCCCGGCTCATCCCCGCGATCCCGGGCAAGGACATCTCCATCCGGGATCTGCTGGATCCTTCGAACGAGGAAGGGCGGGAGCTGCGGCGACTGTATCAGGAGAAAGATTACATCCGGGAGCTGCTGGATCTGGCCATGCAGCTGGAGGGGACGGTGCGCCATGCCGGCACCCACGCGGCGGGCGTGGTGATCGCCGATCGCCCTCTGGTGGATTACGTCCCTCTCCACCGGCCGACCGGGCTGAAGGGGAGCGCACGGGAGGAGAACGGCGGGGAGGAGGGAGAGGGGGAGGCCCTCCTGCCGGTCACCCAGTTCGATATGGAGGCCCTGGAGGCCCTGGGCCTCTTGAAGATCGACTTCCTGGGCCTTTCCACCCTCACGGTGATGCGGGAGACCTGCGAACGGGTGGCCCAGCGTCACGGGGTGCGTCTGGACCTGGAGACCATCCCGACGGACGCTCCGGAGGCCTACGCCCTTCTGGGGCGGGGGGAAACGGTGGGAGTGTTCCAGGTGGAAGGGCGGGGGTTCAGCCGAATGATGCGGGACCTCAAGCCCCAGGCCTTCTCCCATGTGATGGACGCCCTGGCCCTCTACCGTCCGGGGCCGCTGGAATATATCCCCAACTACATCCGCCGCATGCGCGGCCAGGAGCCCATCGAATATCGTCATCCGCGTCTGGAGCCCATCCTCTCGAAGACCTTCGGCATCCTGGTCTACCAGGAGCAGATCATGCGGGTGGCCATCGACCTGGCCGGCTACACGCCCTCTGAGGCGGATGAGCTGCGCAAGGTCGTGGCCAAGAAGAAGGGGGAGGCTTTCCCCAAGCAGCGCGCCAAGTTCCTGGAGGGCTGCGTCCGCAACGGCATCCCCGCTGAGGTGGCGGAGGCCATCTGGGGGGACATCGAGTTCTTCGCCCGTTACGGCTTCAATGCCGCCCACGCCGCCTCCTACGCCAAAATCTGCGTCCAGACGGCTTATCTCAAAGCCAAATATCCGGTCGAGTATCTGTGCGCCCTGATGACCGTCGACCGGAACAAGACAGAGAAGCTCGGCCTCTATGTCGCGGAGTGCCGGCGCCTGGGGATCCCCGTCCTCCCGCCCGACATCAACCGAAGCGAAGCCACTTTCACCATTGAGCGGACGCCGGAGGGCGTGGAGGCCATCCGGTTCGGGCTGACGGCGGTGAAGAACGTGGGGGAAGGGGCGGTGGCCCGCATCCTGGCCGCCCGGCGGGAGGGCGGGCCTTTCCGGGATCTGGATGATCTGGCCCGGCGGGTGGATCTGAAGGAGATCGGCCGGCGAGCCCTGGAATCCCTGATCCGGGTTGGGGCTCTGAGCGCCTTCGGGAATCGAGCTCAGCTGCTGGAGATCCTGGACCGCTTGATGGAGGCCAGCGCCCGTTACCATCGGGAGCGCCAGCAGGGGATGCTCAGCCTCTTCGATCTGAGCGGCCTTCGGCTGGAGGCGACCTCCCTGGTCGGCGCGCTGCCGAATCTGCCCGAGGTCGAGGAGGGCCAGATCCTGGAATGGGAGAAGGAGCTCGTCGGCGCTTATCTCTCAGAGACCCCGCTCACCCGGCAATGGCCGATCTTGCAGCAGGTGGTCACCCACACCACGGCCGACCTGAGCGAGGAGCTCCACGGGCAAACCGTGAAGCTGGCCGGCCTGATCCGGGCGGTGCGGACCGTCACGACGCGAACCGGGGAGACCATGGCGTATGTGACGATGGAAGACATCCATGGGATGGTGGAGGTGGTGATCTTCCCCCGCCTGTGGAAGCAGAAGGGGGACCGGGTGCGCCCGGATTCGATCCTCATCGTGGTGGGCAAGGCGGAGAGCGGAGGGCGGGAGCCTCGGGTGGTGGCGGAGGACCTGCGGGATCAGGAGGTGCTGGCGCGACCGGTTGAGGAGCAGACGGAAACGGAAGCGGAGGGGTTCCCGGAGGCCGAGGAGCGTATCCTCCCGCCGAACGGCTGGGAGCGTTCCAGGGAGGAGACAGCCTCCGATCCGAAGAAAGCCGCTCCGCCCGTTCCTCCTTCGTCCTCGGAGGCGACGCCCTCTCCGCCTTCAGAGGGGGAGGCAAGCGCCTGGACCCCGGCCTCCGAAAGGGGACAACAGATCCCCCCAGGGCTGGAAACCCCCAGAGCCGTCCCGGCCCGGCAAATCGTGGTGTATCTTTACCGGACCGACCGGCTGGAGGACGATCTGCGGCGGCTGCAGGAGGTCCATCGGCTGCTCACAGAGCGGCCGGGGCCGGACCCCTTCCAGGTCGTGGTGGTGTATCCGGACCGGCGGCAGGTCCGACTGCGGTTCCCTCAGCAAGGCACGTGGTATTCCCCGGAGCTTCTGGCGCGCCTCGAAGGCCTGCTGGGCCCGGACTCCGTGCGCGTCTTCCCGCTTAAGCCGCAAGAGTGAGCCGGCGGGTCCTTCTGCGCAACGCGCTGAAGCCGCCGGGCTTCGCTTTATGGTAAAATCCCGGAGCGGGAGGATGTAGATGGCGTTCACGGTGGAGGATCTGCGGGATCTGGCGGAATTGTTGCGCGCGCATCCGGAGTGGCGGGAGCCCTTGTGGGCCCTGCTGGCCTCGGAGGAGGTGCGCCGGATGCCTGCCGATCTGGCGGCCACGCGGGAGGCGATGGAGCGGGGCTTCCGGCGGGCTGCCCGCCTCATCTTGGCCCTCTACCGGGCCCAGCGGCGACAGGCCCGGGAGACGGACGCCCGCTTTGCGGAGATGGCTGAGGCCATCCGCCGCCTGGGCGAGACCTTCACCGCCCATCGTCAGGAGTTCCTGGCTCACCAGGCCCAGACCCAAGCGCAGCTTACGGAGCTCAACGCGGCCGTCCGCAACCTGACCGAAGTCGTCCGCAGCCTGGCCGAGACCCAGCTTGGGTTGGCGGAGGCCCAGCGTCGCACTGAGGAGAATCTCCAGCGTCTGGCGGAGGCCTTCATCGCCCATCGTCAGGAGTTCCTGGCTCACCAGGCCCAGACCCAAGCGCAGCTTACGGAGCTCAACGCGGCCGTCCGCAACCTGACCGAAGTCGTCCACGGTTTAAGCGAGACCGTCCATAATCTGGCCGAGATCCAGCTTGGGTTGGCGGAGGCCCAGCGTCGCACCGAGGAGAACCTCCAGCGCTTGGCGGAGGCCTTCACCGTCCATCGTCAGGAGTTCCTGGCCCACCAGGCCCAGACCCAAGCGCAGCTTACCGAGCTCAACGCGGCCGTCCGCAACCTGACCGAAGTCGTCCACAACTTAATTGAGACGGTGCGCAACCTGGCCGAGTCCTTCATCACCCACCGTCAGGAGTTCTCGTCCTACCAGGCCCAGACCAACGCGGGCTTTGCCGAGCTCAGCGCTGAAGTCCGCGCCCTGGCGGAGGCGCAGCATTCGCATTATGAGGCGTTCATTGCTCACCGTCAGGAGTTCCTGCAGCAACGGGCGGAGACAGATCGTCGGTTTGCGGAGCTGGCCGAGGCTCAGCGTCGCACGGAGGAGAGCCTCCGGCGCCTGAGCGAGGCGTTTGAAGCCCACCGCCAGGAGTTCCTGGAGCATCGTGCGGAGACGGATCGCCGTTTCGCCGAGCTTACGGAGGCTCAGCGTCGCACGGAGGAGAGCCTCCGGCGCCTGAGCGAGGCGTTTGAAGCCCACCGCCAGGAGTTCCTGCAGCAACGGGCGGAGACAGATCGTCGGTTTGCCGAGCTTACGGAGGCCCAGCGTCGCACGGAAGAGAGCCTCCAGCGCCTGAGCGAGGCGTTTACGGCTCATCGAGAGGAGACGGACCGTCGGTTTGCGGAGCTGGCCGAAGCTCAGCGTCGCACGGAGGAATCGCTTCAGCGCTTGAGCGAGGCATTTATTGTCCACCGCCGGGTTGTGGCCGATGATATGTCTGTCCTGAAGAAAGAAAGCCTGGAGCGGCGATATCGCGAACGGGCAGCCGCTTACTTCGGAGGACCGGATTTCCACAAGGTGCGGGCGCTGACCTTTGACGAGCTGATGGAGGCGCTTGGGAAGGCCCTGAAGGCTCGATCCATCACTCGTGAGGAATACGAGGAAGCCCGGCGGGTGGATGGGGTGATCCGGGGGAGGCGGCGCCAGCGTTCCATGCACCTGGCCCTGGAGGTCTCCTGGATCATCGATCGAGGGGATGTGGAGCGGGCGGTTCGGCGGGCAGAGATCCTCCGCAAGGCCCTGGGGGAGACCTGGCCCGCGGTGGCCGGGCGCGAGATCACAGAGGGAGCGCGGGAGGCGATCGAACGGCTGCGCCGGGAGGGCCGGCCCATCGTTGTGGTCCAGGATGGGTGGGTGGATTGGCCCTCGAAGCCGGTTTAAGCGTCGATCCTGACCCATCCCCGCCTCACATGCCCGGCGACGCCTCTTCCTCAGTTATGCCTTACCACGCTATCCCGGCGTGGATCCCTTTTGCGTTCCTCCTCGCGCTTCGCGGCGACCCCGGGTTTCGCTACAATGGATCCCTGACCGAAAAGCGGGCCTAGGGGGGCAGGGAATGGAGGGGGTTGGGATGGAACCGGTGGTGCTGGTGGCGGCCGGGTATCTCCTCGGCTCGGTGTTGCCAGCGGAGTTCTTCGTGCGCTGGAAGACCGGGCGCACCCCGCACGAATTCCGGGACAACCCCGGCGGGGGTGGGGCGTGGCGGCTGGCAGGCCCTCTCCCCGGGCTGATCACGATCCTCTTTGATCTGGGCAAGGGAGCTCTTCCCACAGCCATCGCCCTGCGGGCCGGGTTCAGCCTGCCCTGGCTGATCGCTGCGGCGGTGGCCCCGGTGGTTGGCCATTGCTGGCCCTTTTATAAGGTCATCCGACGGGATCGCGGAGGCCGGGGCCTGGGGCCCGCCACCGGAGCGCTCTTCGTCCTGGCCTTCCGAGAGGTGGTGCCCGCTTACGTCCTGGGCGCCCTCGCCGCCTATCGCTTCCGCTGGCTGCCCAGCGTCGGCATCGTGGCCTTCCCGCTGAGCCTTCTCCTCCTGTGGGTCTGGAAGGTTCCCCCGGAGCGGTTCGCCGCGGCTTTCGCGGTGATGCTCGTGGTCCTGATCCGCAATGTGAACCTGTTGTGGACGGTGCTCCGCACTCGGGGTGCGGAGCGTCCGCACTGAGGGCCGCGATGGCGCGCCGACGGGTGGTGGCCCTCACCGGGGCCGGGGTCTCGGCGGAGAGCGGGGTTCCGACGTTCCGGGGCCCGGGTGGGCTGTGGAGGGATTACCGGCCGGAGGATCTGGCCTCCCCGGAGGCCTTCGCCCGGGATCCAGTCCGGGTATGGGAGTGGTATGCGTGGCGCCGGGAGTGCATTGCCCGGGCGACACCGAACCCCGCGCACCGGACGCTGGCCGCGATGGAGGAGGCGCTCCCGGATTTCCTCCTCATCACCCAGAACGTGGATGGGCTCCATTCGCAAGCGGGCAGCCGCCGGGTGATCGAGCTCCATGGCAGCCTGTGGCGCATGCGGTGCGTCCGGGAGGGACGGGTCTGGGAGGATCGGCGGGTGCCGTTGCCGGAGTTGCCGCCGCGTTGCCCGGCTTGCGGGGCCCTGGCCCGGCCGGACGTGGTGTGGTTCGGGGAGCCGCTTCCGGAGGCGGCGTGGACGCAGGCCTTCCGCGCCGCGGCGGAGGCGGAGATCTTCCTGATCATCGGGACCTCCGGGCTCGTGGAGCCGGCGGCCTCGCTCCCGCGATGGGCTCGCGCCCACGGTGCCCGCCTGATCGAGTTCAACATCGAGGGCACGGTCCTCACGCCCCTGGCGGATGAGGTCTGGCGAGGGCCGGTGGGGGAAACCCTACCCCGGTGGTGGGCGCAGTTCTCCGGGGCCTCCTGAACCGCGTGATGCCGGGGGCGCTCCTCGCGCCCCCGGCCGGATCACGCCGCAGGAGGCCTTGCTTATTCCTCCAGCGTGGAGAGGTCGCCTTCAGGGAGGCCCAGGGCGCGGGCTCGCAGCACCCGCCGCATGATCTTGCCCGAGCGGGTCTTGGGGAGCTTGTCCACGAAGTGGATGGCCTCGGGCCGGGCGATGGGGCCGATCAGCTGGGCCACATGCTGGCGCAGCTCCTCGGCCAGGGCCTCGCTGGGGGTGTAGCCGGCCTTGAGGATGACGTAGCAGTGGATCCCCTCGCCCTTCACCTCGTGGGGCAGGCCGATGGCAGCGGCCTCGGCCACCGCCGGATGGGCCACCAGGGCCGACTCGATCTCCGCCGTGCCCAGCCGGTAACCGCTCACCTTCAGCACATCGTCCACCCGCCCGATGATGTAGAAGTAGCCATCCTCATCCCGCCGGGCGGAATCCCCTGTGAAGAACCATCCGGGATACTTGGACCAGTAAGTCTTCACGTAGCGATCGGGATCGCCGTAAAGCGTGCGGCTCATCCCGGGCCATGGGTTCTGGATCACCAGGTAGCCCTCCACGCCGGGCGGGCATGGGTTGCCGTTCTCGTCCACCACCTCGGCCCGGATGCCCGGGAAGGGCAGGGTGGCCGAGCCGGGCTTGAGGGGGACGCATGGCATGGGGGTGATCATGAAGCCGCCGGTCTCCGTCATCCACCAGGTGTCCATGATCGGGCAACGTCCCTTCCCGATCACCCGGTAATACCAGCGCCAGGCCTCCGGGTTGATCGGCTCGCCCACCGTCCCCAGCAGGCGCAGGGAGGAGAGGTTGCGCCGGTTGGGCCACTCATCCCCAAAGCGCATCAGCCCCCGGATGGCCGTGGGGGTGGTGTACAGCACGGTCACCCCGTATTTCTCCACGATGCTCCACCAGCGATCCGGGTAAGGATACGTCGGCGCTCCCTCATACATCACGCTGGTGGCCCCCAGCATCAGCGGCGCGTAGACGATGTAGGAGTGCCCGGTCACCCACCCGGGGTCCGCCGTGCACCACCAGATGTCTTCATCCTTGATGTCGAAGACCCACTTCATGGTCGTGTAGATATAAACCGCGTAGCCGCCGTGGACGTGGACCTGGCCCTTGGGGGCGCCGGTGGTGCCGGAGGTGTAGAGGATGTAGAGGGGGTCCTCGGCGTCGGTTTCCTCCACCGGGCATTCGCCCTGGGCGAAGGGCAGCCGGGCCAGCTCATCGTAAAAGTAATCCCGCCCGGGCTCCATGGGCACCTCGTGGCGGGTGCGGCGGACCACCAGCACGTGCTCCACGGAGGGGGCGCGCCGGACCGCCTCGTCCACCGTGCGCTTGGTCTCCACGATACGCCCGTTCAGGTATCCGCCGTCGGCGGTGATCACCAGGCGGGATTTGGAGTCTTCGATGCGCGTGTGAAGGGCCTCCACGGAGAAGCCAGCGAAGACCACGCTGTGGATCGCCCCGATGCGGGCGCAGGCCAGCATGGCGATGGGCAGCTCCGGGATGCGGGGCATGTAGATGGTCACCCGGTCGCCCTTGCGGACCCCCAGGGCCTTCAGGACGTTGGCGAAGCGGTTGACCTCGCGGTAGAGGTCGTAGTAGCTCAGCACCCGGCGCTCGCCGTTCTCCGCCTCCCAGTAGAGGGCCACCTTGTTCTTGCGCCAGGTCTTCATGTGGCGGTCCACGGCGTTGTAGCAGATGTTGATCTTGCCGCCGACGAACCACTTGTAGAAGGGCTTGTTGCTGTCGTCGAGGACCCGGTCCCATTTCCGGAACCACTCCAGCTCTTCGGCGCGCTCGGCCCAGAAGGCCTCAAGGTCCTGCATGGCGCGCGAATAGACTTCCTCATAGTTTTTGATGTAGGCGCGCTCGAGGACCTCGGGGGAGGGATAATACACCTCGCCGCTCAGATGACGGATATCCGCCACGACTTCCTTCACCGCCATGGCACCCTCCTTTTGGATAAAAAAATTCCCCGCGGCGGGGATCACCCCCGCCGCGGATGGTTGCCTGCCTCTTTCCACGCTCAGCTACCACACCGCGATCAAGCGGACGGGGCCGCCGGAGGCGCCTTCGATGCGCAGGGCGCCGACGAAGACCATGGCTCCGGCAGGCGGGATGCGGCCCAGGTTGGCAACGTTCTCCAGCCCCCACTTGTTGGCCGGGAGGATGGTGTAGTGGGTCTTGAAGTCCGTGGACGCCCCGTAGTCCAGGCTCAGGGTGTCCACCCCGATGCCCACGATGTTGCGCTCCTTCAGGAGGAACTCGGCAGTGTCCGGATGGAAGCCCGGGAAGTGCATCACGCCCTGGGCGTCCATGTTGCGGTAGGCCGCCTCGTCGCCCACGCGAGCCCCCCATCCGCTCCACATGAACACCACGGCGCCGTCCGGCAGACGCCCGTAGCGCCGCTCCCAGGCCCGGATGTCGTCGGGGGTGAGCTGGGCGTCGGGGTTGCGCCGGGCGCGGTCGCGGATGTCGATGACCGCCGCCGGGGCGACCAGGACCTCCGCGGGGAGCCGCTCGATGGTCAGGGCGTTCTTCCCGAAGTGGACGGGGGCGTCCATGTGGGTGCCGTGGTGCTCATAGATGTGCCAGCGGTTGGCGTAGAAGCCGTGCTGGGCGTGGTTGAAGACGTTCTCGATCTGGAGGCGCGGCGCCCCGGGCCAGATGGGGAAGTTGGGGTTCTGCACGTAGGTGAGGTCCACTTTTCGCTGGAAGACGCGGGCAGCGGTCCGCACCATCACCCCGACGGGGGCGGAGGCCGCCTCGCCGTAAGCGGGCTTTCGCCAGGAGACGAACCCGTGGGCGCTCACCAGGGTGGCGGCCGGGTGCGGCGCCACCTGATAGCGGAAGGGCCCCAGGGTGCCCTTGGGCGGGATCTCCTCGGCCAGCCAGACGGCCGACTGGAGGTCTCCGCCTTCGGCCTCGAAGCCCCGGAACCAGGCCCGGGCGGGGGTGGCGGTGGCGGCGACGAAATCCGCGTTGCGGGGGACGTGGCCGGCGACGTAGAGGTCGGAGATGGTCTCCTCGGTGAGGTTGCGGACGGTGAGGGTGAAGGAGACGAGGTCGCCTTCGCGCGCGCCCTGGATCTCCACGCTCAGCCAGGGCCAGACCGTCGGGCCGGGGGAAGGGAGCACGGTGGCGGCCATCGCGCCGCTTAGCATCTTGAGGAAGTCCCGACGGCTCCAGGCCCGCGCCATCGCCTCATAGACCTGTGGACCGCACATGGCTCCCTCCTTTCCTGCCGGTTTGGCGAGCGCTCTGAATGATTCGATCCGGCGGATGCGGGTTGACCGCACCGGCCGGGTGTCGCCTCCAGGTTGTGCGCCGGCAATGGGGAAGAGCGCCCTGGCCCTCTCTGGAAGGGGAAGTTTAACGCCATTCTACACAGTTCGGAGTATGCCTGTCAAGGCGCCGAGCCCTTGGACGCGAGTTGGGACGTCAGGCGTTCGAGATGGATAGGATGCGGCAGATCCATGGGAAACTTCCCGAGGATGGCTGGCCATCATCGGAGGCGAAGGATTCCCCTTTGTGCCTTCTGGTTAAAGGTCGAGAGCGTGCTTCCGGGGGCCGAAGTGGGGGATCATCCCCGGATATAATGCTGGGCGCCGAGGTGGCGGACCATCCCTTTGATCTCCATCACGGTGAGGGCGCTGCTGACCTGGGCGACGGGCAGGCCGGCGGCCCGGGCGATTTCATCGATGTGCATGGGCTCCCGTCCGAGCAGCTCCAGGAGGCGGGCCTCCACCGGGTCGGCGGGCAGCTGCAGCTGGACCTCCGCTTGCCGGGCGGTCACCGACCAGTTGAGGGCCTCGAGGAGCT
>Ga0209143_1001059_pt1 | contig 12987 bp, 18 predicted proteins | sample FaiFalFF_MnMetaG_3_FD_184739 | JGI IMG/M metagenome (GOLD analysis project Ga0209143, IMG submission 184739) | Freshwater microbial communities from Yellowstone National Park, Wyoming, USA - Fairy Falls B (FF_Mn_B) MetaG (SPAdes) (version 3) | ecosystem: Environmental > Aquatic > Freshwater >...
CGTCAGAGGACCGCATCGTACTCCTTTCTAATTTTGAGGGGTTCTACTGGGGTCCGATCTCGGTCGCACTTCGCCCGGCTTCGCGGAGGACTTTGAAATAAATCCGACCTCGTCATCGGCGCCGAATAGAGGTCGGTATCTATATTTTGAATGAAATGACCAAGATTTTTGTCCTCTGGTCCTAAGTCTCAACCACTAGAGTATGGGTTTGAAGTGTTTCTATGAGAGAAAGAGAAAAAGTGAAGATAGATATAGTAAGGAGCCCATAGACGCGGTGAACTGGTAAGTATCAGGGGGTAAAAGGGGGTGGGTATGCTTCATTTGGTGTTTTCTTCAGTACGGCCGGGTGTTTAAGGCCCGAGCGCCGGGAGTTTCAAAGTCACTCCTGCTTGCGCAGGGCCCCTTAACGGGGGAGAATACTTGTGACTCCCTCTCTTGACTCCCTCTCTTCTCGAGAGGGGCCGGTCACCCGGGTCTCCTCCACCCGACCGTCTTCGAGGTTCTTCGTTTCGGCTTCCTTCATCCAGCTGAAGACCTCTTCGGCCAATCTAATAGCTTTGATCTTTATGATTCTCCGTTGGGTAATCGGAATGTGGTAGACCTTTATCGCCGCCTGCATCAACGCGTCCCTGAGCGCTCTGTCGCAGATGAACGGCTTGTCGCTTGGGTTCCGTGCCATCCTGATGCCTGCTTTATTGAAAAACTTTTGGCGGCTCCTGAAACCCAGCATCTCGATGAAGACCTCGCAGACATGTGCTTGCTTGATTACATCGTCTACGATTCTGAGCCTTTCGAACAACCCCATGAGCCTGTACTCCGGGTAGTTCTGTAGCACCACCTCGACGAAACTTTCTGCAAACACCTCTAATCTCACCTCATCGAATTTCGTCGGCGACCTTATCTTCCTCGTAGGCATGATCGCTTGCATGAGTTGTTGAAGCCTCTTCTTTATTGACGGCGCCGTGGCTTTCAAAAGCTGTCGGAGTGCCTTATGAAGCCTTCTTGCCCGTCTCCATAACGTCATGTAAGGCCAGCAGTTTAGAAATCTCACATCGACAATTCTTCGGTATTTCGGATAGATGAAGGCCGTTATTACAGCGTCGTTGTAGTCGTTCTTATCGATCTCGATATCGATGTTGACTCCTGCCTTTTTTAGGACTTCGACTTTCCGCCTAACAAATGACCTGAACTCTTCCTGTGCCGTCAGTCTAGTTATAGCTTCGACCTCGAGTCCGGCCTCGCATAGAGCCTTCATCAAATCAACGTGGTTCGGGTACATGCTGTCGAGCACGACCTTTTTAACTTCGGCCTTCTTCAAGAACTCCACGAGCTCTCTGTTCTTTACTGTGGTTAACATCTCCTTCGACGGAATGAAGACGATGGACGACCTGGCCCAATGAAAGTCAACTACTGCTGTGTCTTCGTCCACGTAAATCGGCAATTGGAGCTCTTCTCGTAACTTCCTGTAGATGTTCAGTGCTTCCTTCCCTTTCCGTAGTACCTCCATCATTCTTCACCTCTTCTCCGTCCCCGTCTCCCCGGGGGAGAGAGGCAGGCCGGGCATCCGGCCGCGTCCTCGAAGGCCACCCCCCTACTCGTTCTGGTCCGCCCTCCGGCGGCCTCACCCTTTCGGGGAGGCGCCTCCGCAGGCCCATCGGCCTTCCCCCGAGGACCCCCAGAGGGGGCCCTCAGGGGAGCCCGGACTCTCCCCTCTACCCCCTCTGGGGCGGGGATTCTTCGACTTGACTGATTACGAAGTCGTAGTCGAGATTTTGAAGCTCTTGAAGGTTCAGCACCTTCCCTTCGGGAAGCCTCGTCTTCAGAACGAAATGAATGATAATATCGCCGGGCTTCGCCGAGACTGCTATCCTGTTGAAAGGCACCTCGACACCTAGAATCTCCGTCAGCAATACCGACGTACTTTCGTGTCCTACCGCGCTTATAAATCCTTCTGGTAGCTGTAGCAGTCGCCTTACTTCGTCGGGGGTTGCACGCTTCATCATTACTGTAACTCTTTCGTGTTTTCTGAAATCTACTGGAATGACCAGAGAATTGAGTATGTAGGTGGTCACCCTCATCTCACCTCGCTTCCTGTGGAGAACTCAGCGGTGTCCTTCCGCACGACGAGCCGACCGTTGCCGAGATCCACGATGTCGAAGAACCCTTTGTTGTCTCTAAGGCCCGTCTTTGCTTCGAGTGTTTGCAGTTCTCCACTCTCGGTAACGATGTAGTAGTTGACTACGACTTCTCTCTTCGAGCTCGAGGCGTAGTCGTGGACCATCTTTACGACCTTTCCGGCAAGTTTCCTCATCTCGTCGGTGGTGACGTAGGTGTATCTGTGCACGTTCTTCTTCGAATCCTTGTTAACGTGTCTGACGGTGACGCCGAACTTCGCATCAAATATTGGCTTGAACTTCATGTCCTCGTCGAGAACGAATGTCATGATGTTGTCGTGTTGCCCTAGACTTCCCCACGTGTCTCGCTTCCAAACAAGGATTTCGCCTTCGCTCATCTACGTCTCCACCTCCCCCTTTCCCCCACAGGCAGGCTAGAGGTCTGGATGGACGCGGAGGACCACGTCCATCGCCCCTGCCCTGTCCGGTCGGGGGCTTTCGCCCCCCAAGGGCTGAGGCCCGGGACCAGGCACGACCCAGAACCCAGGTCGGGCATCTTTCACCACCTTCCCCTCCCTTGGACCCTCCACCGGCTCCCGCAAATGCGGGAACGGGCCAGGGTGGGACGGGAGGGATCCCTGGGACCTCCTCTTTGGGAGGTCCCTTGGACGCCCTGCCTGCCCGGGGCCAACCCCCAGACGGAGCCAACCGGCCCCGCCCGGAGATTAACCCCGAGCAGGGCCGGTGGCTTCAAAAAAGGAAACAAGGGGTTGGCGTAGGGGAAAGGGGCCGTCAGCTAAGAAGACGGCGGAGTAGTTTCTGCTTGGCGTTGGCGATCATCAAGGTCGTTGTCGTCGCTCCGAACAACAACAGAGCAGTTTCTAGTATGCCGAAAGTCGTCGTCTGGTACGCCAACAGCAATAATGCCGCCGGGACTGTTACCAAAGTCGCCGTATCAATCGCAAACTCTACCAGTGGGACTGTCGCTCGCTTGATCAACATCATCAACTTTTCTAACACTGACAGCGGTTCCTCTTCCTCCCATTCCTCATCCTCCCACTCTTCGTCTTCCCACTCGTCCTCTTCTTCCCATTCCTCTTCCGGCCACTCCTCCTCTATCGTCTCGTCCTCGATGCCCCCCTCCCGACCTGGAACCTCCCGGGCCCTCCGCTCCCTTATCGAATCGACCATCCCGCTCATGAAATCGCCACCGAGTTCCCATGACATCGGGAGGAAGGGCCTTTCGGTTTTGCTCATGGCCGATTCCCCGGGGGCGCCGGGAATTTTCAACCACCGGCTTCCCTCCGCAAGGAGGGGCCGGTCCAGCGCCCCTCCCCCTCGAGGCCTCCCCTGAGGAGGCCCCGGGGAGAGGATCCCCGGCAGCCCCCTCAGGGTCGGCCTCAAAAAAACCGATGGGTTTGGGGAGGAGGGCGTCGGTTGTCAGTAGCGGTCGGTGGGCAGTAGCGGCGGTGTCGTTTTGCCGTTCCACATCAGATACTCCAGGGACAGACGTCCCTGGCGTATCCTCATGATGGCCTCCGCGGCCTCGTCTGGCATCTGGAAGCGCTGGGCACAGAAAAGGCCCAGCGTCCAGGCTCTCGGCTCGAAGATTGTCGTCTTCGCTTCGTCGCCGTCTTCCTCCTCCCAGCCGTCGCCGAACCGGACTTCCTGGGCCCTCCGCTCCCTTATCGAGTCGGTGTGTCCGCTCATATTGAATCGCCCCTGTAATCCCATGACATTGGGAGGGAGGGCCTTACAGGTCCGGCCATCTTCTCACCGACTCCCCGGGGCTGCCGGGTTTGAAACACCACCGGCTTCCCTCCGGGTATGAGCAGGCGCCTCTCCTTAGCCTCTCTCCCGGCTTCCACGGCGGTGAACGATATGCATGAATGTTACTTAACTGCTGAAAGAACAGAAAAAGGGAAGGGATTTTGGGCCTTCAATGGAAGCGGAAGAGGACTAGTGGTATCAGCAGGACGATGAGGAGGACCGTTGTAATGATCATCGAGAGCCTATAGCCGGTCCTGCCCCTAACGTGCGCCGGTACTATGTATCCTCCGTCGAGTGGCCTGACCGGCAGGGAGTTCATGACGACCAGCCAGAAGTTCAGGAAGAAGACGTGGTGGAGGACGCTCATCGGTAAGACGAAAGGCGATCCGAGCCAGGAGTGGACGAACCAGCCCTCCGGTGGATACGTCGGAGAGGGTATGTTCAGCATCGAGAGCATGAGCGGCGGGACGAAGAGGTAGACCGGGTTGTCCCAGGCCCTGCTCAGGAGCGCCAAGGCCTCGGAGTTCTGGGGCTTCAGGCCCGAGAGGAGCCAGAGGTACCCCGCGAGGGCTATTCCGGCTATGATCAGGTTGGTGTAGATCCCTGCGCCGACGAGCTCCAGGGCCTCCCTCGGCCTCATCTTCCTCTCGACGTTGCCCGGCGGCTCGACGAAGGCTCCAGCCGGTATCGGTCCCGCGAAGAAGACGCCCACCTTCCTGATTTGGTAGCCGTACATCCTCAGGATGAAGTCGTGGGCCAGCTCGTGAAGCATCATGGCGAAGAAGAGGGCTATAAGCGTCTCGGCCAGCGGGAGGTGAGTGTCGATCCCTACTACGCCTATCCCTGCGAGTGGGTGCTGCCTGTAGAAGGCCTTCATCCTCTGGAATGCTTCGGCGTTGGTCGTCTGCCAGACCAGGCTGTAGATCAGGCTGCCTCGGCCGCTCTTCTCGACCCTACTGCGAAGAAGAACGGCGGGTAGTACGTGACGAGGCCGCTCCTTTTCAAGACTAGTCAAGACTAGCTTCCCCTTTTTGAGCACCGGCGTGTAGGAGGAGTAGCAGGCCTCGCAGAGGGGGACGTCCTGGTGAGCGTCGGCGCCCGGATCGTAGAGCGTATAGGTTTTCGTCGCAGGAGAGCCGCATTTTAAGCAGGCGTTTCCCGACATCCCTACATACGCACAAACATGTTATATAATTTCATGTGCGGTTGGAGTTAGGAGGAAGACATGGCTCGGAAGAAGCGCAGGTTAAGGGAGGCCTCCAAACCCTCAAGGACCTCCGAGCGGTCCATATCTGACCCGGACGAAACGGCACACGAGCTGACATCGCATTTGCAGGAAATTGCTTATGAGTTCGGCCTCACCTTGAGGACGCAAAGGGACTTCGCCAATTTGCTCCTGAAAGTCGTAAGGGCTGGAAGACGCATAGCTTCCTGGAACGCGGAGGCCGTAGAGGGCATGGCATCGGATTTCCTCGAGGTCGCCTATAACACTGCGAAAAAGGAAGACGTTCAGATCGATGAAATTATCAGTGATTTTGCTGTGAACCATCAAATACTCCTCATGCTCGCCCTAGTGTATGATTTCTTCGAGGACAGCAGGGTCAAGAGGATAGACGAGCTGATTGACGAATTCGAAGAATTATCGATGGAGTTAGTGGCAGAGTACAAAAAGGATCCCTACGCTGTCCTCAGACCCGAACTCGCCAACAGGGCATCGGCCCTCCTCGGCGAGATCCTTTCAGTCATCAAAAAAGAGGATTTCAGACGAAGAAGCGGCTGAGCCTCATGGCGAGAGGCGCCAAGAGGAGCTCATAGGCCGTGACGGCCCTGTCTCCCGGGAGGACGACGAGCCCGAACCTTTTCACAAGCCGGGCGGCTTCGGCGACGGAGGCCTCGGGGTCGAGGAGGGGCGCCGGCACAGCAAAGTCCCTGACGAGCCTGCTGGGCTCCTTCTCGATGTGCTCGTAGTAATCGAGGAGGGCCCCGTCCTCTTCCACGAGGATTGCAGGGCAGTCCTGGAAGGAAGCCGCAACCCTGAGGACGTCGGCGTAAGGTGGGTACCTGTGGGCCTTGAAGGCGAAGTCGGAGACAGGGAGCTCGCAGGAGGTGTATTCGTCCCAGAAGAGGCCGAGGACGTCAACGGGACCGTAGAGGGCGCCTCGATAGAAGGCGGCTCCGACCGACGCTACGGCCACCCTCAAGGAGTCGAGGTCGTTTACCAGGGGAGCCTGGTAGGAGGCTACCGCAACGTGATATGTGACGAACTTTTTCAGGGCCCCCACCCACGACCTCGTTCAGGAGATCTTCGAGGCGATCCGGCGGGCGTCGGTCACGTAGGGGTAGCGGACCAGAACCGGTTTCTCGTTCTCGACCAGGTGGTAGAGGGCTGCGAGGAGGTTCGCGTTCTCCCCTATGGGCTTCTCCATGTCCTTCAGCAGATTCCTGCAATGTTACTTAATCAGAGACCTGCATAGCTTGCAGGGCTTGAGGGGCCTTTTGTCGAGGTCCCTGAGGGAGCTGGCCGGCCTCATAACGCACCTTTCCTTGCAGTGCCCGAGGCCCAGGAGGTGACCGGCCTCGTGGACGGCAACGGAGCAGGCCCTCCTGATAAGGTCCCTTCCGGTGCCGAGCCAGGCCAGGGAGACGAGGGCCCTGCCCTCCCTGCAAATCCCGAAGACCCTCTCACCCCAAATCGTTAGACTGGCGCCTATCAGGACGAGGACAGGAGCGACAATCTGGTAGGAGGACACCACATGCGAGAGGGCGCGGAGCGCATCGACGACTCCAGGTCCTGGCAGAATCTGGGCGACGAAATGGGAGCAGGGAACGTCCCAGGCCTTGCTGACAGCGGACCTTACGGTGAGCCCGAGATCCCTCGTCGGAGCGGACCCTGATCTTCGGCATCGAGCCGAAATTCGTCCGATGTTACTTAAGCTCTCTCACCCAAGAAAAATCTCATATATCGACCAGGGGAAATTCTCACCGTAAAGTGCTTATTCTGCGCCGCAAGGGAAGGGTTCCCGGTAGGGACGACGGGATACGCGCTCTGCCCCGAGGACGCGAAGAGGGTCATCCTCTGCTTCTCGATGAAGGACCAGGTAACGGAGCTGTACAGGACGATGGAGCAGTACGGGCTTATCCCGAAGGAGGCTCCGGCTGCTGAGATTGTGATAGTGAAGAAGCGAGGGAGGCCGCCGAAGAGACCAGAGGGAGTACCAGCACAGGTTCAGGCTGGCGCAGAGGAGGCCGCTCCGGAAGCCCCACAGCCTCAAGGAGAAGCTGAGCCGCAGGGATAGCGTTCTAAGCGCTCTACAGGTAAATCATCTACATTTTTTGCCTTGTAGCTATAGTGACTATATAACAGCGGCGAGAGAGATTCTGTGATGGCGGAGCAGACCGTTTCAGGGCCTGTCCAGGCTAAGTCGAGGTCGAAATACAAAGAGGGGCACGGCTATTGCAGCAGGTGCAGGAGGTTCTTTCTCCTCGAGGCCCTTGGGATGCCGAACGCCGGGATACCGAGGTGCCCCAGTTGCGGCATACTCTTGAGGATGAAGCCGAGGCACTCCAGATACAAGAGAGGGGACATAGATCCAGAGAAGTTCATTTCCGTCGAGTGACCCTCCCCAAGTTTTCGGGCGTGAAGGAAGGCCCCCTCTTCTTCTGTGCCGCCTGTGGACCCCTTCTCGCCTGCGAAGCAGGCCTCCTCGAAACGAACCTCTTCCCCATGCTGCCCTCCCTGAGGCTGTAGACATATCCTCCCAGCTCGACCTGCCCCTCCCTTTCGAGCCTCTCGACCAGCGCTTTGGGAGCCTGATCCGCAAAGACCCACTCGCCCTTTCCGGACTGGTACCCCCTCCAAGGGAGAGAGGCCAGGTCCTCCTCAGTGAAGGTCTCAACGCTCTGGACAGTTATCTGCTGGCTCTCAAGGACGGAGAGGATCTCCCTCATTTTGGAGAGCTCCTCCTCGAGCTCCGCTATCCTCTTCCTAACCCACTCGATCAGCTCCTCATGAACCAACCTGGAAGATCCATTGACGGAGTATTATAAAAGTGGACAAGGCCCTAGAGGCGAAACCGGAAAAGCTGAGCGTGTTGGAGCGCGCTGTGATCAAATATTGATATAATAAGAATTAGGAAAACCTACTGAATATGGGGGTTGCAGATCCGTCAAGGATGAGGTACGGCCTCGTTTACCAATGCCAGACGTGCGGGGCCTCTCTTGAAATATCGCCGGATGCCGTCGTCTACATCTGCCCGTACTGCGGCTCGGCAAGCTCTCTCGAGGGAGGGGGAGTCGAGCTCACGGGCTTCATGCCAGCGAGCGCGGACGACGTCAGCAGGGACGTGGCCGGGTTCCTGCGGTCCAAGGCCGGGCGGGAAGCAAGGATCAGGGACGTGAAGGTCCTCATGCTCCCATTCTGGGCCGTCCGCCAGAGGGTCAGGACGCGGTACAACGGGTACAGGCGCGAATACCGCAGCACCGGCAAGAACCAGTACCCCGTCTACGTCCCCGTCAAGGGCGAGCTCGACGAGGAGATGACAACGATAGTGTACGCGAGGGCCTTCGAGGCAGTCTTCGGCCTCGAGGACCTCAAGGAGCGCATACTCCCGCGGCTGAGGGAAGCAGGAAATTTCGACCCCGTGAAGGCCGCCAGGCACGCGAAGCTGATAGCCCCCGAGGTCTCCGAGCGGGAGGCAATAGAAAGGGCGAAGACCATCGCCTCAGAGACTCACAGGAGGAGGGTGCAGCGAATGACGACCAAGCTCTTCGACTGCTACACGGAATCGGAGCCCCTCTCGACGAGGCTGATAATGTATCCCGTGGCGGTCATTGACTACGAGTGGAAGGGCCGGAAGTACAGGGCCAGCGCAGACGCTTCCGCGAACGCCTCAGACCGGGTCCTTAAGGCCGAATTGCCGGTGGGGGGCCGCTACCGCTTGCTGGTGGCGCTGGCCACGGCAGGGCTGGTCCTCCTGATATCGCTCGCCGCCGTCCTCTCCCAGGGCGCCCTGAACGCCGGTCTCGTGGAGGGCGAGGGTGCGCTGCTCGCGCTCGTCCTGCCGCCGGCTGCCGCCGCGGCCGTGGGGTTCTTCGGCTCCCGCCGGGCGACGGCCGAGCACAGGGTCTGGCGGAGGGGGAAGAGGTTCCAGCTCCCCGAGATACCAGTCGAGGCCGAGGACATAATAGCGAAGCTCAGGGGTGGGTTCCCGTGACGGCCGCCACGACCACCACGGTCTACATCTGCCCCCAGTGCGGTGCCGAACACAAAGTCAGGGAGGGAGACGTGACGGTGAGGTGTAGGTACTGCTCGACGGTCTTCAGGACCTTCGCCGACGAGCAGAGGTACCTCCTCCCTGTTTACTACGACAGCAGCACCGCTCTGGAGAACTTCCTCCTATGGGTCAAGAAGCAGGTCGGGGTCGAGGAGTCGCTGCCCTTCAACATCGAGCTGAAGAAGGTCGAGCTCCACTTCTACCCGTTCTGGGTCGTCTCGCTAGGCGTGAGGACCAGCTTCACGGGACTCGGAGAGGACGCCGAGTACACAGGGAAGGTGGACGGGGCCTACAGGGAGGTAAAGACGGTTTACAAGAGGGAGAGCGGGACCCTCGAGAGGTCCTTCGAGTTCGCGATACCGGCTTCTCCGGAGATACCGGAGGCGAAGAAGGGCTACAGGATCTCATCGAGGGGCAGGAGCTACTTCAGCTCCGATTACGTCAAGCGCGTCGGAGGGGCCCTTCACGGGGCAACGATCGACAAGGCCCACGCGGTGGAGCTGGCGAAGGAGATGGCGAAGAACGAGATGACGTGGCAAATAATGAGGGAGGTGGTCAAGGTCGATCAGCGCTCGGACGAGGTGAACGTGCACCAGGCGATCTTCGTCAACGTGCCCGTCTGGCGCGTCACCTACCGCTTCAAGGGGAAGGAGTACCACGCCATGATCGACGCCTCGTCCAGCAGGGTCATCCAGGCGACCTACCCGCCTGACGTGCTCAAGAAGGCCGGCTACATGGGCATAGGCGTGGCGCATATGGTCGCTGCCTTCGCCTTCGCGGCCCTCCTCCTCGGATTGGGGGCCCTTCCCGCCGCGACGGCCTTCATCGGCTTCGCGGCAGCTGCGGCCGGCTACCTCTCCAGGGCCATAGGGCCCACGAGGGCGGGTGAGGCGGTTGAGTAGGTTGGGCTATGGCGAGGGGGTCCTCGTGATTTTCCTCGTGGCCGTCGGCGCCCTCATGGTGGTCTACGGGTCACAGCTGATGGCCCTCAATCTGCTCCAGCAGATGGGCGTCGTCCTGCTGGCGATCGGAGGCTACACGCTAATCTTCTCGGCCTACGCGAGGGCGGACAGGCTCTTCTTCGCCGTCTGGGGTGCGATCATTACAGGAGTAGGAGCTTCGTTCACGTTCTACGCTTTCGTCAACCCAATTCTCTCAATAGGCCTGATATTGATATTACTGGGCGTGCTCGGCATATTTGCGATGATGAGGAGGGGTGAAGGGTGATGTCGTCGAGGGTCGAGAAGGTGAAGGATCAGTACGGCCTGATGGAGAGGATCCTCTCCTACATACCGGGCTACAGGGGATACAAGGAGAAGGAGGTCAGGCGCGAGACCGACAGGCTGGTGAGGATGGCCGCGTCGTCGAGGCTGAAGAAGGCGCTGGACAACGTGAGGGAGGCCCTCTCCAAGGTGCCGGTCTCCGGGAGCGACAGGGAGCTGGCCGACAGGGTCGTGATCAGGCTGGACATGGTGAAGCAGAAGACCGAGAGGGCCGTCGCTGGCTACGCGGGCCTCTTCGACGTCGTGAAGGTGAGGGAGGACCGCCTGGACCAGCTGTTAGAGCACGACGAGAAGCTGATCACCTCGGCGGAGGGGATACTCCAGCAGTCGCTCGCAATCAAGGGCGCATCCTCTCCCGACGAGCTGAGGAGCGGGCTACGGCAGCTGCTCGACTCCATAGAAGGCTACGGGGAGCTGCTGGATAGGAGGAACGAAATAATAAACCAGCTGTAAAAGGGGTGGTAGGATGCCTCAGGTAATAGAGTGGGTGGGCGCGAAGGAGGGCGACATCGTCTGGAAGTACCCGATAGAGGAGATAACGTGGGGATCCCAGCTGATCGTCAAGGAGTTCGAGGCCGCCGTCTTCCTCCGGGACGGGAAGGCCTACGACGTCTTCAGGGCGGGGAGGCACACGCTGACCACGATGAACCTCCCGCTCCTGACCCGCGTCCTGAGCCGCGTGGCCGGCTACGACAAGGTTCCCTTCAGGGCGACGGTGATATTCGTCTCCCTCAAGCAGTTCAAGGGACTCTTCGGCGTCAAGGCGCAGACGACGGAACTGGCACCACTGATGGCCAGGGGAAGCTTCTGGTACAGGGTCGAGGACCCCAACCTCTTCGTCAACGAGGTCGTGGGAGGACAGAACGCCTACGACACCGATCGCGTCTCCGAGTTCCTTAGGGGGTACCTGAACGAGAGGCTGATAGACGAGCTGAGCAGGTACTCGCTTGCGACCGTATTCACACAGCTGGACGAGACGAGCTTCAAAACCAAGAACGCCTTGGTAGACGCGTTCAGGAGGATAGGCCTTGATCTCATAGACCTGAAGTTTGAGGGTGTCGATACCACGCCTGAGTGGAGGGACAGGCTCTTCTTCATCAGGTCAGGGGTCTCGGCGTCGGAGGTGCTGAGGATGCAGACGGTCCAGAGGGCCGCTGAGGAGCTGGCGAAGAGCCAGGGGGCGGCCGTGGGAGCGGGGGTAGCCATAATACCGCCGCTCTTCCAGCAGCCCGCCTACCAGCCGCCACCTCAGCCCCAGCCTGGCGTGACCTTCACCGCGTGCCCGAGCTGCGGGGCCCAGAACATGCAGGGAGCCAGGTTCTGCCAGAACTGCGGCCAGCCCCTCGCGAGGAACTGCCCGAGCTGCAACCAGCTAGTGCAGCCAGGGTCTAAGTTCTGCCCCAACTGCGGGACCAAGCTGGGTTAATTCGGCCCGATTTAAGAACTTCAAAAAATCTTCGACTCAGAACGACTTTAGTAAAAGATTCCCCGAATGATACCCGGGAATGAACGCGGTTAGGTCGTGAAGAGCGCCAGGTACTCCGACACCGTAGTGCAGAAGGTGAGGACCGCATACTCGAAGTTCTTCGGCCACTACATGCCGGACCACGTGATCGTCGAGCTGTGGAGGCACAAGGGCGATAGCGAAAGGTACGTCCTGACAATTTACAGCAAGGACACTAGGCTGCCGGACTTCGCGACTTCCATCATGGGCAAATATGGCGTCGAGATCGCCAAAGATATCGGCCAATGGGTCGAGAAGGAGAGGAGTTAAGATTTGATAGTAGAGGAGCCGGAGGCCCACGTCCATCCGGAGGGGCAAGCCACGATTGCGAGGTTCATGGCCATGCTGGCGAGGCTCGGAATTAACGTGATGGCCACCACGCACAGCGACCTGATAGCCCTTAAGCTCGCCCAGATGGTAGGGCTTATAGGCCTATCTCCTGAAGAGAGGGAAAGGCTCGGCTATCGTGGAGACGAGTATTTAACGAAGGAAGAGCTGGCGCTATACTCTTTCGAGCCAGAGGACGGTTCTGTAGCGAGGAAGATAGAGGTATCAGAGACAGGAGAGGTCTCCGAGCTACCCACCTACTCCAACGTGCTGGAGGAGATGTATGGGGAGGCAGTCAGGCTTCTCGAGCTTCACGGAAAGATTCCAAAGGTGAGTGAAGGATGAGTGCCATTAGGATCGTCACCGGCAAGGAAGGTTTCCCGCTCATGATCAGGGATGTCGAGCCGTTCTTCACCGAACAGTGGAGCGACGCAGAGACCGGATTTGAATATGTTGACGAGTATTACCTCGTCTTCGACTTCAGGGAGGGCCTTTTTGTTGAGATCGTCCAGAGGTTAATCGGCGGAGGAGAGTTCAGCTGGGAAGTGCCCCTCGACCAGATTGGAGAGGAGGCTCTGATGAGGTTGAAGGAGAGCGGAAGGTTGGAGGTCATGCGTGAGAAGGTCAGAGAGACGGTGCGTCGGATGACGGAGAATCTGGATTCGCTGTTCTTTGAATTGAAGGCAGGTGAGTGAGGGATGGCCACCTGTTACGTC